>JACCDX011792790.1_pt1 | contig 103712 bp, 78 predicted proteins | sample 7449681 | NCBI WGS metagenome assembly JACCDX01 (sample SAMN15323450, study PRJNA562643) | freshwater metagenome | isolation source: river surface water | place: USA:Blue River Watershed | collected 2017-08-18
AACTTTGTCGGTATCTTCTCCAATTCTATTTTTGAATTGTTGCCAAATAACAACTCGCAAGTGAATCTGTTATTAACATTAGAATCAATCCACCCATTTTTTGCAGTTTCGATAAATGTACTATTTGTTGAAAAGTATTCTTTAAAATTTAAGTATAATGAAAGTGTTGTATTCATATTTTTTTCGTTAACATAAAACCAATGGTCGGCTGGACCAGCATTAATTTGGTCAAAAAAAGATGTATATATATAATTATTATCATAATTTTTATCGAAAAAAATACCATGAATATGTGAGGTTGCCAAATCGTACCTTACAAATATAACCCAATCGTATTTAACATTATTTTCAATTGAAAACTGAGTTTTTAAATTATTAACGATAAACCGACTATAACACATACTAAATATTGTTTGATAAGTATCGGAACCGTTAGTTGGGTATATACTTTGTTCTAACAAAGAATATTCATTATAAAATAATTTTTGTTCTTCGAATAAAAATAATTTTGGTTGATAAAGTTTTATAAGTTCGTCTTTAAGTTCTGGTTCATAAGAATGTAAAAAAACATCAACTTCCCCTTGATATTTATCAAGTATATTTTCTTTAATATGGTTATACCCACTAATGTATGCCTTTTCAGTATGTCTACCCCTTGAGGCTAAATTACCAACACATAAAGCTATTTTCATAATTTATAATTTTCTAAAAAATAATTTAAGTCTTCTGGTGTTCCGATACCCCACATTTTTTCAATGTTAAATGTTCTAATTTTTTTACCATCAGAAATTGCTTCGTTGAACACTGGACAAACATAAAACTCATTATTTACTCTTATGTCTTTTGAAATCATTTGTTCAGCGTATTTTACATAATCTGAACCATGTTTCCAAAAATAAACACCTACAGTTGCAATATCAGAGATAGGATTTTTCTCAGCAACTTCAGTTACAAAACCATTCTCATTTATTTTAGCAAAAGACCATTTAGGGTGTGTTGATGTGAAAGTGACTATACCACCATCAGCATCGGTTTCATTCATTTTATACATGAATTCATTAGAATCCCATTCAATAAATTGGTCAGAGTTTGCCATAATTAAAGGTTGGTCATTGTTGATAAATTCTTTAGCTAGTAAAGTTGTACACGCAGCACCTTCTGTTAATCCGTCAACTTCAACGATTGTGCAATTTGGTGATACTAAATTTAATAACGTATCTAAATTATATTTTTCTCTATGTGATTTTTGTACAATGTAAATAAAATTAGCATCTAAATTTAAGTTCTCACTAACAACTTTAATCATTGGTTCACCATTAACATCAATTAATGGTTTTGGAAATGTATAACCAGCTTTCTCAAATCTAGAACCAGCTCCAGCCATTGGAATTAATACATTTAATTTTTTATCAACCCATTTTGGTGTTTTCATAATTTTATTGGTTTTAATTTCTTTTAATTTATTATTTATATTTTCGTATGTAACATTTTTAGGTGATAATACTCTCAAAATATGTGATTTACTTCTAGCAGCTGCCAATAACCCATGTGGTGAATCTTCAACAATCAATGTTTCTTCTGGTAATACACCAATACTTGAAATCGCTTTCCAATACATTTCTGGGTGTGGTTTACTATTATTAACATCTTCGTTAGAAATAATCAAATCAAAGTATTCAATTATACTCAATTTTGACAAAACAGTCAATACTGTTTTACGAATTGAATTAGAACAACACGCAATTTTATAACCATCTTCAACTAATTTTGAAAAGGTTTCTTGTAATTCATTTGATGGTTGAAGTGAGTGTAAACTTTTTAATGTTAATTTTTGTTTTTCATCCCAAATGAGTTTATGTTTATCTATAGGTAATCCACGTTGTGCTGTTAACATTTCTAATTTTTGGTTGGTTTTTAACCCATCGAATATACTTAAATGGTCATCCCAGTTAATTACATATTTTCCATCAACCAACGCCAAAGCTGAATTTAATGTTTCATAATGTATATTTTTGGCCTCAACCAAAACTCCATCCAAATCAAAAATTATTAATTTAATCATTTCAATAAATTATTTAATAACCTCTACCTTATAACAATCATGCATGTTATATGATGATAAGTTTATTTTATATTTAACCCAATATATATCATTTGTTTCGTTTAATTCTTTTAATATAAAATTAAAATTAGAAAATTCGTTTAAAAAAATATTATCAGTTGTTATTTTTTCAGAATATGGTCCATTTATTGTTGGGATATTCCAAATTTTATAAATGTCATCGATATCACCTTCAATAAAGTAATCGATGAAATATTTACCTTCATTATGCCACGTTAAAAAGTTAATACTATCTGTTTTAAAGGTTTTAATTAACTTTTCTGTGTTAGATGGTATTAAATCATTTCTCCATTTTAAAACACGCTTAAAACCTAATTCTTTAGCCTTACTAATACCATTTAATGTTGAAAGTTTTTGTAATGCTATATTTTGAACCCCACGTTCTAATGGTATCTCATTGAATAATACTATATCGTTAACGTCATATTTAGTTTCTTCACCAATCCATGTTGACCATATGATGTTATATCCTTTCCAAGCTTCCTTTAGTTCACTAACATTAGTTGATGGACCTTGGATTATTATAGCAAAATCATTTTTCATTAGTTAAAGTGTTTATCCACGTGTATGTTTTTTCTAACCCTTTAATTAAAGGTTCTGAAACTTCCCAACCTATTTTTTCTCTATATAATTTATTGTCTGAGTTTCTACCTTTTACACCAACTGGGCATTTGTGTCCATATTTTTCAATAAACTCTTCACCATAAATATTTTTTATTTTAATGTTTTTACCGCTTATCTTAATTGCCATTTCAGCTAATTGATTAATGGTTACTTTCTCTTCAGAACCAATATTAACTGGTCCAATAAAATCACTATGCATAAGTCTTAAAACAGCTTCTAGACATTCATCAATATATAAAAAAGAACGTGTTTGAGAACCATCACCCCAAACTTCTAAAATACCACCATCTGGTGTTTCAGCCGCTTTTCTACACATGGCAGCTGGTGCTTTTTCTTTACCACCTTTCCATGTACCTTGTGGTCCAAAAATGTTATGAAATCTAGCAATTCTAACTTCCAATCCGTAATTTCTCATAAATGATAAATAAAGTCTTTCACTAAATAGTTTTTCCCAACCATATTCTGAATCTGGGTTAGCTGGGTAAGCTGAAGATTCTTCACAGTTAGGGTTATTTGGGTCTAATTGGTTGTGTTCTGGATACATACACGCTGAAGAAGAATAAAACACTTTTTTAACGTTTTTTAAAACAGCTTCTTTTGTAACATTCAAATTAATAAGTGCTGAATTATGCATTACATCTGCATCATGTTCACCAGTAAATATATATCCAGCACCACCCATATCGGCAGCTAATTGGTATACTTCATCAAACGCATTTTCTTTATCGTTTAAACTATGTTGGTTTGGTGCGTACATAACTCTAGATACCAACATTGGTTCTCTTAAATCACCAAGAATAAATTCATCACAAATATCATCGTGATTAAAATGTTCATGATTTTTAATGTCCACAACTCTAACCCAATGACCTTCATTTTTTAATTTTTTTGCTAAGTGACCACCAATAAAACCACCACCGCCTAATATTAATATTTTTTTCATAAAAAACTTTTTTTTGTATGTGTTATAAAACTCTAACGCTTCTTTAGGTATTATACTTTCAAAATTTACTAAATTTTGAACTAAATGTAAAGTGTTACGATATTATTATTGTGAAAGTCTTCTAAATGAAACTTATGTAATGGGTCTTCGCCAAATACATGATTATATAAAATCATTGTTTTAATAAATGTTTAGCTTTTTCAACACAAATAAGTTTGTTATCAAAATAATGGTCAACATAAGGATATAGTTCTATTATGTTGTAATTGTGTTTGTAAAATACCCAATTGTGTGCTGTTTGGTCACAAACATGCCATATGTTAACACCTAAGTCAGATACTGGTTTAATATCAACTTTAGTCATTTCTTCACAAACATCGTGAAATTCTTTCATTGGGTAACCTTTTGGTACACCTAACACACCTAAATTATAACCTTTAAAATCTATATTGTTACAAACTTTTTGGCAAACTAAAACCTCACCCATCCTTGGGTCACCGTGTCTAATTATTCTTTCAAATTTCCAAACTAAAACATCTTTATTTTCATCAAAATTAGGTAAACTAGAATTCCAAATCAAATCATTATCTATTTTAATTACGTAATCATTTGGGTCTGACGTATCATATAACCAATCACACAAAGGTTGGAACATGAAAGGGTGTTTTTTTGATTCAGTTATTTGTTCTGTGTAATCAACATAATCAATATTGTCATAATTAATATTGTATTCTTCCATACAATTTTTCATTAATTCAACATCATTGGTATAAATGGTTAATTTAATATTTGGGTGTTTATCAATAAATGTCGCATAAGATGCTGCTGAATATTTAAAGATTGAAATTACTTTATTGTCATAAACTTTTTCAGCCCAAAATCTACCGTTAGATTTCATTTTATTTAAGTCGTAATCGAATGTTAATGCTATTGCTTTCATATTATTTTGTTTTTACGAATAAACCATCACCCCATGATATACCAGCCCAATTTTCTTCACTTAATTTGAACCCATACGGAGTTAATAGTTCTATTATTTTATCTATTGTTGTTGAACCAATATAATCTAATTGTTTACTTGGTGTATTTCGATTTATTTCGCATAAAATATAATCAACATTTTCTAATGTTTTTTCAGCACCTTTTAAAACTTCATATTCATAACCTTGAACATCAATATTTAATAAATTATAACCGTTAAAATTAAAATCATCTAATCGTTTCATTTCAACTAGTTCATTTGGACTAAAAGCTACATTTGAGTAATTAGAACTAGGTTGTAGTATTGATGAACATCCGTAAGCGTCTGATTCTTCAATATACATCTCAATCATTTTATTTTCATTACCTAAAGCATAGTTATATTTTTTAGCGTCTTTAACACGTTCATTTAAAACATCAAATGTTTTTTTAACTGGTTCAAAATAAACGATATCGTTTACACCTAAACTTTTATATGTTGGGTGTTCTTCACCAAAGTGAGCACCAATATGGATAACACCAGTTATTTCCATATTATATTTATTTTTTAATTCTTGTAAATTTAAAAGCATTTTATTTTGTTTTTATATGATACCTCTTTTTTTGATATCTACATTGTTATTATTTAATATTGGTGTTAGTTCTTTTGAATATTCAGACATAATCCATTTGCCTCTAACCAAGGCAGTTGCTATATAAGGATAAACATTTGTATCATAATGATTTGCACCTCTAATTGGTTCATTATCATAATGATAAGCACCTTTCATATTCATTTCACCCATTGCTCTAGTGTATTTTTCGTTTTCAAGCCATTTTGGGTCTTTAACTCGTTCCATTAATGCGATGTAATCAGATGTTCTCCATATTGTAGCTTGCATAGCAAATATGAATGGATTTGTTGATTCTATTTCGTATAAAGTATCAGACAATTTTGTTCGTCCTAAATTACCAGATTTTAATAATCTAACAAATGAATATTCTGGATTATTTTTTAAGAATTCAACATATTCGTTTAATTTATCTTTATCAACATCTTGGTAAAGGAAAAAATCTTCTTGTAAGTATATAAAATACTCACTATTAAATCTGGATAAAGCATCAACCCATACTTTATAATAAGGGTCTTCGTTGTTGTAAATAAACAACCCAGATAAATTTACATTATTAACTTCCTTATCACTAATCATATAAAGTGGTAAGTCACTATGTTTTTTAATCTGATTTTGAAAAATATCCCAAAGGTCAGAACAATTTGAATTTGTATAAGCTACTTGTATCATTATTTTAAAATTTTGAAATTAATTTACTATAATATGAGTTATTATCCATATATGGTCTAGTTTTATATCCGTGTACGAATTCATCAATAGATGAACCAACATCAACATACGTGTTATTTGGATTTGCTTTATATAGAGCATCAATTATTATTTCAGATATTGGACCGCATGAAATAAAAAATAATTGATTGTTTAAAGACGAATATTTTTTAATTAATTCATTGATAAATGATTCATCATTTTCTTCCCAAAAATTAATACAATCATCTGGAAATGGCGTTATATCAACAACATTAAAAGGAAAATTTTCTTTTTTGGCATCCTTATTACAAATTAAAATAACATCTCTCTTATTCAAACAAAGATTTTTTAACATTAAATTGTAATTAGCATTAATCCATAAATTAACAAAAGTTAATTTATCTTCTTTTTGTTTTATATTATTTTTTAAAAATGTATAATCATTAATGTTATCACTAGTTGATGAAATAGCGTAGAAATAGTTATCTTCAACATGGTTCAAAGTTTCTAATAATTGTTCACCAACTTTAGTTAATTTGTTAGGTGCTTTCCACTTATCAATAGATGAAGCTTGTGTTCCATCACTAACCGCTTGACCTTTCATTAACATAACTTCACCGTCAGCATATCTAGCAAATGTAAAATTAACATTAGTGTTTATTAAATCCCAAAAATAATTAAAATCTAAATTAAATTTTTCCATTGTTTATTATTTTAAACCCGTTATTTATCAAATGTTTATAATACTCATTCATTTTATTTATGTTAGCTGGTACCAAAGATAAACCATTTTTCTCTGTTCCCATTTCCCATCCTTTTGTGCTACCCCACATTTCTGGAACATGTGGTGGGTGAGGTGGAACATAAGTGTTTAACCCTAAGTATTTTTGTAACATGTGTGAGAAATGCATATCTTCACCAACAAATTCAAAACCAGCTGGTGGTAATTCTCTCCAATAAGTTGATAACCATTCTCTTTTAAAAAACCATGCATGTCCAACTATATCAACTCTAACTGGTTTTATATTAGGATTATCCCAACCATATCTAATGTTAGGTAAATACCCGTTTTCACTATTATAAACTAACCCAATAGTACCTAATAATCCTTCGTGTGATTCCATTGTGTTTAAACAATTCTCAAACCACATCTCACCAGGTATTGTATCATCATCAAAGATGCAAATATATTCAGTTTTAGCGTTTAAAGCAAAAGCAAATCTAGCCCATACACCTAAGTTTTTATTTGATGAAGCAGTTGTTATCGAACCAGTTAATTCTGGGTCAAAACCTTCTGTGTTATTTTGCCATAACATAATCTCTTTTGGTTTAACAGTTTGATTATTTATAGCATCTAATTGTTGTTTTAGGAATTGTGGTCTTTTAAAACCATTCAATATCGCAGTTATTTCTCCCATATTATTTTTTTTGTTTATTTTCGTATTTTTTATCTAATTCAGCAATTCTATGTTCTTCCAAAATATCTCTTCCATCAATTTTAACTTTTGAAATAAATTTTATGACATAAAACCCATTGTGTTCAATTATTTTATCAAACGAAATAATTTCGTATTCAAATTCTAAAAAATCGTTGACACCCATTGATTTATATGTGATGAAATTTACAGCATTAAATTCTAATATTGTCGATTTTTCTGGTTCAACAATAGCCTTTTTTAAATCACTAAGGAATAACCTACTAGTTCTATTGTATTCATCTGGATACTTACTAACATAAAACTCTAATAAACGTTCTGTATCGTTTATTTTCCTAACGTTTAATTTTTTAGTGTATGTTTCTAGTTTAAACTTAGGTATTTGATTTCTAACAATAATAATAGGTCTTTCTGATTTATTACTAGCAAAATATTCGATAGAATCAATGGTACCATGTGTTACACTAACTAGTTCACCATCGTCATTAAAATTTTTAGTAACCTCATCTAATATAGAAATATTCTCATTATCCATAGCTTGATTACCACCTAAAACTATTTCTGAGTTATCGATAACCATCTCTAAAGGATAATCATCAAACGTATCTAATTTAACCTTTTTAAGACCAGCTTTTACATTTCGTTTACTAGTTTTAACTATTGGCATACCATCTTCATCGTAACCAACAATTTCGGCTGTTACACCTTCTGTTTCACGCATAATTTTATACATTCTCCATCTAGTATCAATAACTTCTTGTGTTATTTCACCATTTATCAAAGAATCAGCTAATTGACCTTGGGTATGTCTTTGAAATTTAGCTGTATCAGTTGATAGAGTTTCGCCCATTTGACCCAACGCATTTTTTTCAACATTAGCCATAGCTAATGATATCGTAGCCATTTTATTAGCAAACCATCTTTTAATTTTTTTCATCATCATTCAATAATTGAAACATATTGTTGCATAATTTCTTTTACAACATTATTGCTTTTGAATTTATCGATATCAGATGGAATATCATGCAAAGCTTTAGATATGATATTACCAGATGAATCTACATCATAAATCCAACCCTTTTTACCACACATCCATCCTTCAATTGTTGTTCTACCTAAAAGAATACCAGCTGTTTCATCACACTTATTTATGTATTGTTCAACGTTAGATGTTGGTTGATGGTATTTGACATGTGGTTCATTTGCAATCATATCTGGCAAATAACTATCGTTTTCTTTACCAACAATCCACAATTCATCACCATTTGCTCTGGTAGTGTCAATCAAATCTTGAATGGTTTGTCTTCTTAAATAATCAATAGTACCAACAAAAAGAATTCTTTTCTTTTCTCTTTTTTCATTTGATGATACTGGTTTGAATTTATCTTCATTTATTGGGTTATAAATAACTTCTACGTTATTTGATTCTACACCAAATTTATCTACTATATAGTCTTTGATTTCTGGTCTAATAGCGATGTATTTTTTAATTTGAGGTGACAAAACTGGTTCCTCTAAATTAATAACTTCAGAATGAATTGAACAAATAACTGGAGTATCTGGAAATAATCTTAATAAGTGTTCAGTTACTGGTTTATGATTCAAATGTATAACATCAAATTGAATGTTTTCAGTTCTGTAAAGTGTATTTGGTTGGGAAGGTGTATCACCTTGTGGTGTTTTTAAATTCCATTTACCATCACCTAATTTAAAACCTGGAGGTTCTTGTAAGTTGTATAATTTGATACCCAATTGTTTAGCAGCTTTTGCCAATGGTTCACCAATATTAGAACAAATACTAACGTTACAATTTTCTTTTAGTAGTTTTTTAGCTAACTCAAAAACATATAATTCAGAACCAGTGTAATTAGCAAAACTTAAACAACCGATAAGAACATCTAATTTTTCACCTTTACGTAAAGTTCTTTTGATATTTACTGGTAACTTGTCTTTGAAAGTTTCAGCAAATTGAGCTCTATTTGTTTCCCATTGGTCGTTGGTCATACCAATAGACATATGATTAACTCTGATAGATGTTATAACACCTACTTTAACACCTTTTAAGTGATTCACAAAACAAAAAGTTACATCATAAAAATGGAACCCTTCTACCGATTCATTGAATTGTTCTTTAATTTTAGATTTATCTACAGCAAAGAAAAGACCATCAACAATAACCACTTCTTCAACAGACTGTCCTAAATCTTCAGAATAAGATGATAACCAAGTTTTACCTTCATGTGTGTGTTGTACTCTACCATACATTTTTTTTGCTTTAACCCACCATTGTCCAGTTTCAGACATGTATTTAGTCCCAGCAACACCTATGATACCAAATTCTGGATTCTTATCGAAAGTTTTTAATAATTTATTACCCCATTGTTTTGTTTCAATAGTTAAATCATCGTGACAAAAAACAACAATATTATTTTTAGCCATTTTTAACCCACGGTTATAAGATTTTGTTAACGATTCACCGTTATTGATAATCTCAATAACTTCTAGGTGTTTATGTAATCCAGAACTTTTTATAAGATGTTCTCTATGTTCTGGGTTTGATTGTCTTGTACAATATACTACTGTTATCATTTAATTTTTATTTTACACCAGTTGAACCGAAACCACCAGAACCTCGTTCAGTGTTTTCGTTTATATTATCAACTTTATTTAATTTTACAAAATTTTTACCAATAACAGAAGCAATAACTGCTTGTGCTATTCTATCACCATGATTAATAGTGAACTCATTTAACCCATGGTTGATTAAAATAACTTTAACTTCACCACGATAATCAGCATCAACGGTACCAGGTGAGTTTAAAACTGCTACTTGGTTTTTTGCTGCCAACCCACTTCTACTTCTAACTTGTATTTCAAAATTCTCTGGAATCTCAAAATATAACCCAGTTGGTATGATGGCAAAACCACCTTGTGGTGATAATTTTATAGTTTCAGTTAAATTAGCTCTTAAATCAAACCCAGAAGACCCAGCAGTTGCATACTCTGGGTCTGGATTATTTGATTCATTTTTAAAATTGAAATTAAGCTTATGAGCATCATAATCGATTGCGATTGGCATCGTATTAAACTCTTTATCAAAATCTTCTTGGGTATAACCACTATCTGGGTCAGCCAACAAGAATACTTTTTCTCTCATTTTTTCTAATAAATCCATTTTATTTTCTTCCTTTCTCGTTTTTAACAGCAAATAACGCAGCAGTTTTTAACAAATCACCAACAGTTGAGTTGTGATATTCAGCCATTTTATCGTCATTTTTATCAAAGTTTAAAATTGCACTATATTCTTCTTCAGTGAATTTAATACCGTTAGACATAGCATAATACAAGCTTCTCTCACCTACTCTCATAGATGAAATTTCATCATTAAACTCGTACATTTTACCTTGATTTTTTCTATGCCATTCTGATTCACATGGCTTGTAAAGATTAGCTTTACCTATTTGGTGAAGAAGACAAACTTTTAATAAAGAGTTTTGGTCAACTCTTTCATCTTCTGGTAAAGCATTATTAAATTTAACAGCATAAGACCCAACTCTTAATAAATGGTCAATTAGACCACCTTCAAAAGCATTGTGTAAGTCTGCCATTGTTGATGCTGGGGCTTTGATAAAAGATTCACCTAAGAATTTCATTAGGTCTTCATTCATAAAGCCAAGTTTTGTAGCTGTGTCGAAATACTTTTTAGTATTAGCAACGATTTTTTCTTGTTCTAAAGGCATTTTATTGGTTTTTTATTAATGTATTATTTGAACAAATATACTAACAAAAAACCAATAAATCAACCTTTATATTTATTTTTTATTTTTTTTCATCTTCGGTCTTAACAATACTTTTTGCTAATTCCTTTTCAGCTAATTCGTGAAGTGACACACTTGGAACTAAAGGTTTTTTATGTTCTAGTTCATCCATAAACCCTTTAGCATCAGATAAAATATTTTTGATGTTTTTATTTTTCTTCTCTGATTTATGAGTATCAATAACTTCTCTATCATTTTGAGCAATCTCATCGTCATCTCTCAATGAAGGTGGAACAACTTTAGGTCTAGCAATTACAGTACTTCTCATTTTATCCATAAGTTCAGCACGTTTCATAACTTCCAAAATATGTTTAGCTGAATCATCTTGTTTTTCAGTTAAAATTTGTTTTTCTTGAATGCTAGGTGTTTCATACTTAATCGTTTGCTCTTTAACATTGTTTGTTTCTTGTTCATCTTTTAGTAACTCAATCATGAAGTTAAATAAAAGTTTCAAATCATCTTTCCTTGCCATAGTTATGCGTTTACAGTTTCTTTTTTATTTTGAGCAATTTTATTTTTCTCATATAAATCCAAATACAATTCTCTTCTTTGTTCAGTAACTTTATCCATTGAATAAGTATCTTTTACTGTATTGTGTAGATTTTCTTGTAATGTTTTAACAACATCTGGATTTTGAATTAATTTTTTAATCGCCCCATACCAATCTTTATGGTTTTTATTTGTTTCAACCAAAATACCGTTAGCTTCTAAATCAAAACCACCACCAAATTTAATAGCGTTTTTCAAATCTATTTTATAAGGTCCAAAATCTTGAGCAATAATAGCTTTGTGATGGAACCCAGCTTCAATTACTTTTAATTGACTCTTAACTTTATTGAAGATGTTATCTTCAATTGGTGCCAATGAGATATCAAATAAATTATAGTTTGATGCGTAAGTTGAAATTGGTTTTGTCCACACACGTCTATAAGGTTCATTAGCAACGTTTTCAAATTCTGAATTTGGAATAAATTTCATTAAAAATTCTTGATATTCTGGACTAATAGTTTTGTAGTCATCAGTAAAGATTTTTTCATATTGATACCAAACACTTTCAATTGGTTTGATTTGTCTAGTTCTTTGTTGTCCAGTTTGTTGGTCAATTTCAGTGTGTGTTCCTCTGGTATCAAAACCACATAATACAAATTGTACTTTATCTAACAACCCATCACCTCTAAGTTTACCAACAACACCTTTAAGAATTTCTAAATCTTTTAAGTGACTACTACCACCTAACCATCCAATTCTAACACGACCATTAGATGGTTCTAAATTAGGTGTGAATTGTTTTTCTGTTGGGTCGATAGCGTTTGCCAATACATGTACGTTTTTATTGTACCTTTTTATTTCTTCAGCAAATAAAGTTGTTGTAGTTGTTACGTTTTCAGCAATTTTAATATTATTTAAAATCATTTTATCAATTCCAGCTTGTTTGATAAGGAAGTAAGCTGGGTGATGTGGACCAGGTGCCCAATAATCATCTAAATCCATGATAGTTACAATACCTAATTTTTTTGTTCTTTCCAACAATTGAGGCATATTATCGTAATGACCTAAAGTTCTATGGTAATGAATAATATCGTATTGTTTTAACCATTCATCGTTATCGATTTGTGGTTCATAGTCAACATCAACGTGAAATTCGTCTGGGTAATTTCTTTCTAATGCAATGTGTGGGTTTGTACTTCTGAAATAAGAAACTCCAGTTCTATCACTAGGTACTACTAGTACTTTTAATTTTTTCATAAATTTTTGTTTTAAAAACTTTTTTATTAATACTCCAAATATAACAAATGAAAAATATATGTAAATAAAAAAAGGGCTTTTTTTTAGCCCTTTTTAAATATTTTTATTTTTTTGTATTTATTTTACCTTCTTTGATTAAAACATTTATTGTTTTTTTAATTGCTTCTTCAGTAATCCTTTTTTCATAAGATTCTTTAAAGTATTCAGCAACTGCTTCTTTAACCATAGCCTTTAACATATTAGGGTCAATAGATATAGATGGTTGATGACTAGATTCACGTAAAGGTTGTTGTTGTTTTCTTTGTGGTTTATCAACTAAGTCACTTAAATCTTCTAAACTAAATTTAGAAGGTGGTCCTTGTAATTGTGGGATTGGGTTTTTAAGCATTGCTTCTTTTACAGCTGGTGGTAAATTAGATGCCATTACTTGTTCAGCTGTATACATTTGAGGTTGCATTTGAGAAGGAGTAGTTGGTGTGAAATTTTCATAAACTGGTTCTCTCTCGTCCATTTCGTTATACATCGGTTGATTAGAATAACCATCGTCATAACTTTCTCTTACTGGTTGTTTACTACCTTTAGGATTTGTTTCCTCTACTTTATTCATAACTTTTTTAGCGTTGGCTAAAATACCTTTTAATGCCGCTAAATTTACTGGTGCTGGTGAATCCATATTTTATTTGTTTATTTCATCTTTATTTTCTAAATCCTTTTCCAATTCTGGATTAGGTTGTTTTATTGGTTGTTGAACCAATGGTTTTTGAACTTTTGTTTTTTGAGCCATTGGTTCTTGTTTAACTGGTTGTTGGTTAACTTTTTGAGCTCTTTTTTGAGCATAAGCTTTATTTTTCAATGTACTATCAGCGTATTTGTAACTACCAATTTTTGCTATTGTATTTGTAACACTAACAGTAGGTGAATTATTACCAGTTTTATTTAGTTGAGCTTTTCTAGCAATACCATTACTATCATAAACAGTATATGGTTCTGGTTCTTGATAAAAAGGAACTTTTGAAACTTTAAAATTACTCATCCTATCCAATCTAAATTTTTTCCATCCAGTTAAACTACTTTTTTTATTATTTGGTTCACTATATTGGCCATTTTTTGAAACTTGATAAGCGTCAATCAAACCATTACTAGCGGTTGAAATGTTTCTTTGATATATTTGTACCCATCTATTAGATACACTACCATCTTCACTTTTATAATCAAAAGAAACATGATAAAACTTACCTTGTTTCTCTGGGTCACCAGCTAAAACATTTTCAATATCATTAGATGACACAGCTTCGCTTAGCTGTGTCATTCTAATAATTTCTTCTAATATAATAGTTTGATATAAATTGTAAAGTTTCATGTAAAAATTAAATTACTACTTGACCAATATTACCAGCCATATTAGGTGCTACGTAATTTGAACCAGCAATAGGTGTTGGACCATAACCCCATAAACCAGCATTAAGAGTTACTTGAGGATTACGACCAGAACCTGGTTGTGATGAAACACCGTTTTTATCTTCAATGTTACCACCATTATAATTATTTTTTGCAGCATAAACACCTAGAGTCACACCATCACCAGTACCTCTACCGTTGTATGGACTTAAAGTGTCTGATATTGCATTTGTGTTTGTAAGGCTGTATTGTGAACCAACATTACCAGTTATTTGTGGGTTTTTGTAAGGTCCTTGGAAAGCATATTTAGTATTACCGATTTTTGTTTGTCCGATAATTGCTAATCTTCCAGAACCAGGATATAATGTATTACCATTAATTGCGTAATATTCTAAAGGTGATTGAGCACCATTGTAAGGAGTTGGCATAGTTTATAAGTTTTGTTTTTTGTTATTTTTATTGTTATTCATATACTCTATTAAATATCTAATTGAAGAAATTTCTTCGTTCATTGCTTCTTTATTAGACAGAATTTTATTTTTTGTACTTCCATCATGGTCACCGCTTTTTTTCATATTTGGGGCACTAACTGATGTTGGGTCTTCTTTTTGATACATATTGTTTGGGTTTGTATCTTTTTGTGTTTTTCTTCTGTTAACATCTTTTTTTTGTTCATGGTGAACAAGATTTTCAACTTCTCTCAATCTATTTTCACCACCCAAACGATTATATTCAGAACAATCACGAGTTGTTTCACACATTTCTTTAGCTTTTTTCAAACGAGATTCTTCCATAGCATAAGCTTTGTATTTTTTAGCATCTTCATCTGATTTAGTTTTGATAAAGTTATCTTTTATCGCTCTATTAGCCATTTTAAATATTTTTTGTTTTAGAAGGGTTATTTTTTTTGTCTTGAAGAGCTTTTAATAATTCATCAATTTGTTTTTCAGATAAATCCAAATCAGAAATTTCATCCAAAACTTTTTCAACTTTAGGATTATAATCTTTTGAGTTTACATCTGATGTTTTACTTCTTTTTACTAAATCTTCAATTTTTTCTTCTACAGTTTTCTTTTTAATTATTTGAGTTGTATTTGTTTCGTTAATACCATAATTAATTGGAATACCACCAGTTCTAGAACCACCAAAACTATAAACAGCAAACCATGGAATGTTTTGTCTGTAACGACCAAACACTTTGTCTGTTGTAGTTGAAACACCTTTTTCATAAGATGAATCATCTTTAAAATCTTTTTGAACTGGACCAGTTTCTATCTCACTATTGTTTGTTACGTTTCTATCACCACCGTTTGAGTTATAGTCACCTCCAACCAATTCATCCAATTGTTTCTTTTTAAATGTTGCCATAAATTAAGTTTTATTATAAATATATTCGAATTATGGAATATTTATATTAAAAGCTATAAAATGGGTACATTTAGAACAAAATTAGACTTTTCTGATAATAGACAAGTAAAACAAAGAATAGAAACTACAACAAATTTATCTGGTGCAACAACTTTTGGTGTACCTTTTAGTGATTTACCGTTTGGTCCTAACCCAACATTAAGTTCTATAACACAAACATATAATAATATTAACAGTACTTTTTCTGGTAATAGTGGAACAACTGTTTATTCGTGGATTGATAGTAGAATGAGTATAGCTGAATCAACATTATCTGCACTTACTCCTTCAAATTCTGGTATAACTCAAGAAACTGGTTATGTTTTTGTTCCAAATACTAGTACATATTTTAATATTGATGGTAACACTGGATACACACAATACACTGGTGTTAGTTATAATATTTATGCTTCAACTATGTCTGATTTAGGTGGTGGTAATTATAGTGGTATTGTAAGTTCACAAATATTAGAAATTATAAATGCAACTGCTTTAGATTTTACTGGTAGAACAATATGGAATGATGTTTCTGGTATTACTAGAACAAATAGACTTATTATAACTGATAACCCACAAGTTAATTATGTTTGGACTTGTATCGATTCTGAAGGTATGGGTGGTTGGACACCATTGTCTGGTGTGTCTTCTGGTTCAACAATATGGACCGCTGGTACTGGTGCTAATTCTGCTGTATTAGCTGGTAGTGATGGTATAGCTAGTGGTATAACATCTGTTTCTGAAGGCAAAGAAACACAAGCTATAAATGATTACTCACATGCTGAAGGTTATGGAAGTATGGCTTCTGGTATTGCAGCACATGCTGAAGGTATGGGAACACTGGCAAGTGGTGATTATTCACATGCTGAAGGTGTGAGTACTTCTGGTGGTATAACAACAGCTTTTGGTACAGCTTCACATGCTGAAGGTGATTCGACTTTTGCATATGGTGAAGCATCACATGCTGAAGGTACTCGTTCTGTAGCAACTGGTCAGACATCACACGCTGAAGGTTATTATACTACAGCTAATGGTGATTACTCACATTCTGAAGGTGCATTTACTACAACTATTGGTGATTTTTCACATGCTGAAGGTAATGGAAGTATGGCTTCTGGTCTAACATCACATGCTCAAGGTTATTTTACAATTGCTGGTGGTGATTATTCACATGCTGAAGGTTATTATAGTGTTTCACGTGGTCAAGGAGCACATGCTGAAGGTGGGTGGTTTGATGGATTTGGTAATATTATTAGTGGTGGTACCGCAAACGGTAATTCGTCACATGCTGAAGGTGCTAATACAGCATCTGGTTGGAGAGCATTAACTATTACTTATATATCTGGTGGTTTGATTACAATTAGTGATAATATTGATTATACCAATCTTTTCCAAAGTTATACACTTGTTTTAGATAATGTTATTTATACTTATAATTATACTAACTACACAGCACCAGATTTTACTATTCAATTAAATGACACTTCAATTAATGATGGTTATTATGTTGCTGATTTAAACGAATTAGATAGTTTGTTAGCAACAACAACTTTAGGTGATTATTCACATGCTGAAGGTAAAGAAACAAAAGCTTTTGGTGAAGCTTCGCATACAGAAGGTGATAATACACTAGCAAAAGGTGATGCTTCACATGCTGAAGGTAAAAATACAATAGCTGGTGGTGATTACTCACATGCTCAAGGTGAAGATACAAAGGCAAATGGTAAAGCATCACATGCTGAAGGTCTTAATGCTAGAGCGGAAGGTGATTATTCACATGCTGAAGGTAATAATACACTTGCATCTGGTAATTATTCACATGCTCAAGGTTTTGAAACAGTAGCTGAAGGTAATTATTCACATGCTGAAGGTTATATGTCATTAGCTTTAGGTGATTATTCACATGCTGAAGGTGGTGGTTATGATGGATTTACTGGTGGTACTGCTTCGCAAGTTGGGGCTCATGCTGAAGGATTTGAAACATTAGCGTCTGGTTTTGGTTCACATGCTGAAGGTTATACTACAACAGCATCTGGTGATTATTCACATGCTGAAGGTAATTATACAAGAGCAAGTGGTTCTACAGCACATTCTGAAGGTACTGATACAATAGCTGATGGTGATGCATCACATGCTGAAGGTACTGGTTCAATAGCTTTAGGTGATTCAGCACATGCTGAAGGTCTTAATACAATAGCTGAAGGTAATTATTCACATGCTGAAGGTAGAAGTGATTCATATAGAACATTAACTGCTTTAGGTGAAGCTTCACATGCTGAAGGTTGGGGAACGATGGCATTAGGTAAAGCATCACATGCTGAAGGTAGAGAAACTGAAGCTACTGAAGAAAATTCACACGCTGAGGGTGATGGTACTATTGCTAGTGGTCTAACATCACATGCTGAAGGAGGAAGTACTATAGCTGGTGGTAATTACTCACATGCTCAAGGTCAAAATACAGAAACTTATGGTACATATTCACATGTTGGTGGTTATAATTCAAAAATTTATACAAGTAATAATGTTTCTGATACTAGTTTTCTACATTCTAATTTTTCTCAAATCGAGAGTAGTAGTGATTCAATAATATTGGGTGGTTATAATCATTCAATTACTTTATCTAATAAATCAGCAATTATTGGTGGTGAACATAATCAAGTAATTGTAAATATAGATATTTTAACACAACCACAATATTCTGGTATTTTTGTTGGTAAAGATAATACTATTATCCCTAGAGAAGGTTCTAGTGTACCAGCAATGAGTGCTAGTTATTGTGCTATTGTTGGTGGTGAATTAAATACAATTAGCGGTCACTCTCATTCATTTATTGGTGGTGGTTATAATAATTTAATTGCATGTGATGCTGCTTATAATGCAATTATTGCTGGTCAAAATAATGTTAACCATGCTGCTAACGGTGTTATTATTGGTGGTCAAAACAATACATTAGGTAACGACCCAAGTTGTCCATCAACAGCTGATAATTCAGTTATTATTGGTGGTAATTTTAATTTTATAAATTCAGAATCAAATAACACAGATAATAGTATTATTGTCGGTGGTAATAGCAATATAATAGCCGCTGAAGTTTCAAATGAAGCATTAGATTCAATGATTTTAGGTGGTAACAATAATCATTTAACAGCTTCTACAACATCAGCAATCATTGTTGGTAAAAATAATACAATAAAAAATAATGCAATTGATTCTGTAATTTTAGGTGGTTCTTATAACACAATAAATGGTCATAATTATTCTGTAATTTTAGGTGGTACTGGTAATACGATTGACTTTGATTTTTATACGGGTGAAAATAACAGTGAAGCTATAATTTCATCTTATGATTCAGTATTATCTTCAACAACTAGAAGTGGTATTATGTCATCTTCTGGTTCAATAATTACTCAAACTTATGACTCAACTATTATTGGTGGTAGAAATAATAAAATTGAACAATGTTTTAACTCAGCAATTATCGGTGGACAAAATAACATACTAGGTCTTAATGGATATGACCTTTATGATGTAGTTATTATAGCTTGTGATGGTTTTGATGGTACTAATACTGTTGAAAGAATGGTTGTTACACCTAATTTAATGATAACTGGTTTAACGAGCGTTTCCAATTTACAAACAAACATTGACGGTAAATTGATTGATGGTGCGTCAGATATTAAATTAAAACAAAACATTGAACAAATATCATATGGTTTAGAAGCTATTAAACAATTACGTGGTGTTAGTTTTGAATACACACCAGAATCTAAACTTGGTAATGGCATTAGATATGGGTTTATTGCTCAAGAAGTTCAAAACGTACTACCAACAATTGTTAGACCTAGAGTTAACGATACAGATAATTTATCATTAAATTATAATGAAATTATACCAGTGTTGGTTGAAGCTGTTAAGGAGTTGGCTTCTGGCGTTACAACATCAAATAACACTCATTTAGAAACTCAAACGATACTTGCTGAAGATAACAATATTGAATTGAATTTCAACGGTAATCAACAAACAGCTTTGGGTGGTGGACTTGTTGTTTTACACGCAAAAGGTCAAGACCAATCAGCTAGTTTGATAACAGATACTGAAGGTAATTTTGTAACAAACAACGATTTAAAACCTCAATCGTTAACAATTCCTTTATATACACCAACATCATCAAACGACACTGCTGGTAGTGAGGGAAACATAACAAGAGATGATAACTACATGTACGTTAAAACAAGTACTGGGTGGAAAAGAACTAATTTAGAAAACTTCTAATGGGAAACATAAAAAATTTTAACTTTAACAAACTAGACCTAAAATTATCAAATTCTGATTATTGGGATTTCTTTTTAGCAACTGATGAATACAACAATTGTGGAAGTGGTGCTGGAGATTGCGAACCAGTTGTTTGGTATGATTTTAATAACATACAAACATATGAGAATAGTATATTAACTGCAACATCTATTGTTAGTTTGGTAAGTTGGAACGAAGCAATAAATACTGGTTATACTTTTGATACTATAGGCCTTACTGGTATTGATAATGGACTTATAACTTTTGAAAAATCACCTAGCGATACATCTAATCAAGCTCTTTTAGAAGCTTTGACTGGTAGTACCCTAGTTATATACGCTAACGATAAAGCACTGCATATGGAAAGAGTTACTGGTACTACTGGTAATTACATATATCCATTTGATATTCTGACTGATAGTAGTGGTAAATACACAAATCTATGTGGTGGTTTTTATCAAGGTTATTATAAGATTGATGGTTATTCTTATCAAGTGTTACCAACTAGAGTTAATCAAGCTTGGGGTGCTGAATTTTGGGTTAAACCTCAAGATTTATGTACTGCTTACACTCAAACAATATTAAATGATGATAATCCTAATAATAAAGGGTTTTTCTTTTATATGGGAACAAGAGCTGAAAATAAATTTTGGAATATTTGGGAAGGTGCTGATACTGGTTGTACTGTTGATTGTACTCAACCAATTGGTTGTACAGACACAATAAGCGAATGGTGTACGGTTCCTAAAGAAACAGATATATCTTTTGTTGGTGATTATGATGTTTTAATACCATTAAGTCCTCCACAATTAGAAATAAGTCTTGTTACCAACCCATTTTTGATTTATGGTAGGTCTAATAGTTGTGAATATCAAGGTACAACTGGTGATACAGCTCAGTTTTTAATTGATGAGAATGGTAATTATATAATTTCTGAAAATTATGAAAATATTTTGGTTCAACCTTCAAGTATTTTTAAAAATATAACTGATATCGGACCAATAACTGCTTGTACATGTGCATGTAATGCATGTCAATCTAAAGGTAATGGATTAGGTTCTAAAACTGTTTGTAGTTATGATGGAAAAGGTATTGTAGTTGTTAAACCTAAAGAGCGTTTAACAAACAAGCAAAACCCATTTTTGATTTATGGTAGAGCTAGTAAAAACAATTCATGTAGATGTAATGTTTGTTGTGGTCCTAATGATGGATTAGGTAACGAAACTGTTTGTAGTTTTAGTGGTTTAACATCACCTATTGATGAGTTAGATTACAAAATAGACGTAATTGACAACGCTTTAGGTTTTAGGATAAAAGATGATGGTAGTATTGGTTATAGGTTATTATCATATACTGGTCAATGTATTACAGCAACAACTGGTGAAAGAACATATGTAAGTGGTGTTACTGTTGAAGAAGGTTATTCAATTGCTGGTGTTATAAAACAAGATGAATGGTCATACATTGCGATTAGATTTGTGATGGAATATAAAGATGATTGTGCTCTTGAAACAGCTAACCCTAGAAAAGGTAAACTTATGTTTTATGTCAATGGTAAATTAAAATATGTTGTTGAAGAATTTGATGAATTTATTGGTAAACGTTTAAACGAATATAAAGATAAACAGATTGGTGTTCCGTTTAATATGAGTTTGGGTGGTGGAAGTCAAGGACTAGTTGAAAGTCAGACATTTGACGGTTTAGACCCTAACGATAGAAACTTACTTATTGAGACTCATTTTGCTGGTACTTTTATAGGTGGTATATCTCAATTCAAGTTTAGTATTTGTGATTTATCATATGAAGATATACAAAATAATTATAAAGCAGATTTATTAAGATATACCTAATATTTATATATAAACAATTCAAATGTCAACTCAAAATAAACGTATAAATCAATTTAGTACAGATGTAAATTTAACTGGTGAAGAACTTATTTTAATAATGTGTTCTGGTGTTACCAAAAACATGGAATTAACTAACGTTAAAGACTTTGTTTTAAGTGGTGAGAGTACTTTATCTAATCTAGGTTTTATTATTACACCAGAAATCATAAACCAAGATGTTGAGTTACCAGATAATTCGACAGTTTACTACAATGGTCCTCTTGAAATAGGTAGTGGTTATACGTTAACAGTTCCTACTGGTACTACGCTGGTAATTTTAGATGATACAACTGATTTAATTTACAATGATGCCGAATCAAATTCAATTTTAATTGGTGGTACTGGAAACACATTAGATACATCAGTATTCAATACTATTGTTTTGGGTGGAGTTGATATTACTGGAACTAGCAGTAATACTGTTTATGTACCAGATTTAGTAATTAAAAAATTAGCTTCAATACCAGTAAACAGTAATGACACTATTGGTGAAAACGGTTCTGTAACATGGGATAATAATTATTTCTATTGGAAAGCAAATAATAAATGGTTAAGATTAAGTGGTCTAACATTCTAACATAATAAATAAAACAAACAAAAATGAGTCAAATTAAAGTTAATAAAATCACACCAAGAAATGGTGATATAGTAAACGTTAATGGTGTAAAAATTAGTAAATCATTCGATGCTAGTGATTCTGGTAACATAGCTAGTGGTTACTTCTCATTAGCTGAAGGTTATCAAACAAAAGCTACTGGTGTTTATTCACATGCTGAAGGTAATTATACACTTGCTAGTGGTTATGCTGCTCACGCTGAAGGTGTTAATACATCAGCCACAACAGTTAATTCACATGCTGAAGGTAGTTATACTATCGCATCTGGTCAAACTTCACATGCTGAGGGTAGTCAAACTATAGCTGGTGGTCCAGAATCACATGCTCAAGGTCTTTTAACAAGAGCTTTTGGTGCACAATCACATGCCGAAGGTAATAGTACTATAGCTAGTGGTATTGCAGCACATGCTGAAGGTGCAGTAACAAAAGCTACTGGACAAGCATCGCATGCTGAAGGTGAGGGTACAACTGCAAGTGGTTATAATTCACACGCTGGTGGTAATTCTACAACCGCATCTGGTTCTTATTCATTTGTACATGGTTTAAATTCACAAGCAACAGCTCAATCAACAATAGTATTGGGTGAAGGTCTTAGTGGTACAGTTGCTAACACAACATATGTTAACAAATTAAACATAAAATCAGTACCAGCTGGTACTAGTGTTAATAATTTAGGTATTGATGTTAATGGTAACATAGTTATTGGTACTACTGGGTCTACTGGTGGAAGTGGTGTTGATGTATTCGTAACTGGTGGTACTTATAATGCTGGTACAGCTACGTTTAGAAATAACACTGGTGGTACATTCACAGTAACTGGATTTAGTACTGGTGGTACTAGTGGAACTGATATAACAATAACTAGTGCTTCTTATAACGGAACAACTGGTGTACTTACGCTTACAAATACAACTGGTGGAACAATAACAGCTTCTGGTTTTAGCACTGGTGGTGGTGGTGGAACAGATAACTATTGGATATCTGGTTCAAGTGGTACTGCTTCTGTTGCTCAAAAAAACACACTTTCAAACGCAACTGGTAAATATTCTGTTGCTATGGGTTATGCTTCATTAGCTAGTGGAGAAGGTTCACATGCTGAAGGTGGTTATAGTGGTTTTGCGACATGGACTGGTGGTACTGCGTCTGGTGCTGGTTCTCATGCTGAAGGTGTTAGAACATTAGCGTCTGGTCTAGGTGCACATGCTGAAGGTTTTGAAACAATAGCTAGTGGTCAATTTTCATATGCTGGTGGTAATGGTTCAAGAGCTACTAATTCACATGCTCATGCTGAAGGTGGGACTACATTAGCTAGTGGTGAGGAATCTCATGCTGAAGGTGCTGACACAATTGCTAGTGGTACGCAATCACACGCTGAAGGTTTTGAAACAATAGCTAGTGGTTTAAGGTCACATGCTGAAGGTGCTGGTTCAATTGCATCTGGTACAACTAGTCATGCACAAGGTACCAACACAGTGGCTGGTGGGTTTGCAAGCCATGCTGGTGGTAACGGTTCAAGAGCCATGGGGGATTATTCATTTGTTCATGGTAATGGTTCAGTCGCAAATGCTACAACAGCAATTGTGTTGGGTGATAGTATTACTGGTTCAACTGCAAATACAGTTTATGTTAAAAATTTAGTTATAGATGGGTTAATTAATGTTACTGATTTAAGAACTAATTCTAGTGGTAAATTAATTGATGGTGGTTCAGATATTAGACTTAAACAAAACGTTGAAACTTTGACTAATTCTTTAGATGTTATTACAAAACTTAGAGGTGTTTCGTTTGAATATACACCAGAATCTGAAATGGGTGATGGTGTTAGATACGGATTTATCGCACAAGAGGTTCAAGAACATGTGCCAGATATTGTTAGAGATAGAGTTAAAGGTGAAGGTATGTTATCATTAAATTATAATGAGATAGTACCTATATTGGTTGAAGCTATTAAAGAATTAACTAAACAAAATTTAGAATTGAAAGCTAGATTAGATAACGCTAATTTATAAAAACAGATTAAAATAAATAAAGCTGGGGTATTGCTCCAGCTTTTTTGTTTTTATAGATATTTATTGTAAAGATTTAACCTATGAACAACTATTTAATATTAAGAAGTCAAAATAGCCCATATAATGACGTTACCAAAAACAGCGTATTAAGTTTTGCTGATATGGATGAAAACCTTATATTTTTAAAAGGTAACATCATATATACTGCTGAAACAAATGCTGGTATTGTTACATTAAAAAAATACAACGGTGAAGATATCACATTTATTGGTGGTGGTAGTGGTACATTTAGTGGTGGTACTGTTACTGGACCAACAAACTTTATTGCTGGATTAACAGCAAATACAATTTCTGCAAACACTTTAACATTAAATGGTGTAACTATAACTGGATTTACAAGTGGCACACCTTTTTATTTACAAAGTTCACCATCAACAGATGCTGGTTCAAATAAAACTTCAACGATACAAAGAAGTGGTACTATATTTATTGGCGATTATAACGCATCAACTGGAATTGGTAGTTATAGTTTTATGAGTAAAAACTCAATTGCTATGAGTCATTCTGGATATACTTATATTAATCAAGAATCATATACAAATAATTCTAATGATTCTGGGAGTTTAGGTATGTATAGACAAAGAGGTACGCCTCAAGCATCATTAAATTTATTGAATAACGATAAATTAGGTGAGGTAAAATTTATAACTAATTCTTATGGTAGTTCTGGTGGTACATACTTGACCAATTCTGTGGGTGTGTATGCTAATGAAAATCATGGTGGTGGAGATTTTGGTAATTCTGGTGGTACTAGAATGGATTTTTATTTAATACCAAATGGTACAAATTCAATAAGAAAAGCTTTAAGTATTATTGGTAGCGGTGATACTAGAATATTTGGTAATTTAACAGCTAGTACGGTAAGTGCAACAACATATTATAATTTACCTCCAGCAACATTTACTGGTGGAACAGTAAATGGATATACTGAATTCCAAAATGGTGTTAACGCTAATTCAATAAATGCTACAGTTTATTATAATTTACCAACAGATGTTTTTGTTTATAGTGGTAGTTATAATTCTAATACTGGTTCTTTAACACTTAAAAACACAACTGGTGGTACATTTAACATTAATGGTCTTAATACTGGTGTTGGTACGTTCAGTGGTGGTACTGTAACTGGTGCAACTCAATTTACTGGTGGTTTATCTGCTACTACAATATCTGCAACAACTTATTTAGGTCTTCCAATTAGTTTTACTGGTGGTTCTTATTCAAATGGTGCTATAACATTCAATAATAGTACTGGTGGTACATATTCACTAACAATTCCTTCTAATTATGCGGCTGGGGTTATTAGTGGTGCTTCTGGTTGGTCCGCTGTTTCACCATTAAATGGTCAAATAAACCTTCCAGCTGTTAAAGTTGCTTTGTATAACAATGCAAATAACATTGAACCTATTGCTATTTATGATGTACCATCTGGTACAACTGGTGTTGGTGGTATATCAGCTTTAACTAACAATGACACAAATTATATTGTAATCGAATACAACGGTGGTTCACCTAGATATAGTGTATCTACAGTAGATACTGTTAACGATAGTAGTGTAGTGTTATTCATGGTTGTTTATCGTTTAAATAATTTTGTTCATACACTTGAATTTGGTAATCAAGGAGCTGGTTTAGCTAATAAACTGAATGATAGGTTCATTATGACAGATAGGTTCGGTTACGAATCTGGGTTAGCGTTAGGGTTAAGTGGTTCAACTGGTGTTATTACTTTAAGTGCTGGTGTTGCGTGGAATGGTCCAAACAGACAATCATTGGATGGTTTAAATTCAATAGATGATTTTTTATTTAAAAATTATCACGTAAGTGGTTCTTGGACAGCAGATACGTCTGGTGATTATATAAATAACACATATTATGATAATGGAACTGATATCGTATCTGCAAATTCTGGTAAATATTTGGTTAACTGGTATTATAGAGGTCAAGAAATTAATGACCATATATACGAAGTTTATGGTAATTCAGAATATGATACTGTAGCGTTAGCTGAAGCTTCAGTTCAACCAACGTTGCCAGAATTAATTACGTCACATGCATTTTTGGTTGGTAGGATTGTAGTTGGAGTTGGTGCAACGACTGGTGTTACACAAACAGCATTCGGTCCAGTATTCCAATCGTCTGGTAATTTTACTTCAACTAGTGACCATAATAGTTTAAACAATTTACAAGGTGGTACAGCTGGTCAATACTTTCATTTAACACAGTCTCAATACAATAATTTAGCATTGGGTAGTTCAGCAAATACATTTACACAACAACAAACGTTTGCTGGTGGTTTAAGTGCTACTTCAATGTCAGCTACTTCGTTGTATATTAATGGTAGTATGTTTACTGGTGACACTTACGTAAACGGTTTTAGTTATAATAATGCTAATGTAATTACATTATCACAAAACAACGGTCAAAGCACTGGTGTTACAATTAACACAATGACTGGTTTAACAGTAAATGGTAACATAACGTTTACTGGCCAATCAAACAACCCAGTTTTTTCAGCTGGTAGTGGTACATTGTCTGGTTCAACGTATGTTGTTACATTGGATTTTGACAAAAGTTCAATACAGACAGTAACATTAACTGGTAATACTCAATTTGCAACACCTTTAAATATTAAAGATGGTGCTATTTATACTTTGATACTTAAACAAAATTCCGTTGGTGGAAATACTGTTAGTTGGTTTCCAAGTGTTTATCTATGGGAAAGTGGTACTTTACCAGCTATAACAACAACAGCAAACGCAATCGATTTGATAACATTTATTTCAGATGGCACAAAGTTATATGGAATTATAGCAAAAAACTTTAGTTAATTATGCTTACAATACCTTACGTATATAGAAGAGGAACTAGTGGTAGTACTGACACAGTAGGTGAGTTACCAGGTAAAATCTGTAATGTTAACCAAGCAATTTGGATGACAGCAAGAAGAGATACTTTATCTGGCACCACAACAACACCACTACCACCATGTTTACAATGTATTACAACATGGAAAGACCAATCAGTAAATACTGGAGCTAACGATGCTACATTATTGAATAGTGCTAAAGCCTCTAATCCTGGTGTTCGTGGTTTTCCTTATTACAACGCTGATTATTGGACTGGTGATACAACCACTAATTTTAAACCTTTTTTAAGTTTTGATAATACTAGTGCTGGTAGTGTTAATTCACCTAATTTCTTAGCTATACCGTATGACCCATCTTTTTCTAAATTAACTGCATTTACTTTTTCAACTATTTTTAGATGTAGAAGAATTGAACCAAACTCAGTTACTAACCCAAATAATGGAGGAAATCAAGTTGTTTTATTTCAAAATGGTAATGATACAAATGGTTCTAGAACTGATGGTTGGGGAATAGATTTAGGTACGAGTAATGAATTGAGAATATGGGGGTATAATAACAGTTGCCCTACATGTTCAAGTGTTCTTTTGAACGGTAATGGAATTATTTTCACTGTTAATGATTGGACAAAATGGATGCGATTAACACTTAGGGTTAGTGGTACTACAATGCAAGCTAATTTATACAATGTCGATAATTATCAATCTAGTGGAAATACATGGTATGATGGTTGTAATCCTACTAGTAGTATTGGTTGTAGTGGTATAAAATATGCTGCAACACCAGTTCAAGATTGGTTTATAGCTGGACAAAAAGGGCCAGGTTATCCATCTTCAACTGGTGACCAAACTATACTTAATGGTTCATGGGATATATTAGAATATGTGTTGTATAACAATTGGTTACCAGATTCTTGTGTTCAAACTATTTGGGATTATTATAAAACACAATATAATTTTGGTAAAACAACTGGAACACCAACTGGATATACACAAGTTGGTAGTACTGGTGCTACTGGTTCAACAACAACAGCACCAGTAGATTTAGGTTTCAATTATTATTGGAGTGGTATGATTTTACCAAAAGCAAATATTAATAGAACTGGTATTATTAGTGAATTACAATATTATGTTGATAACACACCTACGAATAATGTTTTAGATAATGTTAAAATTTATATAGGTCACACGTCTAGTAGTACTTTTGGTGCTTCACCATCTGAAAATTTTACTTCTTTGGTTACTGATTGGGTGTTAGCTTATAGTGGTAGTGTTACGTTTAACACAACGACTGGTTGGTCATCAATATCTTTACAGACTGGTTTTAATTATAATAACGTAAATAATTTAATGATTAAATTTGAAAGTAGAGATGGTTCACAAAGTGGTACTGGTCAACCTTCTTTTAAATATTCAGCAGCAACTAGTACAATGGCATATAGTAGTTCTAATGTTGCTTATCCAACTGGTACTGGTACTAGAGGTAACAATAGACCTATAATAAATTTAGGTTTCTTATAACTTTGATATTTATAAATAAAAACTATGGAATTTCACATAAATAAAAACGCAACATTACCAAAACTAAAACTTGAACTTATCAAAGATGGTAGAAATGATTTCAATAAATTTCACGATAAGATTCAAAACGCTAATATCACATTCACAATGACTGATACAGTTACTGGTGTCAAAAGAATTGCATGTAAATCGGCTGGTATAGAAGAAGTATTACCTAAAAATAATTGTATTTGTGAAGAATTTTATTTAGTTTATCAATTTACTCAAAAAGAAACTAGTGTTGCTGGTAGATACGCTGCTCAATTTGAAATAGATTTTTTAGATGGTAGTGGTACCCTAATCGTACCTATTCGTGAAGAATTATTTGTAAATGTGTTGGAAGGTTCGATAAAAAAATAATTTTTATTGACACTTTAAAAATAAAAATGTAACTTTGTAACGTACAAAGTTAAAAATATTTTTTATTAATCTCTTGTTTATTCTTTTTTTATTTAGTACATTTGTAAAAAATAAAGAAATATGAGTAAGTCTAAGACAAAAGTAAGTAATGAGGTTATCGAATCTTTTTTACAAGGCTCAAACCCAGAAAAATACATTGTAGCAATTGAATCCAACTACAGTGAACCAACTGTTACGTTGGTTATCAATGACCCAGAAAAGGGTAAATACCTATACGATGACACATATAAACCATTTTTATGGTTTAAAGAAGAAGTGACTTCTATGATATATGGTGGTAAACGCCTTAAAATCATGGAAGCTTGTCGTGAGTATGGTATTAAAATTACAAAACTTATTACTAGCAATGAAGATGGTTATACCCCAGAACGTATGGAAGAAGGGTATAAATACATGGCTACATGTAAACATTCTTATAATAACCTAATAAAATTCTTCAAAGATGGTGGTATTGATGTGTTTAGTGATAAACACATAATTGAGGGTGATAAAACCTCACCTATGTTTAGAAGTTTCTTTGTAATGTTTAGTCCTACTGAACAATATCTTATTCAAAGTGGTAAAAGATTATTCAATGGTATGGATGATTACGATGATGTCCATAGATTTCAATTTGACTTGGAGACGGAGGGTTTATTCGCTAGTAAGAATGCAATCTTCCAAATAGGTGTTCGTGATAATAGAGGGTTAGAAGGTGTTTTAGAAACAATCGGACAAACTGCTACGGATAGAAGAAATAGTGAAAGAGAAAACATTGAAAAATTCTTTAAGATTATTGATGCGGTACAACCAGATATTATCACTGGTTATAACTCTGAAAACTTTGACTGGCCATTCTTATTTGAACGTGCTGAACGTTTATCCATTCCAATCACAGAATTGGCTATTACGTTAAATAGAATCTCTAAAATAAAACGTAAACAATCTACACTTAAATTAGGTGGTGAAACAGAACACTATAAACAAACACACATGTATGGTTATAGTATCATGGATATTTCACACGCTGTACGTAGAGCAATGGCGATTAACTCTGAGATTAAGAGTTGGGGTTTGAAGTATATTACACAATATTCTGAAATAGCAAAACCTAATCGTGTTTATGTACCTGGAGATAAAATCAATTCGACATGGGCTGATAAAATAAACCAATATGCTTTCAATGATACTGATGGTGATTGGTATATGATTACTGATAAGAAACCATTGAAGGATGGTTATAAAATAGTAAAAGGTGATTATATAGTTCAGAGGTATTTGTGTGATGACTTATGGGAAACTGAACAAATTGACAATATATTCAATCAAGCATCTTTCCTTATTGCAAAAATGTTACCAACTACATTTATGCGTAGTTCTACTATGGGTACTGCTGGTCAATGGAAACTTATCATGGCTGCATGGTCATACGAAAGAGGATTAGCAATACCAGCTGGATTACCTAAAAGAGATTTTACTGGTGGTTTATCACGTTTGTTGGAAGTAGGTTACGCTAGAAACGTAGTTAAATTAGACTTTGCTGCACTTTATCCAAAGATTCAGTTAACTCACTTAATATTCCCAGATTTGGATATATCTGGTGTGATGGAAGGGATGTTGACATACGTTGTTGATACTCGTGATAAGTTTAAATTCTTAACTGGTGCTGAAAAGAAAAAAGCTAAAAAGCTTGAAGCTAAATTAAAAGAAAACAAAGATTTAACACCAGAAGAAATTGCTTCAATCAAAAAAGAAATAGCTGAACATAAAGCTTTGGCTAACATTTATGATAAGAAACAATTACCTCTTAAAATATTGGCTAACTCATGGTTTGGTTCATATGGTGCACCTTATATATTTAACTGGGGTGATACAGATTCAGCTGAAGAAACAACTTGTCGTGGTCGTCAATATTTGCGTTTGATGGTTCGTCACTTTACTGAAAAACATGGATTTAGAGCACTAGTAGGTGACACGGATGGTTTCAACTTTGCTTTCCCAGATAACATAGATGAAATAAAATATGTTGCTAAGGGTACACATTGGAAAACTAGTGAAGATGGTGGAAAAGAATTAACTGGGTTAGATGCTGTGTTAGCTGAATTTAACGAGAATTACATGGAAGGTCGTATGGGTCTAGATATCGATGATATTTGTAACTCAACTATCAACTTTGCTCGTAAAAATTATGCTAACGATATAGGTGGTAAAATCAAGTTGGTTGGAAACTCTGTTAAGTCTAAAAAGATGTCAGTTTATATTGAAGAATTTTTAGGTAAAGGAATTAGAATGTTATTAGATGGTGATGGTTATTCATTTGTTAATCATTATTATGAATACGTAGATAAGATTTATAATTATCAAATTCCGCTTGTTAAGATGGCTTCAAAAGCTAAAATCAAGACAACCATCAACGAGTATAAGAAAAAGGCTCTAACTAAGAATAAAGCTGGTAATCCGATGCCTAAACAAGCTCATATGGAATTGGCAATGAGAGAAGGATTAGATGTTACGTTAGGTGATGTATTATACTACATAAATACTGGTTCGGCAAAATCGCATGGTGATTTAAAAACTATCGATAAAAATAAAATGACCAAAAAAGAAAAAGATGCATATTTTGCAGCAAATGGTTGTTATCCACCAGTTGATAAAATTGTTGAGTTAAACTGTAAATTAATTGACCCAGAAACCGTTGAAAAGGATTTTGAGAATATCAAAGAATTAGAAGTACTTAAAAAAGCACTTATTGCAATGGAAGAGAACGGAGAGAAAGATACAGATGCATATACTGCTATAACTGACAGAATTTCTGAAATAGATAATAGTTTATATACTGATGAATATAACGTTGCTCGTTATTTGGATGCATTCAATAAAAAAGTTAAACCACTTCTAGTTTGTTTCAATGAAGATGTTAGGTCAAAAATCGTTTTGGATATTGTCAAAGTAAAAGATAAGGTTACAAAGAAAGTAACTGAAAAGTTAAAAGAAAGAACTATCTTTACAAAAGGTGAGTGTGAATTAGTTTCTGGTATTCCTTTCAAAGAAACTGACCAAGATACTTATGCTGACCTTATGAGAATGGAAGATAAAGAGATTAAATTCTGGGACAAAGTTAACAAAGTTCCAAATAATATGGAAGTGGAAGAATGGGAAGAAATTAGAGCTGATTACCATGAAAGAATGAGAATTGCTAAATTAGAAGGTGTCCAACATGAAAAAGATACACTTGAAGATATCTTTAAACATTTAGAGATTAAAGAATTAAACGCAATTAAAACTACTGGTGATTTACAAAAAGATATATTTGTTATTTGTAGTATTAGCACTGATGGTGATGGGATGTTGATTTCTAGAAAATGGAATGTGCCATTATATCATATAAATGATGTTTTTAAGTATGAAAAAAATGCCATAGAAAGAGATAAATATTATCAAATGACAAATAATATGTCTGATGATAGATATGAGCAATGGTTAGATTATATGGCTGAATGTACTATCATGACTGGACAAACATATGATATGTTTGCAGTAGCGGATGAAGGTGGGTTATCTGAATATGAAACAGAGGTTGTCATTCAATCAATTGATGGTATAATTGAAAAAGTTATTAATAAAGCTAAAACAATCGTTATTGAAGAGCCAGTAGAAGTTAAAAAGAAAAGAACATATTCTGAAGGTGAAGAAGATGATGATGACATCGAAGAAGATGAAAATGGAAACATCGTTAGAAATGATGAAAACTTAAATTTAGATGATGAATATGATGATACTTTTGGAGAAATGCCAGATGATTACGTTAGTGAATTAGCTAGTGTAAACGGAATGGATAAAGAAGCGGAATTACAAGAAAAAGAAGAACCAGAAGATGAGTGGGGGTTTTAAATAAGAAAGGGGCTTAATCGCCCCTTTTTTATTTTAATATACCCAGAACCCTAATGGTCTATATTTCATATGTTTGTTAAGATTCTCAGCTTCAGTAGCACCTCTTTCAAGTTGTTTTGTAGATGATAATCTTTCCAATCTAGCATCAAGTCTTTCCAATACTGCTTTTTTCTCTTCGTTACCTTCTGATAAAAGTGTATCGTAATCCATTGTTCTTTCAGCTTCAGCAACACCGACAATACCACCAAATTTACCTCTAACTCTACCTAGTGTTCTTTTACCTTCAGCAATAAACAATTGACGTACAAGAGTTTTTGTTGGTTCGTTAAAATCAGCATAATCTAATTTAGATAAAGGAACTTGATTAGGCATTTTGATAATATCTGGATTATCTTTTTTACATGCATCAGCATCAGCATTTGTTGTGTCATAATAAAAATACCATACTTGACAACCAGTCATATTTATAGAACTACCTACACCACCAATACCTTGTCCAAACGATAATTTAGAACCAGGTGTACTCATCAAATGTAATAATTTTGTTCCATTTGGACCAGCAGTTATTTTGTAAACTAATTCACTTCTAACAATTCTGTTTTTCAAGTTCATATCAGCGGCAGTCAATAAAATATCAAATGCTGGTGCAATATAATAACCAGAACGAGCAAAACCTGGCCCACCAGTACCTACACCACCACCTACTTGTGAGAACCCACCACCAAAACCGTAGTCGATACCACCATAGTTAGCCAAAAGAGCTTGACTAGTTGCTGGAGGTGTTATCCAAAGTACTTCATTGATTTCACGTCCAGCTGGAATTTGATAAACTTGTCTACCAGATTCTAGTTCAACATAATCTTTTTTAAGTTCCCATGGACCATTTGTCTGTAAACCAACTTGTTTTGAATAAGCGTATGTATATTGGGTCATGAAATCAAAATTTCTAACACTCAAAGCAAAAGCCATATCCATTGTGTCAATATTTTGACCCAATAAAGATTGCCATTGGTGTTCTATCAACCATTCTTGAACATATTGTGCGTAGTCTTCTATACATATTTCTAGAAGAGTACATAATTGTTCATCCGTTAATTCAATCTGGCGTATAGGTGCACCCAATGAATGTCTTAATTGACGGAACAATTTTTCTTTTTCGTCTAAACTAACTCCCATAATTTTCTTTTCTTATAAATATAAGAAAAAATGGAATTAAGCTAAAAATTTCTTTGTTAACTCAGCAGCTTCCTTGATACTTTTAAAAGAAACATTAGGTATTAGCAATTGTTTACCTACTTTTACAATAGGAACTTCATCTGCTTTTGTAATTTCCATAATCTTGTTGAACTCTTCTGTGTTCTCTGGAAGGCTAATGTCAACGTCTTTAAACTCTACACCTTCAGTTGTTAATATGTCCTTTAATTCAGTGCAGTAAGGACATTCTTTAAATCCATAAATTGTTACCATATTTTAATCTATTAATTGTTCTGATAATAAATCAGTTATTTCATCATCTGTTAATTTTTTCTCACCCATAATGGTTGAGATAACATCTTTCTTATTTTTAAGCATGTGCCACATTCTAGTTGATATAGTATCTTCAAATAATTGATAGTAAACATTTACATCATTATTTTGTCCAATACGATATGCACGGTCTTCAGCTTGTTCGTTATTACCTGGCACCCAATCAAACGAATTGAATATTACAACAGTTGCTTCAGTAAGTGTTATACCAACACCAGCACTCTTTATATTCCCAACAAAAACTTTTATTTTGTCGTTGTTTTGAAATTGGTCAACAGAATGTTGTTTTTTAGCTGATGTCATAGGACCATTGTGTCTTACAGCAACTTTACCAAAATGATTAGCAATAATATCTAACTCTTCTGAGAAAGAAGTAAATACTATTACTTTTCTTCCCATTTCAATAGCGTTTTCAATCATTTCAATTGTGTATGGAATTGCTTGAATTGCAATGAATTGTCTTAAAAGAATAAGTTCAACCAAATCTTTTTGAGATTCCATAGTTTTTTTACCCAATTTCTTTTTCATTTCAACATATTCATCCCATAGTTGCTCATACATTTTCCAACCCTTAGAATCTAATTGGTGATACATCGGAGTAACTATTTTATCTGGCATATCAATAGCATCGGTTTTTAAACGTCTCAATAATATGTTTTTTGTTTTGTTAGCCAATTCTTCCAAATTACTAGCACCATCAGTTAACCATATTTGTTTTCTTTGGCCATTTTTAAGCGTTCTAAAGAACTTTCTACCATCACAATACCTAACAGCATAGTGTTTCCAATTTTCTGCGATAGGAGACTTAATTATCTTTAAAAGATTAAAGAAATCCATGGGTCTATTTGCAACTGGTGTACCAGTAAGTAACCATACTTTTGGTATGTTGTGTTTAACACATACATCAACCATAATTTTACCTCTAATACTATCGTTGTTTTTTAGGTTATGTGCTTCATCCACAATACATAAGTCGAATTTAGTGTTAACCATATCTCTAATTAGTATAGGTTCTGGTTCACCTTCTTTTCGTTTCTTTTCTGGTGGTAATGTATGAAAATTCTTTAATATATCAAAATTAATAATAGTGAATTTATCAGAACTCCATTTTTTACCGTCAACGATTGTTGTTTCGTTACAAAAAACATTTATTTCTCGTTCCCAATTTATTTTTGTTGATGAGGTGGTAACTATAAGTATTTTTTCAGCACCACTTTCCAACGCAGCAATAATTGATTGCATAGATTTTCCTAAACCCATATCATCAGCCAAAATACAACCATTTCTAGATAATAGAAATTTTATACCTTCTTCTTGGTGTTTGTAAAGTGTTTTACCATATTTATTTAAAATTTCGTTGTATTTTGAAAAATCAACATCAACATGTATTTTTTCAAAATATGGGTCATCGTTTACTTGTGTTTTTGGAATCCAATACATTTTAGATTCTTTTTGGTTTTGTTTAAGTTTACCATAAACATGATAACTCTTATCAGTTTCAGCCAAAATAAATTCAATAAGAATTTTTTCTGGTGTAAAAGCCAAATCATCAATTTTTTTAAGTTCTTCACCCAAATAAGATGTTATACCAATTACTCTGTTTATATAAAGTGGTTCTCTTTCATGATTTTCAATAATGTATTTTGATTGAGTTTCTGTAAGAGCTAATTTTTTATTTTTTATATATTCAGCTTTTAATCTTCTAAGGTATGGGTTGATACCTTCATACTTTTCTAGAAGTGTTATTGCTGAGCGTCCTCGTATGTCGTCTAAATTTATCAATATAATAGTTTTTATTCCTGGTAATTATATGTAAATATAATAAATTTTTTAATAAAAATCAAGTGTTATTCAATTAATATCTAAAAGATAAATATTTATATTAAAAGATATGGAAAATAAGAAAATAACACCGATTACACGTATAAACAAATTTTTTTCAGAAGAAGATTTTGGTTTAGAAATTTCTATGGGTCGTGAGGCTTTAGAGGGTGATGGTAATTTTACAGTTATTTTGTATCGTGTTGATAGAGAGAATAGTGCATCAGATAATTTATATGGTGAAGCTCCTAAAGATGGTATAAAATATTTTTCACCAGTTGAATTAAAAGTTGTACCTATTTTAGATGAAGCTGAAAACAAAGCATACAACGGAAATGGTTCATTGAGATACTTGCAAGATGGTCAATTCACATTTGGTATTTATGATTCGCAATTAAGTGAGTTAGATGTTCAAATTAGTTATGGTGACTATATTGGATACCCAGTTACCGAAACTGAAATTAGATATTTTAGTGTTGTTAACGATGGTGTCAAAAATTACGATAATAAACACACAATAATGGGTTACAAAGGAGCATTTAGAACAATAAAATGTGCACCAATCGATAGTAACGAATTTAGAGGTGTATAAAAATTAAAAAAAATTACAAATTATGGCAATGCCTAAAGGATATATGACCAACATTAACATTAATCCTAGTAAAATTGGACCAGAAAGAAGACAAGAAATACTTGATGATATTTCTGATAGAGGTACTTTTTTACCAAGAGGTGTGTTGGAAGAGGATATGGACCAAACTTTCTTGGAATTTTTAAAATCTGATGAAAGAATGAGTTTATCTATTGATGGTGAAAAAGTTCCAGTAATTTTTTTAACAATACAAAGATGGACAGAATTTAGTAAAACATGGCAATTTTCTGATAAATTTAAAAATATTGAATTACCTTTCATTACTGTAGTTAGAAAACCAGATATTCAACAAGGTCAAAATCAAGCTGGATTATGGAATATTCCAGTAAGTAGAACATATACTTATATGAAAGTACCTACGTGGGATGGTGTTAGAAGAGGTATTGATTTATATAAAATTCCACAACCAACTTCTGTGGATATGACATATGAAGTTAGAATGTTTACTAACAGAATGAAAGATTTGAATAAGTTTAATAGATTGGTTCAAAGAGCATTTCAATCTAGACAATGTTATATAAATGTAAATGGTCATCCAATGCCTTTGCATTTAGAATCGATTGGTGATGAGAGTAATATTGATGATTTCGAAAACAGAAGATTTTATGTTCAAATGTTTAATATGAAATTATTGGGTTATATACTTGATGAAGATGATTTTGAAGTTGTACCTACAATAAATAGAGGGGTTATGACTATTGAAGTTGAGGATAGTAGAGTTTATAGAGATGAAGATATTGCTTTTGAACCAATAAAAGTTAACAATACAGTTACATATGCATTTGTGTTTAAACCTGGTGCAAATACAACATTCTCGTTTTTAATTCCATACTCAATTAATTTTACACAAATAGTTGAATTGGAAAATATAACTAGAATTGTAATAACTGTTAATGGTGTTGGTGTATTTGATGGAACTGTAATGACAACACCTATAATTGTTAGCGGAAACGATACTGTAAGTATAAGAGTATATAAAGCTCCTTACACATTGGGTGAATTTAAAATAATTGGTAGTACAACATAAATAAAATGGCAAATAACTATAAACCACCATATCATTCAGATATAAACGAAACATTTATAATTGAACCACTAAATTTAACTGGTGGTACAATAGTTTCTGCGTGTACAGCAGTTTATACAAATTCTGTTATTTCATGTAGTGGTGATTCACAAATTAATTTATACAGTGGTTTAACTGAATTTAACACAAATTTAACACCAAAAAATGATGCCACAATTGATGCTGGGACACCAATAAAAAGATTTAGAAATATAAATACAGTTAGTGGCACATCTTCAGTATGGACATCTACAATAAAAGTATCAACACCTACTTTGGATTTAGGATATGATTCTGAAGGTAATTTAAGACAAATAACAGCAAATAGTTCAGTTATACAAGATGACACTTTACAAGGTGGTACATATTAACTTTTAATAAAAATAATATATTTATATAAAAAACAAAAACAAATGGCAAATAGAAGTACAAGATTAATTATAAAAAATTCAATAATGCCTTCACAAGCATTACCTTCAAGTAATATATTACAAGGTGAAGGGTTAGTTAACTTAGGTGACGGTATACTATTTTTTAGTGGTAGTACAGCTGGTTCACCTACATGGGTTCCAGCTGGGTCATCAGCACCTTCATCTGGATATTTTGAGGTTGGTTCTAACCTTTATAACTTAAAAATTAGAAATCAAATCACATCATATAGTGGTGTTAGTGGAACAGCGTTGAATGGATTGTTCCTTTCTGGTACTTCAAATGGTTTCGTTTTAGCACCAATATCGGCTATTGCTGGTGTTGACACATACGTTACTGATTTTAGTTATAACGACTCAAATGTTTTAAATTTAACACAAAATCAAGCTGGACCAACATTTAATGTTTTAATTAATAAAATGTCTGGTTTAACAGTTAGTGGAACTTTATCAGCAACAACAGCAAATTTTGGTACTGAAAATGTAACTACGTTGAATGCTACTGGTGCTACAATTACCACAAACAATGTAGGGACAGAAAATGTAACAACACTTAACGCTACTGGTGCAACGATTACTACAAACAATGTAGGTACTGAAAATGTAACTACGTTGAATGCTACTGGTGCTACAATTACAACATTAAATTCAACAACATTAAACGCTACTGGTGGTACGATTACTACATTAAATTCAACAACAATTAATGGTGGTAGTATTAATGTTAATAATTTAACTATAACTGGTTCTGCTACTTATAATAAAACAGCTACTGGTTCTACTGAATTAGTAAATTATGCTACATTAACAGCTTTTTCACAAAATACTGATGTTTATGTAACTGGTAATACTCTAACAGCTGCTGATAATAATACAAACACACAAAGTGCTGTTTTATCGTATCATGGTACACCAATTGGTGGCCCTTATGCTATTACAACACAAAACACATTTACAACTGGTGGTACTTATAGTAATTCAACAAAATTAATTACATTTAAACAAAATGATGGTGGTGCTGGTTATACAGTTGATTTAACTGCTATTGATGTTAATGATACTTATGTTACTGGTGGTACTGTAACTACAGCACCTTCAAACAATAGTATAAATGGTGTTATTGGTTTAAAATATAACCAAGATATCCCAGATGGTACATATACATTACCGTTCACTGACGTATTTACAACTGGATTTACTTATAATCCTATAAACAATACGTTTACACTTAAAGACAACAGTGGAAATACATTTAATCAAGCGTTTACTACGGTATCTGGATTAACGTTCTCTAACTTAACATCTGGTAGAGTTGTTTATGTTGGTGTTGGTGGGTTATTGACTGATGAAGCTGGATTTGAATATGAAGCTAATAATGATAAATTAATAGTTGGTAATTTAGCAGTAACAAATGCAACATCAGCTGCAACTTTTGGTGCTGGTGGTGTTATTATTGGTACTGGAGGAAATTACGGTACAGCTGGTAATGGTGATTTAACAGTACATGGTAGTTTAACTGTGTTTGGTGAAACAATATCAGCATTTACTAGTAACTTATATGTTGAGGATAATAACGTAACACTTAATTATAACCCTACTGGTGATACTACTGGTGCTTCTATTGGTGCTGGTTGGACAGTTCAAGCTGGAAACGGTGAAGTTGGTGGAGATGTTAATTTAGACATTAGAAATTTATATACATTAACTGGTACGACTGCTGGTCAAGTTCCAGCGATACCATACACTACTGAATATAATAGTTCTGGTACTGGTTATGCAAATAGAGGTTGGGTAACACAATTAAATGATATCGTAATTAGAAGTACAAACGTATCTACTCCAAATGGTGTAAGGGTGTTAGCTGAATTCGATGTTTTAGATGGTGGTACTTACTAAAGATTTACTTTAAAAATATAATAATTATAATATGCACAATTTAACGATTGTGCATATTTATTTTATAGAGGTTTCATAACCCAAACACATAACTCTATATAGAGATTTTTAAGACATACCATTATATACATGGCAAATAGAAAGAATACGTTTTTGATTAAACGTTCAAATGTTGCTGGGAAAGTACCAGCTGCTGGAGATTTACAACTAGGAGAATTAGCTTTAAATACAGCTGATAATATACTTTACGCATCTGGAACAACAGCAAACTCAATACTTCCGATTGGTTGGGATAGAGTCGCTAGAACTGGTGATACGATGACTGGTTCTTTATTTACACCTTCTATTTCTGCCACAACAATATCTGCAACTACATATCTTAATTTACCAGCTTTTTCTGGTGATTATTTACCTTTGAGTGGTGGTACGGTATATGGTAATTCATATTTTACAAATGGTTTAACAGCTGATACTTTAAATGTAACTGGTTTAACACAGACTAGTGGTATTACATCTACTGGTGGTATTACGTTTAAACAAGTAACAATAAATAGTGCATATACGGCAACTACTAGTGATTATATGATAGATGTGAGTGGTGGTACATTTACTGTTACTTTACCTTCCGCTGTTGGTATTCAAGGAAGGTTATTAGTTATAAAAAATAATGGTGGTGGAGCGGTTACAGTACAACCGATATTAGGTCAAAATATTGACGATAAACCGTTTGTTATTTTAGGTGAAACAAATTCATTACAATTAGCAAGTAATGGTAGTAATTGGGTGGCATTAGGTTACAACATATCTACAGTTAACTCATCAACTGGTGTGTTTGAATTTAGTGGTTTATCAAAAGTGACAAGTACAACATTTAGAGTCGCACCAGTAAAAGGTTGGATAGTTAATGATACAACAAATCCGTTGAGTCCTCAATTATTTTATGTTAGTTATAGTGGTGGTGTTCATACTGATAATTATGTAACTACTGCTAACGAAACTTATATATATTTAACAAGTGGTGGTACTATAGCTCAACAATCAACACCATTGACACCGACACAAAGAAGATTAAATATATTCTTAGGTAAATTAGGACACCCAGATAAAACAACTATTAACTTAGTGTTTAGTCAACCAGATTTTGTACTATCTCCTTTAGCACAACTTAGGGACGTATTTACACCAATAAATCTTATAAATGGTGGTGTATACCCTTCCACTAATACTGGGTTAACATTTAACACTAGTGCTGGTTATCTGTATGGTTTGGGAATTAACTTCGCTAGTGATACGTTGAATCCGAATTCGTTTTATAATAATGCTACAAACCCATGTACATTTCAATATAGAACACAAACTGGTGGTACTATTACAAACGTAACAAACATTGACCCATTAAACTATGATGTTAATGGTACGATTACACCAATAAGTGGTACAAAAGCAACAAACCAAAGAATTTATTTATTACAAAATGGTACTTTTAGGGTACAATATGGTCAACATACATATAGTAATTTTGTTGATGCAGTTTCTGCGATTCAAACTGAAACATTTACACCATTCCCTAACTTTGTAAACAACGCTGTTCTTATAGGTATTTTAACGGTATTATCATCAGCATCTGATTTAACCGATACATCTAAAGCACAATTCTTTTTTGCATCTAAATTTGGTGAAACTATTGGTGCTGCTGGTGGTATATCAACAACTACATTACAACAAGCATACAACAACTCTATAAATCCAGAGATAACAACAAATTCAATACTCAATGCTTTATCCATCAAAAATGGTGCTGGAAGTGCTGATAATATAACTAATTTAATAGAAGGATTAAATACTGCTGGTAATACTACATCATTAATAAGAGCTGACGGTTATATTTCTGGTACAACATTCCAATCAAATGGTTTTACAGCTAATAATAATGGTGTTACAGCTACAACTATTTCAGCTACAACATATTATAATTTACCAACAGATATTAGAACAACTGGAGTTACTATTTCTAACGGTTCTGTTGCATTTAATAGAAACGATAGTATGTCAGCGTACACTGTTAGTTTTAGTGGTGTTAATATTAACGTTATTAGTGATGATATAAATAAAACATTAACATTTAGTGCATCAACTGGTGGTTCATCTTTACCAACATTAAATCAAGCTCAAATATTTATTGGTGATACATCAAATGTAGCTCAAGCTAGAAATGTGTCTGGTGATATTAGTTTAAATTATAGTGGTTTAACAACTATACAACCAAATGTTGTTACATACAGTAAAATGCAAACAGTTTCAACAAATGCATTTTTAGGTTCAACTAGTGTATCTGGTGGTACAGTTGAAGAAATACCGATGATTGATGCTTATATAACATCTGGTACTGCATATACCCTTTTAACAACATCTACCAATTGGGATATTGATGGTGTTTATACTGGAACTAGCATAACTGGTACATATCAAGGTCAATCTTGTTATAATGGTAACTATTGGTTTACTGCGGTTGACGATAACTTATGGATAAGATTAATTAGAGGATAAAATTATGGCAACAATATTAGCACATAAAAATAGAATGTTAACTGGTACATCAACAATTACATCAACAATTACTGATGTAACACCAGATACATATGTGAGACCAGTAGAATGGTTAACAATGCCAAATATCACAAGTGGTACGAGTGTTGTTTATTTACTAATGGGTTTAACTGAAAAATCAGATAATTATTTAGCTGTCAATTGTGCTGGTAATTATACTGTTGATTGGGGTGATGGTAATATTATTAATTATACCGCAAATACTACAGCATCTTATCAAGCTTATTGGAGTGGTGCTAGTCCATCCACTTTAACTAGTGATGGATATAGACAAACATTAATTAAAATAACACCTCAAAGTGGTCAAACATTAACTAAAGTTGATTTAAACGTATTAAATACTAATGTTAAAACAACTTCATATCCAAGAAATTATTTTGATATTAAATTATCTGGACCAGATATAAGTACATTTAATTTTGCACCATCACCATTACTTCAACAATTTGAATGGATTGGTACCAATAAAATTACAACGTTTCAAAATTTTTTTATTAATACTAGTGGTATTAAAAAAATAGTTAGCATAAATATTTCAAATGCAAATACCTCACTTGGTGTTTATCAATTATTTAGTGGGTTAGCATCATTAGTTGAAGTACCAATGATTTATCCAGCAACTGGTGCGACTAATTTTAATGGTTTATTTAGTAGTTGTGCTAAATTAAAAACAATACCATTGATTGATACATCTAATGCTACTGATATGACTGGTATGTTTGCTGGTACAACAAATTTAGTTACAATACCACAATTAAATACTAGTAAAGTAACCAATATGTCAACTATGTTTCAATCTAGTGGTATCGTTTCATTACCGTTACTTGATACATCTAAAGTAACAAATATGTATAGAATGTTTTATTTTACAAAAAGGTTAACTACAATGCCATCTTTTAATACACCAGCACTTACTAGTATTGGTGAAATGTTTAGAGAATGTAGTATAGTAGATATACCATTATTTGATACTAGTAAAGTTACGTCAGCAGCATACCCATTTTATGGTGCATCTAAAATAACAACTATACCTCAAATAATTACTAGTGGTGTAACAAATTTTGACATTTGGTTTCAAGGTTGTACAAGTTTAACAACTATACCATTAATTGATACATCAAATGCTACCATAATGACTAATATGTTTAATAGTTGTTCATCACTAACAACTATACCATTGTTAAATACTAGTAAAGTTACTAATATGAGTAACATGTTTAACGGTTGTTCATCACTGACAACTATACCATTAATTGATACCAGTAAAGTTACTAATATGAGTAGTGCATTTTTAAATACAACTAAATTAACTACAATACCAGAATTAAATTTATCAGCTGTTACTAATATGTCAACAGCTTTTCAAAATAGTGGTATAGTATCATTACCACCATTAAATACTATTAATTGTACTACATTTTATTGGGCATTTATATATTGTTATAATTTAACTACAATAAGTAGTATAAATACATCTAAAGCAACTAATTTAGGTTATATGTTTTATAATTGTAATTCTTTGAGGTCAACACCAACATTTAATACACCGTTATTAACTGATACACAATATATGTTCCAAGGTTGTAGTAGGTTAAGAAGTATAGGTTTATTTGATACTAGTAAAGTTACTAATATGACTAATATGCTTAATGGTGTTAATAGATTAGAAGAAATACCAGCATTTAATATGTCAGCTGTAACCACTACTAGCATGGTAAGTAGTGCTAATGCGTTATCATCAGTTTTATCATATGGAAATAGATATGCGATTACATATAATTCTAGTAATTTATCTTACTCAGCGTTATTAACGATATTGAATAATTTAGGTACTGCTGTTGGTAGTCAAAATATAAACGTTGCTTTGAATCCAGGTTCAGCATCATTAACAGCAAATGATAGATTGATAGCAACAAATAAGGGTTGGACAATAACTTATTAATAAAAATAAAAAATTATGGATAAAAGCGGATTTTATAAAGAAACAGTAGATGGATGGTATTTTGCACCAAATTGTGTTTCATCACCAACTTATGAATTATTAAGAGAATTAAAAGATACATATATTTACCCTATTGATGGTTGGTTTTGGTCAGATATTGAACCAATAAATTATGTTGATATATTTATGAATAACGAAAATAATAATTTAATATAATATGCCAACAAAAAATATAAACGCTGAAAAGATTCAAGGTAATTTATCAATCACATCTGTTTCAGCAACAACGTATTATAATTTACCTACATCTACTTTCCAACAAGTTTATACAGCATCAACTGAGCCTAGAATAACAACGGATGGTACTTTAGGTCCATTAAGAGTTCGTAATGGTTCTGGTAGCGATACAAACTTAAATTTTGCTGTTGAAAATAACACTGGTGATGTAACTGGTTATTGGAAAGGTAATGGTGATTTATTTGTTAACAATTTAACATCTTCAAGTTCAATTATAAATGGTAATCTAACAGTAACTGGAAATACAAATATTAGTGGTTCAACAACCGTTGGTGGTGATGTACTTGCTTTAGGTTATTTAAGGTCATATAATTCATCTGGTGATGAAGGTGGTGAAATATTTCTTAATAAAGCACAAACAAATACAACATTAAGTGGTGGTGTTACTATCGATGTATATCAGAACAAAATTAGATTTTTTGAACAAGGGGGTGATGCCAGAGGTGCTTTTATTGATTTAACAGCTTGTATTGGTGGTGCTGGTACGAACTTATTATCTGGTGGTGGTGGTGAAATAAACACGGCATCAAATTTGGGTTCTGGTACTGGATTATTTGCACAGAAATCATCTGCCGATTTACAATTCAAATCTTTAACATCAACTGGTGGTACTGTAACCATATCAAATAATTCTACAACTGTTAATTTAGAGGTTGTACCAGCATCTAATTTTACTGGTGGTACTGTTACTGGTGCAACTAGTTTTACCAATGGTTTATCTGCTACTACAATATCTGCAACAACTTATTTAGGTATACCGACTAGTTTAACTGGCGGTACTTATTCAAATGGTTCATTATTATTTACCAACAATACTGGTGGTACTGTCACTATAAATACATCAACAACATATGCTGCTGGTGTTATTAGCGGTTCAACATATACCTCAACTGGTACTGGACAAGTAAACCTACCAGCTATAAAGGTTGCATTATATGACAATGCAAACAACATTGAACCTATACTAGTTTATGATGTTGCTTCTGGTACAACTGGTACTGGTGGTATTCCAGCGTTAGTTGACCAAGATACAAATTATATTTTAGTTGAATACAATGGTGGTACACCAAGATATTACGTTTATGATAACGATGGTCTAGTTGATGATTCAAGTGCTGTATTATTTATGGTTGTTTATAGAACTGGTAACTTTGTACATACGCTAGAATTTGGTAATCAAGGGGCTGGTTTAGCTAATAAACTAAATGATAGATTTATAATGACTGATAGATTCGGTTATGAATCTGGTTTAGCATTGAGTTTAAGTGCTGATACTGGTATCGTTATGTGTTCAGCTGGTGTTGCTTGGAATGGTCCAAATAGACAATCTTTAACAGCAGTTAATTCAAGTGGTGATACGTTCTTTAAAAACTATCATAGTGGTGGTATATGGACATATACAACAACTGGTAAAACTGTAAATAACACTTATTATGATGATGGAACTGATATTGTAGCAGCTACAGCTGGTAAATATTTAACTAACTGGTATTTTATAGGTCAAGAAACAAACGGTCATTTATATGAAGTATTCAGTCCAAATCAATATGATAGTGTTGCTTTGGCTCAATTATCTTTAGAACCATCTTTACCAGAATTAATTACATCACACGCATTTTTAGTTGGTAGAATTATAGTTGGAGTTGGTGCAACTACTGGATTAACTGAAGGTGCGTTTGTTAATACATTCCAATCAACAAATGTTACGTCACATAACGATTTAGTTGGTATTCAAGGTGGAACCGCTGGTCAATATTATCATTTAACATCAAATCAATACAATAATTTAGCGTTGACAAACACAAATAATTATTTTAGTGTTGGTCAAACAATTAATGGTAATTTATCAGCTAATACCTTTACTATTACATCAACACCAGTAAATACTAACGATAACACTCAAATTTTAACTAGAAATTCTGTAACTGGTGATATCGAATATGTAGATGTTTCAGTGTTGACTGGTTCAACAGCACCTTCTAGTTTTAACTACGGGTTGGTTAACGCAATGATTAACTTTAACTTTTTAACATAAAAAAAATAACAATAAAAATAAAATAAAAAAATTATGCCAGCAAATACAGCACCAATTTATTCAAAAATTTCAGATATACAATGGTCTATATCTACAGTTCAATCAGCAAATACAACAACAGATTTAACTAGTGGAACAATTTATCCAGTTTTTTCAGCAGACAGTACAAACGGTGGTTATGTACAAAGAATTAGATTTAGACCTTTAGGTAATAACACAGCTACAGTTGCTAGAGTTTGGTTAAACAATGGTAGTGACACTACTGTCGCAGCAAATAATTCACTTTGGGATGAAATTTCAATAGCATCATCAACAGCCAGTCAAACTTCAGCACTAGCTACATATGAATTACCATTAAACTTTCCTTTACCAGCAAGTTACAGATTATATGTTACTTTAGGTACTTCTGGAGCTACTGGGTATGATGTTACAGTTATAGGTGGTAAATATTAAAAATTAAATTATGGACGTTTTTAACATTCCAAATACACAAATTAATACAAACGTTTTTCACTCTACTGGTTCAGCTAGTTGGCAAACGTGGAACAAACCATTAGGTTGTAAATTTGTTTCCATGTTTGCTATAAGTGGCGGTGGCGGTGGTGGCGGTGGTGCTGGACAAAACCCTGGAGCCAATTCGAATGGTGGTGGTGGTGGTGCAGCTTCTGGTACCGCATTTGGTATATTCCCAGCAAACGTATTACCAGATACTGTTTATATTCTAGTTGGTTTGGGTGGTGCTGGTGGTGGTCCTGGTGTTAATGGTAGTGTTGGTGGAATTACTTATGTTTCAGCACAACCAAATACAACATCAATAAATGTTATTATAGCTGGAACTTCTAATACTGCTGGGGGTGGTTTTTCTGGTACTAATGGTGGTGCTGGGGGTAATACTCCAACTGCTTTTAGTAAAACTAGTACTGGGTTATTAGGTGCTAGTGGAATAATAACATCAACCAACGGATGGCCAGGGGCTGCTGGTGGTGTAGGGAATTCTTCATTGGCTGGTAATATAGCTATATCTGGTATTACTACTGGTGGTGCTGGTGGTGGTGCTGGTACATCATCAAATGTTGATAATTTAGGTGGAAGAATAGTTGGTAATGATATCGTACCTACTATTTCTGGTGGTACTAGTGGTCAAACTGGTAGTTTTGGTTACACTAGTTTAATTCCTTCAATTGGTACTTCAGCTAGAGTACCTATGGTTTTCACTGGTGGAGCTGGTGGTGGAAGTAAGGTTGGTGGTCTAGGTGGTAAAGGTGGGGGTGGTTCTTATGGTTGTGGTGGTGGTGGTGCTGGTTCTGGTGCTATAGCATCTGGTGGTACTGGTGGAGCTGGTGGTAATGGCCTTGTTGTAATAACGTGTTTTTAAATTAAACTAAAATAATGGATATATTTAATCTTCCAAATAACGACATAAATAATAGTGTTTTTTATAACATTGGTTCTGGTGATACATGGCAAACATGGACAAAACCCAGAAATGCTAAATTTATTTACTTAAATGTTATTGGTGGTGGCGGTGGCGGTGGTTCAGCACCAAATACTGGTATAAACACTGTTAGAGGTGGTGGTGGCGGTGGTGGTTCTTCATCAATGTCATCTGGTATATTTCCAGCGTGTGTGTTGCCAGATACACTTTATATACAAGTTGGGTTAGGTGGGGCTGGTGGAACTTTGGGTTCAGCTGGTAGTGCTGGTAGAATTTCTTATGTTTCGGCACAACCAAATATAACAGCATCTAATGTTATATTAGCTAGTGGTAACTCTGGCGGTGGTGGTGGTGGTGCTGGTACTAGTTCTTCTGGTGGTGTAGCTGGTACAGCTGGTACTGTATTAACCCAAAATACTTGTGGTTTAAGTTATTTGGGTTCTATAAATTTTAGTGTTGGTCAAGTTGGTCAAGCTGGAAGTATTGGTAATGGTACAGCTGGGGGTAGTTTTGCTGGTTTTAGTTTACCTTTGACTGGTGGAGCTGGTGCTGGTGGTATCAATAGTAGTAATGTTATTGGTGTTGGTGGTTCTATAACTGGTAACCTTTTTTGGCCTACTATTGCTGGTGGTACAGCTACTAGTATTGATGGGAAGAGTGGTTATCAATCTAATATGCCTTCAACAAATACCAGTAGAAAATTACCTATGTTTTTTATGGGTGGTGCTGGTGCTAGTTCAACTACTGGTACAACTGGTGGCAACGGTGGAAACGGTGCCTATGGTTGTGGTGGCGGTGGCGGTGGAGGCGGTAATGTCTCACCAGGAATTGGCGGTAATGGCGGTAATGGCCTTGTCATAATAACATGTTTTTAAAATAAAATAAAATAAAATGATAGATATATTTAATCTTCCAAATAACGATAATAACTTTGATATTTTTACAGCTAGAGGTATAAACTTTGGTTGGCAAACATGGACAAAACCTAAAAACGCTAAATTTATTCAAATATTAGCTATTGGCGGTGGCGGTGGCGGTGGTGCTGGTTGGGGTGCATTTAGTAACTCTGGTTCTGGTGGTGGTGGTGGTGGTTCTGGTGCTATTTCGTCTGGTATATTTCCAGCAAACGTATTACCAGATACTCTTTATGTTATGGTTGGTACTGGTGGTGCTGGTGGTTCATTAGCTAGAGGTTCAAATGGTTCTAATGGTACCGCTACTTATGTAGCTATTACTAACACTGTTGTAAGTGCAATTACACTTAATGAAGTTTTATTATTGGCTAATGGTGGTAATGCTGGAAGTGGCGGTTTAAGTTCAATTTCCACTCCAGGTGCTGCTGGTGGTACTGGTGGTGCTATTTCGTCTGATACATTATTTGGTAAGTTAGGTGTTAATAGTTATTATTCTGGTCAAGCTGGTGCAAACGGTGGTTTTACCACACCGACATCTGGGTCTTCAATAACAATTGCTAACATTGTAACTGGTGGTGCTGGTGGTGGTGGGTTGACAACTGGTGGTGTTGGTACTAATGGTGGTAATATAAATGGAGCTGGTATTGTACCGTTGGTTTCTGGTGGTACTAGTGGTACAACACCGACACAATGTGATGCTAGTTCTGGTTACAGTATTTTACCATCAATAAATTCATCAAATAAAATGCCTATGGTTTTCACTGGTGGTGCTGGTGGTGGTGCTCATTATATAGCAACTGTTGGTACTGGCGGTTATGGTGGAAACGGTGCCTATGGTTGTGGCGGTGGTGGTGGTGGTCCATCAAATTATAGTACTACATCATATGGTTATGGTGGAAATGGTGGTAACGGATTGGTTATAATAACAACGTGGTAATTAATCTTCATCATATATACCTTTTTTAGGTATACATTTCTCACGTATTAACTTTTCAACAAAAGCAAACATTTTCAACCCATTTTCTTCACAATACTTTTTAAGTATTTCATGTGTTTTTGGTGTTATTTTTAAGTTTTTATCTCGTTTCATAGCGGTTTTTATATATAAGTATGATAAAAGTATGATAAAATTCATACTAAAAGAAAGATATCTTTTTCTTTCGTATCACTTTTGAAAAAAACCTAATATTTATAATAAAGAAAACGATAAAGTAAATAACATAAAACAAAAAAACAAAACTATGCCAACAAAAGTATTCGTAAGTCCTGGGGTATACACATCTGAGAAAGACTTATCATTCATAACACGTCAAGTAGGTGTTACAACATTAGGGTTAGTTGGGGAAACAACAATAGGTCCAGCTTTCCAACCTATATTTGTAAGCAACTACGGAGAGTTTCAATCTTTCTTTGGTGGTCAAAACGCTACAAAAATTAAAGATACTGGAGCTCCAAAATATGAGCTACCTTATATAGCTAAATCATATTTATCACAATCAAACCAATTATTCGTAACTAGAGTATTAGGTTTAAGTGGATATGATGCTGGTAAAGCATGGGGTATTACTCTAGATGCTGCATTAGATTCATCTACTGTTGCTACTGGTGCGACAACTTCTTATCCAGTATTGATTAGCTTTACAGCTACATCAGCAAACACTAACGTAACTTTGGTTAGTGCTGACCCACTTATGCAACAACTTATAGATGATGGTACATTGTCATCTAATTTAGCTACTATTTCAATTGGAGTTGTTGGTGGTGCTGGTAGTGCTACTACTGTGCCAGCTACTTACAAGAAAATTGGTACAACATTCAGTGGTGTTTCTACAACATTAATTTTAACAGCTAAAGGTACAACTGGTGCTGGTGCATTTATTACTGGTACAACTAGTGGTGTAACTACTTATTATAGTGGTACTGGTTATTCAGATGTTGAAAACGTACTAGTAGCGTTATTACGTTCTAGAGGTGGTATCGATTTAGATACACAATTCCCAGCATTTGAGGTTACTGGTGCAACTGGAGTTGTATTTGACCCTACACAAACTGGTGCAACTACTAATCCTTTAGGTGATTTTGCTTTGACTGGTGTTTCTACAACACAAGGTGCTTTTAATTACCAAATGTCTTTAGATAAAACTAAGAAAAATTATTTACCTAGAGTATTAGGAAGAACAGTTCCAGATGGTAATACAGCATTATTTGCTGAAGAATTTTTCAATAATATGTTTGAAGCTTTTAATACTGATAACAAAGTTAGAGGTGTAAAACAAACAGTTATTAATTATGCTAATGAATATTCTGATTACTTAAAAGAATACCAACCAGCTGTTACTCCTTATGTTGTATCAGAATTACGTGGTACTAAAGTGTTAAGATTATTCAGATTCTGGACTATCTCTGATGGTAATGCTGCAAACGAGCAATTTAAAATATCTATTAGAAACATTAAATTAGACACAAAAGAATTTGATGTTGTAATTAGAGCTTACTATGATACTGATGCTCAACCAACTGTATTAGAATCATTCTCTAAATGTTCTATGGACCCAACTTCAAACAACTACATTGCTAGAAGAATAGGTACATTAGATGGTATTTATCCTTCTAAATCTTCTTATGTGTTGATTGAAATGGATGATACAACTGACACATCAGATGCGTTCCCAGCTGGTTTCATTGGATTCCCAATCAGAAATTACCAACTTAATAGTAATACTAGTGTTAAAACACCTAATTTAACATATAAGCAAACATACGATGCTTTTGAAAATAAACGTAAATTCTATTTAGGTTTATCTGAAACTGTAGGTATTGATTCTGACTTCTTTGATTACAAAGGTGTACCTCAAACAACAAGCCCAAATATGTGGACTGGTTTAACTAACGGTTTCCACATGGACGTTGCTGCTACTGGTGCTACAATTGATAACGTAACAGTTACAATAAACTCTACTGGTGGTACTTATTCTCCAGTATTCTTATTCGACACTGGTAACGCTCAATTTAGAACTGAATCTGGTGTTATGAATACTGATTATGAAAAAATCTACTCTCGTAAATTTACATTTGCACCTTACGGTGGTTTCGATGGATGGGATATTTACAGAACTAGAAGAAGTAATTTAGATTCATTCTTAATAAATGGTACTTTAGGTGCTAAAGGTTTAACTAGTGGTGCTTTCTCTAATAGAACTCTTTCTAACGGAGATAGAGGTATTAACTCTGATTACTATGCTTACTTAGAAGCTATTTGGACATTTAAAAACCCAGAAGCTGTTAACATTAATGTGTTTGCAACTCCAGGTATTGACAATGTTGACAATACTAACTTAATTGAAGCTACAATCGATATGGTTGAACAAGATAGAGCAGATTCATTATATATCATGACAACACCAGATTTAGATGGTGGTGGTGATGTAATGACTGTTGAAGATATAACTGATTTCTTAGATGGTATGTATGATAGTAACTACTCATGTACTTACTGGCCATGGATTCAAGTAAATGATACTGAAAATAACGTATATATCTTTATGCCACCTACACGTGACGTAGTAAGAAACATTGCGTTAACAGATAATATAGCATTCCCATGGTTCGCAGTTGCTGGTATCCAAAGAGGTGATGTTGATGCGATTCAAGCTCGTAAAAAACTTACTCTTTCTGAGAGAGATGTGTTATACGAAAACAGAATCAATCCAATCGCTACTTTCACAACTGACGGTATCAAAATTTGGGGTAACAAAACTCTACAAGTTAAAGACACAGCTCTTAACAGAATCAACGTTAGAAGATTGTTATTACAAGCAAGAAAACTTATTTCTGCGGTTGCTATCAGATTGTTATTCGAACAAAATGATAACGTTGTAAGAAATCAATTCTTAGCACTTGTTAACCCAATCTTGGATAACATTAGAGCTCAAAGAGGTTTAACTGATTTCCGTGTTGTTCTTTCAAACGACCCAGAAGAAATCGACAGAAACCAATTGACTGGACAAATCTTCTTGAAACCTACAAGAGCATTAGAGTTCATCCAATTAGAGTTCGTAATTATGAATACTGGTGCGTCATTCGACAACATCTAATCATAACTAAAATTAAAACATTAAAGCCCTCAAATGAGGGCTTTTTTGTTTATTGGATATATTTATGTATAAAAGAAATTATGGCAAAAATTAAAATAACTAGAGAACAATACAATAAATTAGTTTTAGCTGAACAAAAAAACAGACAAAACAAGTCTAACGACATATTAACTGAAAGCATAAATAAAAACGCTCAACTTTTAGAAGAAGGTTGGAAAGAAGTTGTTTTGGGTATTTCGATGCTTATGGGTTTAAATTTAACTGGTCAAAATAGCGTAGCTGCCGAAAAAGCTCTGCATGATGCTAACGTTATGAGACAAATAGAAGCTACACTTGAAGATAAATCTAAAACAGATGAATTGGTAAAAGTTATGCAAGAAAAAGGTATGAAAGACCCTTCTGCTATGTTGGCTAAAAATGCAGAAAATATTGTTAAAAGATATAATGAAGTATCTAATGATGATGATATGAACATTAAATTAGGTGTAGTTACTGTACATAATTTAAAAGCATTAGAAGGAAAGTTAAAACAAGGTTATGCAGTTAAATCAGCTGAAATGTCAACAGATACGATAAAAAGTAAAAAAACACCTAGTGTAGTTGTAGTTAAAGATACGTTAAGCGTTGATATGGGTAATATGCAGAACTTATTTGATACTGGTGGGTTCAATCTAACAGAAGATGGTAGACAAGCCATAAAAGACGCTATTGAATCAGTTATTTCTCAAGGTGGTAAAATTTTAAGTGTTGAAATTGAATCATCAACAGATGCTGAAAGTATGCCAAGTTTAAGAAGCAAAGAAGACCCAAGTGGAAATATTAAATTATCTAATTTAAGAACAAAAAGCGTTAATGATATCGTTGCTGGTTTGGTATCTGATGCAGAAATAACAACTAGAGATATACCTAATAATGGTTCTGATGTTGTTAGTGCTGAAACATTCAAAAAGGCTGCAACAAATAAAGATGCATTAGCTAAACTTAGACAACAAACAGCTGAATTTAGATATGTTAAATTAAATATTGTAGCTCAATTTACTGTAGAAAGTGAAGACCCAGAACCAAAAGCAGACCAAATTATAAAAAATTATAGATTTGAAGTTGTTAAGATGTATGAAACATCTTCTGGTGGTAAAAAAATGGGTGGTAAAAAACCGCAATTTAAAAAGAAACAATTTAAGTGTAAACTTAAAAAAGATAAAACACATGTTGCTGACTGTTTTACATTTTAATTAAAGTCAGCAACACAGTAAAAATCAACAAGGTAGTGACTTTTTATATTTTTAAATTTAACAACTTGGCCGTTTACGACAACTTCGTTTGATTTAAACTTAACATTATCAATAACGATATCAAAACCAATGTTTGTGTAATCACCCAATAATATACTTTTATGGTTGGGTGATTTATCAAATAAATACAAGCAGTATAATTTAACATATTTAACAGCATTATCTTCTGTTTTTGGTTCTTCATATGTCATACCCATAAAAGTTTCAACAAAAACAATAAAATCCAATTTTGTATCAACGGTAGATGGTAAGTGTTCACCCATAACAGCAATTTCTGATGCTTTATGTGAGTGACTAAGACTATCGTTAGCTATAATGATTTTATTTTGTTCAATAGCTATTTTTGTTAAATCGTTTGATGTTACAAAAGGTTTTTTACCACAGTGTTTTCTGTAGATATTGATGTAGTTTAACATTTCAGTATCTTGAGCAAACAAAGTGTTTGATAATAAAGCGATAAATATTAATAATTTTTTCATACTTCAAATGTAAATAAAAAAATTGATATATCAAAATTATTCGCAATTTTTTTCTAAAATATTATAAATAATATCTATAATTTCTGGAACACCATATTTTTCTCTCCATTCACCTTCTTCTAAATTTAAAGAATTTATATGGTTACCATATAATTCATATAATTTATCACTATGAATTAAACAATTAATGTTATATTCTAACAGTATTGAGACAATTGTTGCACAAACCATTTGACCGCTAATATGTGTAATCCAATCACATTCATCAGTTAAATTATCAATTGCTATATTGTATTTTTCTAAAAGTTCTTCTTTTGTTATATTTAATTTTCCCATAATATTTCAAAGCTACTTAAATTTTTATTGAAAAACAAATTATTTTCATATTTTATCATATTTATAGATAAAGAAATTAATTTTTTAAGAAATAAAATAAATCTTATCATATTTATATAGAAATAAGAATAAACTTTAAAAACAAATAGAACATGGCTGATTTATTAATGAAAATGCCCCTACCTTACGAGCCTAAGAAAAAGAATCGTTGGTTAATTACATTCCCAGCAGATTTGGGTATTCAACAATGGTGGTTATCATCTGCATCAAGACCTTCAATAACACAGAACGAAGTTGAGATTCCGTTCCTAAATACATCTACTTGGGTAATCGGTAGATTTACATGGGAATCAATCGATGTAACTTTCCGTGACCCGATTGGTCCTTCTGCGGCACAAGCAATTATGGAATGGGTTCGTTTACATTCAGAATCTATTACTGGTCGTCAAGGTTATGCAGCTGGTTATAAACGTCCAGTTGAATTAGAATTACTTGACCCAACTGGTGTTGTTATCGAGAAATGGTTATTGGATGGAACAATGTTAACAAACGTTGGATTCGGTGACTTATCAATGGATGATGATGGTATCGCTGAGATTACTGCAACATTACGTTTCGACAGAGCAATCTTATTATTCTAATAAATCATGGCAAAGGCGAAAAAAGAAGGTAAACCTAAGAAAAATAGGGGTAACCTAGTTAAGCGTTTGAATATGATTGCTAAGAATCAAGAATTACTAAAACAATACGAAAATAAATAACATTAAAACCTAGGTAACTAGGTTTTTTTGCTTTATTTAAACTATTTATAATAAAAATATTATGAGAAGATTTGACAAAAAAAACAAAATAGAAAAAGCTAATTTATTGGCTGAACAAAGATATTTACAATCTAAAGGATTAGTTAACGAAATGATTAGTGGTCCACAAAAAACTGATAGTGATATTGATGAGTTAGCAAATGAAATAATAAAAAATGCTGCTGGTGATGAAGCTAAAGAAAATCAACTAATTATTAAAACAGCTGCTGGTGATGAAGAAATTCAACGTAGATTAACAAACAGAATATCCAAAATTAAAAATAATTAATATAAAAACCACTTTAACGAGTGGTTTTTTTATTTTATATAATTTCTATTTACAAAAAAAATTATTCATCTATATTTATTTTTAAAGTTATAACGACATTAAATAAGTTTTAATATGGATAAAAAACCAGTAGTATTCCCTAAAAAAGAAACAACAACTTCAGTTCCTCTAACGGAAGAAGAAAGAATAGCACAATTTGAGGCTGAAAAGAAAACAGTTACAAATTACATTTACGAACAATCTAAAACACCGCCACCATCTCATGAAGAAGCACCAGAAAACTACAATGTTAATGGTCATGCAAACGCTGTTGAAATGATGAGATATAGAACTCAACAACAATTAAATCAAGTTGAGCAAGCTGGTATGGTACAAGACCCTTCGTTAGCTGAAAAACAAACAGCTAGAGTTGTAACTCAAAATTCAACAACAAATAAAACTGATGAACAGATGAGACTTCGTGATGAACAAATTAGAATCAATAACGAAAACATACAAAGATATCAACAACAAGCTAATCAAGCTTCGGCTAGAAATAACCAAAACCCAGAAACACAAAATGGGTTATACACACCTAATCCAACAAATAATATGAATCAAAATGTACAAGGTGCACCAAATAATTACAATAATAATTATGTGCCACCAACACCACCATCTCAACCACCAGTAAATAATACTATGGAATATGGTAAAAACCCATCAAATATAGACCCTTATATTTTGGAATTAAGTCAACCTAACTATAACGCACCGTTTGATGTTATTCCGTTGCCTTCAAAAGGTAAGTTATATAGAAATAAAAAAGCTAACATCAGATTAGCTTATATGACAACTGCTGATGAAAATATTCTTACAAGTCCAAACTTATTGGAGAGTGGTGAATTCTTGGAAATTATTATAAATAGAAAAATTTTGGAACCAGAATTAAGATATAAAGACTTAACTGTTGGTGACCGTAATGCTATTATGATTTGGTTAAGAGCAACTGCTTATGGTGAAATGTATCCAGTAACTTTGTTAGATGAAAATGAGGTACCATTTGATACTGAAATTAATTTGAATGAATTAAAAAATATTGAATTGGGTGCTGAACCAGATTCTGATGGTTATTTTGATTTTAGATTACCAGTTTCTAAACTAGACATCAAATTTAGAATGTTAACAGTTGGTGATGTTGAAATTTTAGAAGAAATGATTGAAAAGGACCGAACTAATAAGGTTCCAGTTAACAACACATCAACATATAAAATGGAAAGACAATTGATTGAGGTTAATGGAAATAGAGATAGAGGTTACATTAGAGATTTTGCAAATTCTATGAGGATTGCTGACGCAAAAGCTTTAAACGATTACATTGAGAAAATAGAGAGTGGCATCGACTTAAACATAGAGGTGACGACCCCTGGAGGTGGGTCTATTGCCACCTTTCTTCCGCTTAACGTCAGCTTTTTTTGGCCTAACTTCCGAGTATAAGGTACCGTTATTAGAAGAGATTTATATTTGTACTCAATATTTAAAAGGTATGACTTATAACGATATTTTAAGTATGCCAACATATGAGAGACGATTTTTCTTAGGAATGTTAACTAAAGAAGCCAGAGAAAAACAAGAAGAGGCTGAAAAATTGAGAGAAGAAGCTCAAAACAGAGCGAAAGGTTCAAAAGGTCAGAGGTCTACTAGAATATCTGGTGAGTCATTAAAAAATAAAATGAAATCTGGTGAAATACCTACAACATAATTAAATACCCACTATTAAACGTGGGTATTTTTGTTTTGCTAGATATTTATAACAAAAACCCTTTATATGAATAAAAAATTAATCATAACTGAACAACAATATAAAAAATTAAAATTTTTTCTATTAGAATCAACTTTTGATGAAATGGCTAAAAAGGTCATAAAAAATGGTGATACCATATCTATTACAACACAAGGTAAAAAATTAAATTTTGTAGTTGTTGATAATACTAATGGTCAGATTTTAATAGATGTTAGCGATAAAAATAGTGATTATTTTGGTAGAAGAGCTTTTTTAACTTTTAATTCATTTAATGATAATAAATTAGAATTAAATTTAGCAAGTGAAAAACAAAAAGAAGAAAACCCACCACAATTTAAAAATTGGGCGAAATGGACATTAAAAGATGTTGAAGGAATAAACGTTTCTAGAGATGGAAAAGTAATAGACGGAACAAATTATGACCCTAATAGTGAAGAAAATAAAAAAAGAAAATCTAGATTTATTGAAACTATAGCAACGTTGGGTGAAGGTGATGCTATTTCAATAGAAACTGAAGGTAAAATAGGTACAATTATTTTAGATTATATAAATAAATCAAACGGTTTTGTTAATTTTGAATTATCTGAAAAAACAAAAAATGCGTTAGGTAACGCTAATATAACTGGTGTTGATATATCTTTGGACGAAAGTAATATAGAGGTAAATGAAAATGGATTGTTGAGTTTGAGTGTCGTTACTTATGAAACACAAGATGGTAATGTACAAAAGAAAGAATCAAAAATTCAAAACATTAAAAATGTTAATGTTACTAATTCAGAAGATTCAGAAAATTCTGAAGAATCAGAAGATTCTGAAGAATCAGAAAATGAAGGAGATGGGAAAAGAAAATCTAGATTTATCGAAGCTTTGGCAACGTTAGGTGAAGGAGATGTTGTTCATCTAGGTATAGCTGGTAAAAACGAACCAATATATTTAGATTATTTGAATAAATCTAATGGAGTTGTTAATTTTGAATTGTCTGAAAAAACAAAAAATGCGTTGGGTAACCCCAATATAACTAGTCTTGATATATCTTTGGATGAAAGTAACATTGAAGAGACAAAAGAGGGTAATCTTAATGTAGGTGTAATTACTTATGAAACAAAAGATGGTAATATTGAAAAGAATAAAACCAAAATTCAAAACATTAGAACTGTTAACATAAGCAATGCTAAAGATTCAGAAGAAGAAAAACCAGAAGAAGAAGAAGAAGATAATGAACCAGAATTAGATGCTCAAAAAATATACGATATCATAACTGGTGATACTCAATTAAGAAACGCATTTTATAAAAGACCTAGTTTTTGGAAATCGTTTACAGCTGAGTTAAAAGGTGAAAAACCAAAAACAACTGGTTATACTGTAGTTCAAAACCTTATAGATGATTATATTAGTGGGGAAGGAGAAAAAAGATTGGGTAAAAATTTCATAAAAGAAAAAAACATTAAATTTAGACCATTGGATAATATATTAATTAGGTATGTTGAAAATGGAGAGAACAAAGAATATAGATTAAATAAAAATCAAGAAATAACTAATATGAGATATATTGGTGGTAAACCTACTGATGGTTCTAAATATAATTTAGAATTAGTAAATCCAGATATTGATGTTATAATTAAAGAAAAAACACAAAGAGAAAATACATATGTTTGTGATGTAATTAAAAAATATACTGAAAAAGTTACCGATAAAAACGGTAAAGTAAAACAAATAACAAAATATTCAGAACCAGCAAAAGATATAACTATAGAATTTATTGATTCACTTGGTTATAGAGTTGATAAGTAATGAGTTAAACATATAAATAATGGCTAAAAAAACACAACAACAACAAGCTGAAGAAGCAAGAGAAGCTGCAAGAGAAGCTCTTAAATTAGTTCAAGAAGAAGCTAAATTAAGAGAACGTATGAATAGCGGCTATGATTCATATATCACTGCTGTAAAAGAAGCACATGCTCTTCAAGAAACACTTCTAGAAAATCAAAAAATAGAAGCTGAAATTCAAAAAGTCATCAACACTAAAAAGCGTGATGGTAAAGATTTAACAAAAGAAGAATTAGCTGCTGAAATTGAAAAATTAAATATAATTCAAAAACAAAACAAACTACTTGGTAAACAAGTTGCTTTATATAAACAAGCAGCAAAAGAAGCCAATGTAGGTGCGATGGCATTAGGAAAATCTTTAAAAGGATTAAAAGATGTTGTTACTAGTTTACCTGGAGTTGTTGATAGAGCATTTACTAAAATAAAAGGTTTTGGTATTTTCGAAATGGATAAAGCAATGAAACAAACTGCTTTATCTATGGGTGTTTTATCAAAAGAAAGTGGTGGTATGAGAACTACCATAACAAACGTTGCTAAACAAACTACAATGATTGGTGTTGGTTTAGCTAAAGTTGCTAAATTACAAGAAGATTATAGTTACAATCTAGGTAGAAACGTTTTACTGAATGAGAAAGGGTTAAAAGCTATGGCTCAAATGTCAGTAGTTACTGGGTTAGGTGCTGAAGGTACTGCTCAGATGGCTGCTGATATGGACGTAGTAGGTCTTAGTGCTGAGCGTACTGGTCAATTTGTTAACGAAACATTGAAGAGTTCACATAAAATGGGTGTAAATGCCACAAAGGTAATGAAAAACCTTGCTGGTAACTTTAAAATGTTGAATAAATATCATTTTAAAGATGGTGTTAAAGGATTAGCAAAAATGGCTGAGTTGGTTACAAAATTAGGTGTTGATATGGAAGCTGCGTCTGGTTTTGCAGATAAATTGTGGGATGTTGAAGGTGCTGTTGAAATGTCAGCTCAATTAAATGTAATGGGTGGTGCATGGGCTAAAATGTCAGACCCTTTCCATTTGATGTATATGGCTAGAAATGACATGGCTGGGTTAACAGAAGAAATAGCTAACGCAGCAAAAGAAAGCGTTACTTTCAACAATGCAACTGGTGAATTTGATATGTCAACAGAAGGTATGCATAAATTAAAAATCATTGCAGAACAAACTGGTCTAGCATATGAAGATTTAGTTACTATGGGTAAAAATGCCAAAAAATTTGAGAAAATTGAATCGCAATTAACATTTAGTGTTGGCGGTGGTGAAGAAGGTAAAGCGATGAAAGATTTCATTACCAGTAAAGCAATGCTTAACAAAAAAGGTGAAGCAACAATCATGATTGATGGAAAAGAACGTTTAGTTAAATCACTTACTGAAGCTGATAAAAGTTTAATCAAAGCTCAAATAGCACAAGAAGAAGATATGCAAAAAAGAGCTGAGCAATCTAGGACTTTTGATGAACAGTTAACATACTTTATTGACCAATTAAAAATTTATTTATTACCAATGTTAACTGGTATCAATAAAATGATGCCAAAATTAGATAGTTTAGTTGATAAATTCAATGATAAAGGTGGTTGGGGTGAAAAAATAGAAGCATTTGCTAAAACTATTGGTGACCTTATTGGTGCTGTAGGCGGTTGGATTATAGAGCACCCTAAATTAACAGCCGCTATTATAGGATTTACAAAAGCAATGCCACTTATTATGGGTGGTATCAAATTATTAGGTGGTATATGGGATACAATTAAATGGTTTAAAAATGGTATTGCATTAGGTGAAGGATTCAATACTGTTGCTTCTGCTGGTGGCGGTGGTGGTAGTATGGTTGATAATGCTATGGATATGGCTGGTAATGGTAAAGGTAAAGGGTTTAGTTTTGGTAGAACTATGAAAGCCTTAAAAGGTGGTTTCAAACAAGGTGGTGTGAAAGGTGCTTTGAAAGCTGGTGGAAAATCATTGTTTAGACAAGGTAAGGGGGCTATGAAAATAGCTGGTTCAGCTTTAAAATCTGGTGGTAGTACAGCAATGAAAGGTCTTAAAATGGGTGGTAGAGTTGTTAGCAAATTTGCTAAAATTTTAGCACCATTAGAAGTTATAAAAGACCAATTTGATTTCTTCTCAGATGAAAAAACTAGAGGTACTGGTGCTTCTGGTTGGTTAGAATCGTTGGGAGGGTCTGGTATGTCTTTAATTGATTGGATTCCTGGAATTAACCAATTGACTGAAGCTATTGGAATAGGTGTTAATAATATGGAAACAGATAACTTAGCAAATGCTAGGGCTATATATAGAAAAAATCATCCAAAAGCACCAACAGTAATACCTAATGCAACTTTAATAAATGACATTAGAAAAAACCCAGAAAATTATAATTCTGAAATCGTTGAAGATATTGAAGATGTTACAGCACAAGATGTTCAAGATGGTGTTGCAAAACCTGGACGTGGACCTTTTACAATTACTGATAGATTTGGTGCTATGGCTAAAACACACGCAAAAGATGGGTTATATGCTGGCCCAGATGCTGGTTCTTCTCATGGTGGAACAATAAAACATGAATTTGGAAACATTAATATTAGTGGAACTATTAGATTAGAAAGCCCAGGAGGTAAAGCTTTAGACATTGATATAGCAAATGACCAACATTTTAGAAGACATATAACCAGGATGGTTCAAGAAGAAACTAAAAAACAATTTAATTTAGGTAAACCAGTAGGATAATAAATAATTGATAATCAATATATTATAAAATATTTTTAATTTTTTTTATAAAAATATTGATTTTTTAATTTTAAAACTGTATATTTGCATTATATAAATAATAATATATAATTAATTATAAATAATATTAATAAATAATAATAATTAAATTTAAAAAACCAAAACTATGTCTTATAGAAAACAACCAATTTCAAATTTATTTAACAGTTTTTTTACAGATAAAGATTTATTTGAATCTTTTTACAATAAAATCACAAATAAGTTAACACCAACGTTAGGTGAAACTAAAACTGAAAGCGGAACGAATGAAGATGGTACTAAATGGTACAAAACAACATTTACATCACATGATGGTTCTTACTCAACTTCATCTTACGTTACATCAACTAATTTTAGTAATGATTGGTACTCTACGTCAACTAATAACGTTGAAACTACGTCAGAGTTACACCAACTTAAAAATAGTTTGAATAAAGCTGTTGAAAATCAAAATTACGAAGAAGCTGTTAAATTAAGAGATTTAATCAAAAACTACGAAAAAGATTCTGAAAAATTAGTTGAATTAAAAACTAAATTAGAAAATGCAATTTCAACTCAAAATTTTGAAGAAGCAATAAAATTAAGAGATTCAATTAAAAAATTAGAATCTAAATAATAAAAATTTTAGAAACAATAATTAAGGGTACTCAACATGGGTACCTTTTTTTATTTTACACCAATCAAGTATAAACATTTATTTTGATAAAAAGTTTATTATTATAGTATTTATATATAAATTAATAATGTTATGCCAATATACTATAATACAGCACCGCCATCACCAAGTACAAAGAATACTATCAACAGTATTATGGCGACTTTGCCAAATATACGTGATTTTTTATTATTAAAAAATTTAGCACCTCAATACCCTTTTTTAGGTACAACAGTAAATGGTTCACCAAAAATTGGTCAACCAGTGTTAGACACAATGGTAGGTAATGGGTCTAATACGCTTCCTATTGGCTTACCTTTAGAAACTGAAGGTATTTTATGGAAAGAACAAAATGTGTTACCTAACACGTTTAAAAACGTATTACAAACGGCTAATGATTTAATGTCAATAAATTATTTACCAGATGTACCTTATACACCTTTCGGTAATGCTGAATGGCCTCAAGGTATTCAAAGTTATCCTTATAAACCTAATGAAGAAGTTAAAAAATATGGTATATATGGTAAAAGCGTAAACGCTCAATTTAAAAAAGACAATATAATTAAAAACTTATATTTAGATGCGGCAGAGGCAAAAGATGCTTCAGATTTTGTAAATACACAAGTAAATAATGTTACCAAACAAATAAAAGGTTATTTAGATGAATATGGTGCTTTAAATTTAGGTGGTAGTCAAGCAATACAAGCTGCAAACATCATTGGTAGTGTAGCTAACGGTCAAGGGTTAGGATTAGCCAAAGGTGGTGTTGTAACAAACTTTGATGTAAGGTCTTCATTGGCTGGTAGAGTATTGGGTGCGACTGGTTTAATCAATGATACCAAATTAGGTAAAATTGGTGGACAACAATTAGCGTTGGCTTTAGCTAATAACGCTGCATTCAATTTACAACAAGACATTTTAGGTGCGTTGAATATTCAAGACAACGTTTTAAGTTTGGTTAAAGGACAAGGGTTTGCTGCGTTTCCAAGACCTAGTTATAATATTACAATTCCAGGTGGAACTGGTGGTAGAATAGCTGATTACACTAGTAAAGTTTTAGGTTTTACTATACCTAGAAGTTACGTAACTGATGAAGGTTCAATTTTTCAATCAGAAAGTGGTGAAGTTACGAATATAGATAGAGCTAATGAATTATTAAAAACAACTGGTAAAGGACAATTACAAGCATTATTAACAAACATTAACGCTAGTTTAATTGGAACAGCTGCTGATGGTAAAAAAGATAACCCTACTGAAACTGCATTTAGAAGTGGTTATGCTCCTGGATATAAAAATAGTAATAAATCAAAAGATAAAACTACAATAACTGCTAACATGTATGCCTTCCAAGATGGTAATGGCATGATTAATCTTTTTGCTAAACAAGATGGAGTTGTAGCAGATTTAAGTTATTTAAGAGAACAAAGAGTAACTGGTATATCTGGTTATGGTTTTCCAAGTCCAGATGAATTAAATTTAGAGACATACAATTCATGGACGGTAACAAATAATATAAACACACCTACTTTTTCGTGGGCTACAGAAGTAGACGGTAATGTAAACAGAATAAAAAATTTTGAAGGTAAAGTAGTACCTACTGATGACCCTAAAACAAGAAAAAGTTTATTGGTTAAAACACAAAAGCTTTTTAATAGTACTGGTATGCGAAATATCGTATCAAGAAAAGGTGATATGGATAAAATGTCATCACAATTACAACAAGCTAACGGTAATGGATTCTCTAAAGGTAATGCTGTTTTAAAACCTAGTTTATTTGATAGAACTGGTAATTTAAGTTCGTCAGCTAATAATCCAGAAGATACATACTGTAGAAGTTGGACAACATATAGTAGATACGACAGTATTGCTGGTGGTATAAATGAAGATAGGTCTGGTTTAGTTAGAAATGATGCTTTATATACAAAAGATAGTGGTAAAGTACCATTCAGATTAAATACTGAAAATTCAGTATTGGAAGATACTGGTTTTGTACATATTGCACCATACAGAAATGAATTTTTAAATGAAAATGTTCCTAGAAACGCTAAAAATTACATGCTTTCTATTGAAAATTTAGCATGGCATGATAGACAAGAAATGCTACCAAAAGGTGAATTGGGACAAGGTGACCCAATAACTGGTAAACGAGGTAGAATGATGTGGTTTCCACCTTATGATATTCAATTTAGTGAATCAACTAGTGTGGATTGGGAATCACATAAATTTATAGGTAGAGGTGAAAATGTTTACACTTATAATAACACTGAAAGAAGTGGACAATTATCGTTTAAAATAATTGTTGACCATTCAACTTATACCAATACATTTAGAGGAACTGATGGTCCAGATGACCATTATGTTGCGTCATTTATGGCTGGTTGTATTGAACCAGATAGTTATTGGACTGATAGATTTACATCTATTACTGTATCTAAAATAGTACCTAGATTAGAAGAAAAACCACAAGAAAAAGTTTCACCACCAAAGGAAATACCACCTGGAGATGTTTTTGTTTTCTTCCCTAATGACCAAGCTACATTACCAATTTTATATGAATGTGGTGTAAGTGGTGCTACACCATCTGGGTTGCCAGATTTTACAAAAGATATTGATTATTCTGTTTATCTTAGTCCTACATATAATGGACCAGGATTTGGTTTAGGTAAATATCCAAGTAATTTTACATATAAAACTGATTGTGCTAAAAATAATGGTACTAATAAAACTTGGCCAGATAATAACAATTTTGGTTTAAATTATAGTTATAGTGGTGGAACTGGTAAAGCACCTACAACAGTTGTAGGTGATAGTTTCTTTAAAGGTATTCTTTCTGATGAAGCATTTCCAATGATTGATAAATATATTGAAGAAAAATGCCCTCACTGTAGAATTGAAGTTACTGGATATGCTAGTCCACAAGGTACAAAAGAATGTAACATACAATTAGCTGATGCTAGAGCTGATAATGTTATAGGTATGTTATGGTCACAATGGGCTCCTTCTTTTGGTTGGTCAAAAGAAAAATATCCTACAAGGATTAAGAAAATGCCAAGTGCTCCAATACCAGCAAGTCAATCTGATTGTAACCCAGCAACTGGTAGTAAAACAGATACATTTGCTTGTAAATATGATAGAAGAGTTAAAATTCATTTTGAATATGATGAAAAACTTGCTTCAGAAGAAATATCTGAACCAAAACCATGTATTATAACAATAAATGAAGAGGTTACATCAAAAATAACTCAAAAATTCTATAATGAAACAATGTTTTTTGATAAATTGAAAAAAACTGATAAATTTATTTTTGATAAATTTAAAGAAAAAATACAATATTTTCATCCAGCGTTTCATTCAACAACACCAGAAGGTTTAAACTCTAGGTTAACATTCTTACAACAATGTACTAGACAAGGACCAACTGATACTAAAACAACTAACAATTTAGCATTTGGTAGACCACCAGTTTGTATATTAAGAATTGGTGATTTTTATAACACTAAAATTATTATTGATAGTTTAAATATTGAATACGAACCTTTGGTTTGGGATTTAAACCCAGAAGGTATTGGTGTTCAACCAATGATTGCAAATGTTAGTTTATCGTTTAAATTCATTGGTGGTGAATCATTATATGGTCCAATTAATAAATTACAAAATGCGTTATCATTTAATTACTATGCTAATGCTGGTGTATATGAAGCTAGAGCTGATTATATTTCACAAGAAGGTGCACCAGTAGAAACAGATGGTAAATTAACATCTACTGGATTAAAATTAAATGACGGTGTTGTTTCAACAAAAGACGACCCAGTTATTACACCAATTTCAACAATTGAGAAATCTAGGAAAAATAGTTGTGAAGAAGACCAAATTAAAGCTAATGAAAAACCAGCTAGTGCACAAGAAAAACCAGCGACTACTCCAAGTACAAGTACTGCAACTACAATAACATCTACTAGTGTAAGTACAAGCGGTGTTTATTTTTCATCGGAAAATAAATGGTCTGGTACTATTACAGCAATAATTGGTTATACTAATTTAACTAAAAACTCAAAAGCAAAATTAACTATATGGGATAAAGATAATTGTCCACATGAAATACTAATTTTTGATTTAGATAAAAATAAAAATAGTGAAACTTATGTTGACTCTAAAGCATTTTTAACTAGTTTTAAGTTTTTAAATCTTCTTGATAATAATAATAAACCAACACAAAATTACCAAGCTAAATTTGAAATAATTGATGGACCGTCAACATCATTTACTACATCCTTTATAAAAATTTAACAAATAAATAAAAATTAAAAATTATGGCTGGATATATAGATAGATACTCGCAATTTAGATTTAACGCTGGAATGAAACCACTTCCAGGAATTACAATACCTCAAGCATCGACTGATTTAAGTTATGTTTACAAACAAGGTGTTGGTAGACTTGACAAAATAAGCAACATGTATTATAATAATGCATGGAGTGGATGGTTAATTATGGCTGCTAATCCTCAATTTGGAGGGATAGAGTTTAATATACCAGATATGACGTTAATAAGGATACCGTATCCATTTGAAAATGCGATTGAAAGATACAACACACAAATAAGAAATCATAAATTATTATATGGCGAATAAAAATAAAATAGGTTGCAGTGCTGGTAGAGCTAAAATAGTTGACCCAAACGATTTTGATGGGTTTTCAGCTGATAGCAATGTACCAGTTCAGTTAGAAGATTTAAACATATCTGTAGTCTTAACAAGTTTCAGAAAAGGTAGAACATTATTAACTGGTGAGAAAGAAGGTGGTATCAAAGAAGATGTTTCAGAGATTAGAGTTAATTTTTTGGAAGGTTCTAAATTAGGTGGTGATAAAAAAGTATTAACAACTAGTTATACTGATTTAACTACAAGGTTTGAATCAGATATTACAAATGATGAAACATTAGGCATCAATAGTATTGATATTGAGTTTAATGCATCAATGGCACCATTGATTACAATTAATTTTACCGATGTTAGAGGTAGTTCCATTTTTCAAAATGAAGAAAACATATTAAACAATAGAGGGAATAAATATACAACATTTTTCCAATTACCATATCCAATGTTTGAATTGGAGATAAAAGGGTATTACGGTTTTCCAGTAAAATATTGTTTACACATGTTGAAGTTTAATTCTAAATTTAACTCACAAACTGGTAATTTCGAAATTACTGCAAATTTTATTGGTTATACTTTTGCATTGATGGCAGATATGCTTTTAGGTTACTTAAAGGCAATTCCTTTTACTACAATAGGTAAAGAACAATTTAAAAAATACAATGACACTTTTACAAACGGAAACACAGTAAAAAGTCTTAGTGATTTAGTTATTGCTATAAATCAAATAAATGATGGTGTTGAAAAAGAAATAAATGAAAACCCAGCAGCAAAAGAATTAAACGCTGTTGATGAAGCAACCGAAATTTTAGATTTAATAAAAAACCAAATTAATATATTAGGGCAAGGTTTTCCAGATTTAAACACTGGTAAAGAAGAATATCAATATATTGTTTTTAATCATGTAACAACTTATAATGCAACACAAAAAAATGCTTTAGATAATTTATATAAAGTAAAAGTTAAAGAATTAATTGATAAATATAACACATTAAATCCAGATGATAAACTTAGTGAAAGTGATTTTGTTAATATAGAAACATCAACTAGTACAACTGGTGGTAAATTATATAAAAATGTAACGTTAGAAGAATTAAAATCAACTGCTGATAACCCAAGTTTAAACTTAAAATTAGGTAACCCATCAAACGCTATACAAATTAAAGAAAAAATAGTTAAACATATAAATTCAAATAATGCTACTCCAGCTATAGGTGATAAAGCTGCGTTAGATATATTTGATATGACATTATTGTTTGAAAAATTAGGTGTTTCTAGAAAAGCTTTAGAAGTAAGTGGTAAAGATGCAAAAAAACAATTAGCAAAAGCTTTTGAATCTGAAGTTAGAAGTATATTAGGTTTTGACCCAACAGCTAGAACAATAATTGAGTGTTATACTGCTGCTATTGAAGTGTTTGTAGAAACGATATTTTTAGTTTCAGAAGCAGCATCTAAAAGTACTGGTAGAAAAGAAGAATTAGCTAAAAAATTTAAAGATGATGATGAAGCTAAAAAGATAACAGACATGTCTAATGTTTATATCAGAAAAGAAGAATTCTTCCCATGGCCAGATTATAGAGAAAAAGATGCAGAAAAAAATGCATATGTTGATAAATATTTAGGGGCTGCTGATGTTCTAGACCAACCAGAACGTGTTGACGAGTTACGTTTTATAGATGACTTATTAAAAGCTTTTAGAGAAGCCGCTAAACGTGAAAAAGATGCTTTAGAAGCCCAAGAAAAAATTGAAACAACATGGAATCCAGTTAACCCTTTTGATAGTTTTATTTTTACAGATTTAGAACCTTATGAAAGAGCTGGTACATTAACTACTTTACCAGATGTTGTTAGACTTATGGTAATTAGAGCAATGATTTTCTTAGGTTATTCAACAGACCCTACATTATTAACCGATGAAGAAATTATCGCTATGGGAAAAGTTGAAGTTGATAACATGTTAAGAGGTGTTAAAGATGCTGTTTTAAGACAATCATTAACACAGTTAGATGTAAAATATTTTAAAGGGGTTAGTGGTAAAATAAACACTATTGATAGAACAGTTGTAAAAGAAGAGAGTGGTGAAGTTTACTATAATTACATTTACACATTTACTGGTAAAGATGGTTGGAAATTGATACCTATAAGTGATGGGTTTAATAATGAAACTAAATGGGGTGTAGCTAGTTTAGGTGATACACCAGAGGATAATGCTAAAAATATAGTATTAAAAAATTCTTTAGCTAAATTAAGAAACGATACTAAAGCAATATTTTTAACAAACTACAGTAACACACCTACTGCTTATAAATTAGATGATGGTGGTAGTGATATTAAAATATTAACATCATTACCAACATCTAGAAGCCTTGGTACAACACCAGAAGGTGTACCAACAGAAACTATTATGGATTTGGCTTTATTAAAAGAAGATACAGTAACAGCTGAAGCTGGTTATAATTCATTTAATCCTAACTTTGGAACTCAAGAATTTAAAGAATTGAACTGGGGTAATGAAAAATTAAATGGTTTACCTTTAATGTATATGTTTTATAGAAATTGTGATATTGGGTTAGGGTTTACTAGACAAGCCACTAAAATTGATAAAGGATTACAATATGATACTGTATCACCATATTTTTATAAAGATGGTTCTGGTTTCAAACCAACAATAACAATGCCAGATGATAAACGAGATGTTTATAGAACTGGTGGTGACCAAGGTACTGTTGATGTACATTCTAAAATAGGTTTAAATAGAGAATTGTTTCAAGGTATGATAAACGGTGGTAGTGGTGGTAGTATAACATACCCATATATTGAACTTAGATATAACACTAAATCTTGGGATACTGATGATGAACCTAGACTAGCATACACAAATGGTAGTTTTAGTCTTTTTGGTAGTAGATTATATTATGAACAATCTTACGCAGAGATAGTTCAAAGTGATAATACCAAAATTTCATGTGAAGATTATTCAAAAGCATTTTTGTTTTTACAAACTTTACCATTTAATGTAAATCAACATAATGGTGACCCACTTGATGTTAATGAAATAAAGCATTTATTTGATATGAAAGCTGGTATAATACATGCACCTAGACTATGGTGTGCTTATATTGGTGGTATATTATGGAGATTCGACACCAACAATCCAGAAATGGATGGTACTAAAATAACTGGTGGTGGTAGTGGTAAAAAAGACCCTATTGTTTGGTCTAAAGATTATTCTAGTGGTGCAATAAATAGTTCGGATGTAATTTGGGATAACCCAGTAATAAAAAAAAGTGGAGAAGATGACCAATTTTTTCCTACTGTATTAAGTAAGGATGGTTCTTTAGGTAATACCGATTTAGAAAATTATGAAGTAGATAAGGGTAGTCCAATTAAAACTTTACCACAACAAGTTAAAAAAGAATTTAAAAGAATATTTTTTGAATTTGTTAATGGTGATGCTGGTAAGGTTAGTTGGGAAAGTTTAGCTGGTATGTTAGAAATTTTTGATACAAAAGATAAAACAGCTGGTTATAAATTTACACAATATATTAATGCTATTTATGCAAAGTCTTCAATATTTTCAAAAGAAATAAAAGTATCAACAAATGATATAATTAAAGGTACGATAGCTGGAATTGGTAGTCCTTTTGAAACTAATTATGACAACATTACAACACATTACGATATAATTGCACCGATAAACGAAATTAACAATAAATTTTATCTACATTTACAATTAAGAGATGGTAGTGAAGCGGTTACTTCTATTATAGATGCTATGATGGAAGAAGTTATTATAGTAAATAGTAATTATAAAATATGGAAAAAATGGGATGGTGGGTCAACAGAAGAAAGAGCTGCTGTTACAACTACTAGTGCTGCTTTTGATTTATATTTTTCAGCAGTAACAGAAACTTTAAAAGGTAAAGCAGATGAATATAATATTTCAAAACAAAATGAAAATATAGATATTTCACTTTTTGGTACTGCTAATAAAGACATTATAAGACTTCAATTATATAGAAATTGTAAAAATATTTACGATAAATGGTTAGGTGGTGCGGAAGATGTTGACCATTTAGTATTTCAATGTGGTGGTAGAAATAGCGTTGACCATGCATTAGCTAAAAAATATTCAAATTCTAAAGTTAGAATGATTGATAGTTTTAGATTTGTAACAAGAAATTTTAGAGATATAGGTAATGAATTATATATAAATCCTATACCGATAAATAATAGACTTATTGGTAATCCAAATAGTTCAGCGTATGATGCTATATCAGATATTTTAGCGTCTAATAACTTTAATTTCCAAGCGTTACCTAATTTTATTAATTTTCATGACGATACTATTTTAGAAGCTATTTTTAAACCGTATAATTATGAAAATGATTTATTAGTTAGTGGTTCTTGTGGGCCAGCGTTTGTTTGTGTATATGATGGACAATCATCTAAACATTTAGAACTTAAAGATGGTAATTACCCTAATGATGGTTTTGATTTAAGATGTATGAATGGTGGTGTTGATGTTTCAGTACCAACAGATTTTACTAGTGAAAAGTATGAAGCATGGGAAGAGCCAGTAAGTACATTTATGGTTAGATATAGTCAACAAAATCAGAATATATTTAAAGATATTAATTTAGACCAAAGTGAATTTAGTGAAACCGATGAATCAATTCAAATTCAAGATGAAATATCACAAAAAGGGTCTGAAAACAACAGAGCTATTGTTGGACAAAACATTTATAACGTATATGCTGTAAGAAGTTATACGGCACAAGTTGAAATGATGGGTAATGCCATGATTCAACCAATGATGTATTTTCAATTAGATAATATACCTATGTTCCATGGTGCTTATTTGATAACAAAAGTTTCACATTCTATTAAACCAAATAGTATGTCAACAAACTTTAGTGGTACCAGAATAAGATATCCAGAAACACCATTGATTACAGCATACGATGTTTATATGGATTTAATAGAAACATTAGATTTAAGTGAAGCTGGAACTGGAGAAATAGGTGGTGGAGGTAGTACACCAGCATCATCACCACCAATATTACAAACATTGATAGATAATGGTTGTAGTGGTAGTAATATTGATGCTGGAAATATTAAACCTTGTAAAGTTCCAAAAATGCCAGGAATTGAGTTCATGTTAAACCCTAACACACAAATGATTTGTGAAGCTGTTGAACCATTAAAAGAAATGATGAAAGATTGGGTAGATTGGATGAAATCACAAAATTTAAAAGCTGCTGGTCAAAATGGTAGTTACGCTTATATCACTTCAATGTTTAGAACTAACGGTGGTAGTTCTATGCACTGTTTTGGTTTGGCTTTAGATTTTCAATTTTTTGATAAAGACGGTAATATCTTTAGAAATCAAGAAGAAAATGTTGACAACGTTAAAAATGCGTTTAATTTTACTAAAAACCCATCATTAAAATGGTTATACAATCATGCTTATGAATATGGATTCGTTCAACCATATTGGGCTAATGACGGTAATAAAGTTGGTACTTCTGATGGTGAAGAATGGTGGCATTGGGAATACCATGGTAAAGCAGCCATTTATCAACTTAGAAATAGACCAATACCAGCTGTTGGTAGTAATAAAGTTAGTGACAATCCATTAACTGAAATTAAAGAATCTAAAATTAAATCTTTTGTTCACAACCCTAAAGGTAAAGATAATAAAGAAGCTGTTTATACAGATATGAATTATAAAACAACAGCTGTTAGTGATAAATCTAACAAAATTTATACTAGTGTTTCTGATTATCCTAAAGGACCAGCAACAGTAAAAGACCAACCATTACCTAGTTTAAATGCTGGTACACTTAGTTTTTATGATAAATTATTGGATAAATTAGGTGCACCTAAAACAGATGGTAACAAATTTATTTTAATGGCTTGGAGTCAAATTGAAAACCCAAGTTGTAATTGGAATGCGTTTAGTACTAAACAACCTTATGGTAATTCAAAATCATGTATCAGTAGTGGTGTTAACAAAGATGTACAAGCCTTTACTAATATAGATGAAGGTGTAGGTGCTGCACATAAAACTTTAACTAATGGTAATTACCCTAATTTAGTTGCAGCTTTAAAATCTGGTATAAAAACTAAACAAGATGCATATAACGTAGCTGTTACTTTACAACAAGCACCAAAAGGTGATTTCTGTGTTTGGAAAGAAGGTGGTATTGGTTGTAAAAATTCTAATGGTGTACCACCAACTACTTATATTGCTCAAATATTAAGTACTGGTAAAATGAGTGGTAAAAATATTGCTGGTAGTTCATAATTTGTTTTTTATAAATAAATTTAGTACATTTGCAATATGAAAGTTGCGAATATAGTTTCAAATAATAGTATAAACGTTTCAGAAGAATTTAACGTAGTGAAATCCATGGATGAAATAATCCATGGATTACCTACTTTGATTATTGGTTTTGATTATGTTAATAAACATTATCCAGATTTTAATATTTTAGATATTGAATTAAAACCAAATCTATATTGGACTGTGAAGAAAACAGAAAGAAGAGATAAACATGCTGAAGATTTATCATGGTTTATAAATAAAGTATATAATGATTTAACAAAAGATATAAAATATATTTTTATCGACCCACTACAATATAAATCAAAGAGTCTCTTGAAAATAATCAGAAAATTATATTCTATTAAAAATTTAGTTACATTTGTAAATGATGATATGATATACATTTATGGCGATAAATTTATATTTGGGGTTGATTTAAAGTTAATGTCATATATTGGGTTTGATAAACATAAAATAAAATCAAAAATTAAATCCAAAAGCCCAGTCTTTTTGGAGGAAAACGAGATACTTATAGAGTACAAGAATTACATTGAAGAACTTGGGTATCAAATCAAGTTTTTACCTTATCTATACTCTATAAGAAATGAACAAAACAATACTTCTAGCAACCTTTATATTTCCAGAGAGAGTTGAATGGTTTTTAAGTTATTTAGAAACCAAATTTAGTATTGGTAAGAATAAAGTTTTCTGTTATAAAAATTTAGATGATGAATCTAAAGTCATAATGACTTTTAAATTAACAGTTCAACAAGACAAACCTCTAAACCTAAAAAATTTATTCCCAAGTGCTGTTCCTATCCATAAAAAAGGTAACGCTATTTATACAATAAATGCTTTGAATAAATTAATAGAAAATCTTTATCCAGAATCAATTGGTAACATTGATAATAAGACTGTGAAGATTGATTGGAATGAATATCAAAACAAAATCATATTATTAAACGGTACTGACCTCACTATTTTCAATATAAGTAGGATTTTTTAGTGTTTTATAGATATTTATATATAAACATAAAACAAAAATAAAAAATATTGTTATGGAAAATAGTAAAAATAACTCAAATCAAACAACATCTAACCAAAATGGTTTAGATAAAGCTTTGGACGGATATTTAAACACAGAAAACCAAAACCCAGATATGGATTGTAGTTCTGGTGTGTGTGTTATCAAAGGTGATAAAAGTCTTATTGAAAGAATCAACAAAAAAATAATTACCGAAGACGGTAGACAATTATTATTCTAATAATAAATGAGAAAGAAAGTAAAATTAAATCCAGAATTATTAAAGGAAGAACTTAAAAAATTTAGGTTGCTTTCTGAATACGATTTTTACCAAGAGGAAAAAACAGCACCAGAATATGATGACACTAGTAATCTTATTTTAGGTAATGAGTTAGAAGAAGCTGAAGACGCTGAAGATGTGGCTGCTGATATCGCTGGTGATTTAGGTATTGATGCCCCAGAAGCTGACGCACCAGAAGGTGATGATGCTAAAAGTGATGATACAGAACAAACTGGTGAAATTGGTGATGAAGAACCAGCTGAAGAACCAGCTGATGATACTGAAGCACCAGTAGAAGAACCAGTAGAAGAACCAGTAGAAGATACATCTGATGATGTTGAAGTTGATGTTACTTCTTTGGTACAAGGTTCAGAAGAAGCTAAAATGGCTGCTGAAAAAGCGACACAAAATACTGAAATGCTTTTACAAAAACTATCTGATTTAGAAGCAAGAATTGCGTCTATGGATGCTGTTAGTTCTAAAATTGAAGAATTAGAAAAAGAAATAGTTAAAAGAAATCCTACACCAGTTGAAAAATTAGAGATGCGTTCATTAAGTTCATATCCTTATTCTCAAAAATTAACTGATTATTGGGCTGACAAAGAAGGTGCATATGATGTTATGGGTAAAGATAAAGAACCAGAAGAATATACATTAACTAAAGATGAGGTTGACACAACATATAGTGAACCAGAAATCAAAAAAAGTTTTGGTGTAACACCAGATGATTACGAAGAAGAAGATATCTAAAGTATTAAAAACTTAATAAAAAGCCTCATTTAATGGGGCTTTTTTATTTTTAAAAATAAATTAAAAATTAGTTGCATTATTTAAAATAATGTCGTACATTTGTTAAAAATTAAGAGAAAAAAAGTATAAAATAATTGATAAAAATACTTGACTTTTTCAGAATTTTTAGTATATTTGTAGTAAGTAAAATGTGTAAGTAATAACATAAATATAAAATAAAAAAAGATGAGTAATGAAAAAAGTGCATTGGATGCAATGCTAGCACAGTACGAGAAGAACAACGCTCCTAAGTACGAAAAAAAGTCAGAGAAAGTATACGACTTAAAAAACTACTTTAACACTTTTATCAAAGAAGGTGTAAAATCAGCAACTAAAGAAATCAGAATTTTACCGTCAAGCGATGGGTCTCCATTCGTTGAAGTTCATGGACACAAAGTTCAAGTTGATGGAGAGTGGAAAACATTTGCATGTTTAAAACATGAAAAAGGTGAACCATGTCCATTCTGCGAGGCTCGTGAAGAATTGTTAGCGACTGGAAAAGAATCTGACAAAGAATTGGCTAAAAAATACGCTGCACGTAAAATGTATGTTGTAAAAGTTGTTGATAGAGAACACGAAGAAGATGGTGTAAAATTCTGGAGATTTAACCATGATTACAGAAAAGAAGGTATCTTCGATAAAATCCATGGTGTGTTAACTGCACTAAAAACTAATAAAGATATTACTAACCCACAAACTGGTCGTGATTTATCTTTATCTATCCAAAGAAATCAAAATAATGTTCCAGTAGTATCTGCAATTGTTGCATTGGATTCTACACCATTATCTGAAGATTCAGAAAAAGCGGAAGCTTGGTTGAATGACGGAAGAACTTGGGAAGATGTTTATTCAGTTAGAACATATGATTATTTAGAAATAATCGTTAAAGGTGGTATTCCAGTTTGGGATAAAGACGAGAAAAAATTCGTTGATAAAGAATCTTTAAAATCTAATTCTGCTGACACATTGGAAGAAGAATTAACTTTGGGTGTTGAAAATGTTAAAGCTAATATTCAAGCTGCGACAACTACATCAGCTCCAACTGCTTCTGTTGAAACAGAAGATGAAGAAGATGATTTGCCATTTTAATCAAAACTAAACAAAAAGGAGTGAGAAATTGCTCCTTTTTTGTTCTAAAATAACAATATAAAAAATAAAAATAAGATGGCTACAAAACCACAAAAAAAACCGATTGAAAAAAAACCATTTGATAACAAAAGTTTTAAATCTAGCCTAGGTTTAGGTGAACAAACTGTAAAAGAAAAAGAATTAGCATGGATTCCATTCAAAAAAGCTTTTCATGATGCAGTAGGATTACCTGGAGTTCCACGTGGTTATACTACTCAGTTCAGAGGATTTTCAGACGTTGGTAAATCAACTGGTATTTATGAAACAATTGCTGGTGCTCAAAAATTAGGTGACTATGTTGTTATCTTTGACACTGAAGGTAGTTTCAACTGGGAACATGCTAAATTAGTAGGATTTGAATTTAATGAAATAGTTGATGAAGAAACTGGTGAAATTATTGATTACGATGGAGATAACTTCATGTATTTTGGTGGTAGTGATTTAGTTCAGTTATACCAAAATTTTGATTACAAATCTGGTAAAATGACACAATCACCACAAAGATTTATTCCAGTAGTTGAAGATATTGCACGTGCAATGAATGAGATTATGGATAAACAAGATAAAGGTGAATTTCCTTACAACATTACATTTGTTTGGGATTCTATTGGTTCAATAGGTTGTTACGAAGGTGCTGTTTCTAATACAAACAATAACCAATGGACTGCTGGTGCATTGAAAAGGTCTTTCGAATCTATACTTAACTTTAGAATACCAGCATCTAGAAGAGAGAAAGCACCATATATCAATACATTTGTTACCGTTCAAAAAATTTGGTTAAGACCAAACTCTGTTGGACAACCAACTGTAATGCACAATGGTGGTGAAGGTTTCAAATACGGTGTTAGACTTATTTTCCACATGGGTGGTATGTCAACATCATCAGCTAAAAAATTAGATGCTGTAATGGGTGGTAAATCATACCAATTCGGTGTAAAAACAGATATCAAGTGTGTTAAAAACCATGTAAATGGTTTAGAAAGAATGGGTGAAATCTGTTCAACACCACACGGATTTGTTAATCCACTTGAAAAAAATGATTATGTTAAAGAAAAGAAAGATTTCATTAACGAAAAACTAGGTACAAACTTCGATGACTTTGCTATCAAAGAACACGATTTTGATACTGATGCATACGAAAAAGAGTAATAACCCTTTAAACGTTCTATTATGAACAAAAGACCACCTAGAAGCGGTGAAACTGTAGAAAAAATACAAAATACATTATTGGTTGACGGAAATGCCCTATTTAAAACGGGCTTTTTCGGAGCCAAAAGCCAATACAATCAAAATGGTCACCATATAGGTGGCATCTACCAATTTCTTACAACACTTAGAATGTTACTAACTGAAGAACTGTACCATAGGGTATATGTTTTTTGGGATGGTAACTATAGTGGTTTATTAAGGTATAATATCTATGAACCCTATAAGAGTGGTAGAGGAAAAGACTACATAAATGGGACTCAACCCATTGACGAATCAGAATTAAATCAGCGTGAGCTAGTTTGGGAATACTTAAATGAAATGTATATCAGACAATTAAGACATGAAGTTATCGAGGGTGATGATTTCATAGCATACTATTGTCTAACAAAGAAACCAAACGAGAAAATAACTATCTGTACCAACGATAGAGATATGGCTCAATTAATCAGTGATGACATAAGAATATATTTTTGTGACAAATCAATTAAGAATTATGTTGACAAATCCAACTTTTCTTCGTATTTTCGCTACAGTTACCAAAATGCTGCGTTAGTCAAAACAATAATTGGTGATGATAGTGATTCGATAAAAGGAATCAAAGGGTTAAAAGAGACAACACTAGTGAATCTCTTCCCTATGCTGAGTGAAAGGAAATTAACTTTAAACGAGATAATAGATGAAGCTAAAAAGCAACAAGAAACCAGAGTAAGCACCAAGAAAAAACCTCTAAAAGTGTTAGATAACATTATCAATTCAGTAACAGATGGTGTGCAAGGAACTAGAGTTTATGAAATAAATGAAATGCTAGTAAATCTTAAAAAACCAATGTTAACAGAAGATGGAATTAGAGAGTTAGAACAATTGATTGATGGCACCCTAGACTCATCGGGTAGAGACCTAAAAAATGTTCTTATGTACATGGAAAGAGATGGGTTAGATAAATCAATAGGTGATATAAGATATCCAGAATACTTATTACCTTTTAAAAAACTTATAGAAAGAGAAAAAATAATTTTTTAACATTTAAAAACAGAAAAAATGAGTACAGAAACAGAAAAAAATGCTAACATAGCAAAAAAAATTGAAGAACAAAGATTTGAATTTATCCTTTATATCAATGACCACATTATTTGTCAGAGATATTTTAACATTCGTGATTATAACGAGGATTCAGTTAAATCTTACGAACTTAAAGAATTGATGGATAACATCGCTGGGATGAACAATGGTCAGTATGGTAGTTTAGGGATTATTCCTAGATATTTACAAAACAAATCTAAAGAATATTTGTGGGATAATTACAATCCTTATTTTGTTCAAAAAGAAGATGAAGAGGCTGGTAAGTCTATCTTTGATAAAATTGATAACTTTCAATTTGAAATTAAAATTGATAAAGTTAGTGTTGCGAAAAGCCAATTCTGTGGCAACTATTTCCCACCAAAAGTGCGTTACGCAGTGGATGTTAGGGAGATTATACCATCAATCATGTCTGAAATTAGACATTCATTGAGTCAAAAAAATTATACAATGGTTGGTGCTTAATGCCAACCATTCTTATATTTATTATAACAACGTTTCTAAAATAAAAAAATGGCAAAAATAGACAAAAATAGTTTAGGGTACTTAGGGTACGATTATCAATTACGATTAATAGCACAAATTCTAACAGATAGAAAGTTTGCTAATTCGATTATCGATATAGTTGACCCAAATTATTTTGAGGACCCTTATCTAAGAGTTGTTGCCGCTACAATTAAAGATGCTAAAGTTAAAGATGATATCATACCAGATGTCGGAAGTCTTGAATTTAGATTATTAGAAGATGTATCTGATGACATGCAAAGAAAGTATGTCATCGGACAACTTCGTAAAATACAAGAAGCTGACTTGAATGATACACTTAAAGTTCAAGACATAGCAATGAAGTTTTGTAAGCAACAAGAATTGAAAAAATCAGTTAACGAGATTACAAAAATTATAAACAAAGGAAACATTGATGATTATGAACAATGTGAAGCTATTCTAAGGAAAGCTTTGGAACATGGTGATAACAAAGATGATGGAATGGATATTTTTGACAATATCGATACTGTATTAGAAGATGACTTCAGAAAACCCATTAGAACTGGTATAAAAGGGTTGGATGATGTGATGGATGGTGGACTATCCAAAACAGAGTTGGCTACCATATTGGCTCCATTTGGAGTTGGTAAGACAACTATGATGACAAAAATTGCCAACACTGCGATGAGTGATGGTTACAAAGTTTTACAAATATTTTTCGAAGATAACCCAAAAGTTATCCAAAGAAAACATTTATCTTGTTGGTCTGGTTATGATTTGAATAGTTTATCTCTACATAAAGATGAATTAATTGAAATGAGTAATGAAATGATGAAGGGTAAAGGTAGCTTGAAACTTAAAAAGTTTTCAAGTGACGGTACTACGATTCCAGTTATCAGACAATACATTAGAAAGTTGATTGCTCAAGGTTGGAGACCAGATATTCTTTTGTTAGATTATATTGATTGTGTTGAACCATCAAGAAAATTTGATGATGTTAACGTAGGTGAGGGTAGTGTTATGAGACAATTCGAAACAATGTTAGCTGAATTAGATATCGCTGGATGGACTGCAATTCAAGGAAATAGAAGTTCAATCAAAGCTGATATTGTAGAAGCTGACCAAATGGGTGGTTCAATCAAAAAAGCACAAATTGCACACTTTGTTGTATCTATTGCTAAAACACTAGACCAAAAAGAAGCTGGTACAGCAACTATGGCGGTTCTTAAATCTCGTTTTGGTAAGTCTGGACTTATTTTCGAAGATATCAAATTTGATAACGCTACAATTCAAATTGATATGGGACAAAGTACTGGTGCTAGAACACATAGTGAGCATAAGCAAGTAAAAGAGGATAAAGGCCAACAAAGAGTAAATTCAGTGTTAGAGGCAGCTAAACAAAGAAATGCTGTGTTGAATGCATTGACAGTTCCAAAAACAGAAGAATAATAAATTAAAAAACAAAAAGAGAATGTATTTAAAAGACAAGACATTAAAAAAAAGGTATTCCATTTTCCCAGTCATTCATAATGATTTATGGGAAATGTACAAAAAAGCAGAAGCTCAAACATGGGTAGCTGAGGAACCAGATTTATCTAAAGATAGATTTGATGAATTAAAAGAAGAAGAAAAAATTTATCTAAAAAATATTTTAGCTTTCTTCGCAATTTCAGATGGTTTGGTTATTGATAATTTAGCCACAAATTTCCTAAATGAAGTTGAGATTTTAGAAGCACAATATTTTTATGGTCACCAAGCATTTATTGAACAAGTTCACGCAAATGGTTATTCCTTATTGATTGAAACTTATATCAAGAATTTAACTGAAAGAGAACAGTTGTTCAATTCGATGGAAACAAACCCAGCTGTTGCTAAAAAAGCAGCATGGGCTGAAAATTGGATTAGTCACCCATCATTTGGTCATAGACTAATTGCTTTTGCTTGTGTAGAAGGAATATCTTTTGCTAGTGTTTTCTCTGGTGTGTTCTGGTATAGAAGTCGTAATAAAATGCCAGGATTAGCAGCAATGAATGAATTAATTCTACGTGATGAAACTTTCCATTATGAATTTGCTTTGAATTTGTATAAAAACTATTTAAAGGATGAATACAAATTATCAAAAGATGAACTTAGAAACATTATTTTAAGTTGTTACGAAGCAGAAAAAGTATTTGTGGAAGAAAGTATGCCAGATGGATTACAAGGTCTTACAAAGCAAGATATGGTTAAATATGTACAATATGTTACTGATATCGTTCTGAATGATTTTGGTTGTGAAACTGAATTCAAAGTAAGAAATCCATTAGAGTATATGTCTAGAATTGGTTTATCGTCTAAAAATAATTTCTTTGAAAAAAGAGAAGGTGAATACACTAGAGTTGAAATACCAACAACTATAGATGGAATGTTTAACGAAGATTTTTAATTAAAAAAAGACTATGAGAATAATAAAAAGAGATAAGACATCACAAGCGTTTACGCCAAACAAAATTTTAACTAGAATCAAGACACAAGCCAAAGGATTAAAAGTTGATTCAGATATTTTATTTAGAGAAGTAATTCCCTTGATAAATGATAATATTACAACAACTGAAATCGATGAGATTATCGCATTTAAAGCTGCTGATAAGATTATTCAACATTCCGACTACTCTTTATTGGGTGGTCGTATTTTGTTGTCTAGACAATCTAAATTAATTGGTAAAGAATTACAACCAGTTGATTTAACTTATGATTTTTTTGCTGCGACTACTTTTTTAACAAAGTATTCAATCAAAGATGAAAACAAAACCCCAATAGAATTACCATCATGCATGTATAAACGTGTTGCTGGTTATCTACATGAAGACAACGAAGAAGATTATTTAGAGTTAATGAATGAAATTACTACTAAAAAAGGAAACTTTGCAACACCAACTTATACAAATGCTGGTGTACCAGAAAGAAATGGTATGATTTCATGTAATCTTACACATTTAGAAGATGATTCATTTGAAGGTATTGAAAATACACTCACTAAGATAGCTTCTGCATCTAAAGAAGGTTCTGGTATCGGATTATTAATTGACTCACTTAGAAGTAAGGATAGTATAGTAGAATCGTTTAAAGGAAATGCTGGTGGGGTTGTTAGATTAGCTGATATGGTTCAATCTAAAATGAGATTCTATAAACAAGGTTCTCGTTCTGGAAGTTGTGCTTTATATTTATCAGTATGGCATAGAGATATTTTTGATTTCTTAGACTTAACATTACCAATTGGTGATGAACAATTAAGAACTAGAGATTTATTTACTGCTGTAGTTATCAATGATTTATTCATGGAAAAATTACAAAACAATGAAGATTGGTATTTGTTCTGTCCAAATGATATCAAAAAAGCTGGGTTAACACCACTTTATGAACTACACGGTGAAGCATTTGAAGCTGAATACTATAAAGCTGTTGAATTAGGTTTAGGTAAAAAAGTTAATCCAAAAGATATTTTTGATTCGTTGATTAAATCACAAGTAGAAAGCGGTAAACCTTATGTAATGTTCAAAGATAATGCTAACAAACGAAATATGCAAAGAAATATTGGTATTATTAAACAATCTAATTTATGTATTGAAATTTTCCAAGCATCTAAACCAAAATATACACCACAATGTACTTTGGCTTCAATAAATTTAGCTGAACAAGATTCATTGGAGTCTATTGCTAAAACAACTAGAATTTTGGTTAAAGCTTTGAATAAAGTTATTGATAAAAATAAATGGTCAGATGAATGGAGTGAAGCTGCTGGTATGGACCAAAGAGCATTGGCTATTGGTGTTGCTGGTATGGCTGATTTCTTCGCTAAAAGAAAAATTTCTTATGAAAGTGAAGAAGCTAAACAATGGAATAAAGATATAACTGAAACAATGTACAAAGCATTTGTTGTTGAATCAATGAGGTTGGCTATTGAAAAAGGTGAAAACTATCCATCATGGGAAGATAGCCCTTATTCAAAAGGTGAAACTTACATTGAAGGATGGTCACCGTTACCAGAAGGACAACCAATACCTATGTTAAACAGTTTAGGGTTAGGATTTATGCCAACTGCATCGTCAGCAATTCTATTAAGTGTATTTGAATCATTTGAACCAGTAACATCAAATCTATTTACAAGACGAGTTGGTCAAGGTGAGTTTTTAGTTATCAACAAATATTTGGTAAATGAATTAATCGAAGAAGATTTGTGGGATTCAAATATGGTTGATAAAATTATTAAAAATAAAGGAAGTGTTCAAAACATTGTTGAAATACCAGAAGATATCAGATATAGATACAAAGATGTTTGGGAAATTCCTCAAAGAGTATTGTTAGATTTAGCAATTATTAGAAATAAATTTGTTGACCAATCACAATCTTTAAATTTATATCATTCTGACGCTAAATATGGTAAGATAGCTAGTGCACTTATGTATGCATGGAAAGGTGGATTAAAAACTGGTGTCTATTACACTAGAACTAAATCAAAATTAGAAGCAAATTCTAAATTAGCATCAAACCAAATTGTACAAAATGTTGAAAAACCAAAAGACAGTCAATTTGAATGTTTTGGGTGTTCAGCTTAAAATAAAACAAACACAAAAAAAGAGGGGGCTATAAGTCCCCTTTTTTTATTTGCCATATTTACTTATAAAAATCTTTTAGTATTATATTTATCTAATAAATAAAGTTATGGCAGACGGAAAGTATATAAACATCAATTATCCATTCAAGGATAGTAAAAAAGGGTTTTTCTTAGATTTAACAGAAACCGACAATCAAGCTATAAAAGCTGATTTATTACATTTAATCTTAACTACAAGAGGTCAAAGACTATTCAACCCAGATTTTGGTACTAATTTAATAAAATTTATCTTTGAACCAAATGATGCATTGACAGAAGAAGGTGTAAAAGACGAAATTAGAACTGTAGTTAAAAAATTCTTACCTAAATTAAAATTAGATGATATAATAATTTCTGCTTCACCAGAAAGTGAATATGCAGCTGTCGTAACAATAAGTTACACAATAACTGACGATGTTTTTGCGACATCTGATATAATAGTAGTTAAAATATAAAAATATGCCAAATGTAAATTACACATCACGAGATTTCGCTAACATTAGAACCGATTTAGTTAATTATGTTAGACAATATTACCCAGATGTTTTTGCTGACTTTAATGATGCATCTGTTGGTATGATGCTTTTAGAATTAAATGCAGCTGTTGGGGATATGTTGTCATTCAATACCGACAGAATGTTTGCTGAAACTCAAATAGATTATGCACAAGAAAGAAAATCAATACTTTCTATTGCTAGAACATTAGGGTTAAAAGTGCCAGGAAAAAGAGCCAGTGCAACAATCGTAGATTTAAGTGTTACGTTGCCAGTATTTGGTGATACTTTTGATGTTACCTATGCTCCAATTATAAGAGCTGGTTCTCAAGTTTCTGGTTCTGGTAAAATATTCGAATTAAATTATGATGTTGATTTTTCTAGCCCTTTTTCAATTAGTGGTATACCAAATCGTTTAATTATACCTAACTTTAATTCAAATGGTACTTTGATAAATTATACCATAACAAAAAGAGAAATGGTAACAAATGGTTACAGTAAAATATTAAAAAGAATTATAAACACTAATGATGCTATACCATTTTTAAATGTTGTATTACCAGATAATGATGTATTGATGATTGATTCTATTATAACCTTGCCAGGAACAAATTACGCAACAACACCAACTTTTAGTGATTTTTTAAATATAGATAATAGATGGTTTGAAGTTGATGCTTTGGCTGAAGATAAAGTTTTCATAGAAGACAACACACGTGCTAGTGATAATTCTGGTATGAAACCAGGAAAATGGATAAGCGTGTCAAAAAGATTTATAAGAGAATATACAGATTTAGGTTTTACCAAAATTACATTTGGTGCTGGAACACAAGACATAAACAGTCTTTGTGATTTTGACACAAACCCAGCGTTGGTTAAACAAATAGGTAACTTTATCAATAATTTATCATTGGGTGTTGTCCCAACACCAAATACTACTATGTTTATAAAATATAAAGTTGGTGGTGGTTCTGATTCTAATTTAGGACCAAATGTAATTAAAGGGTTAGGTATTGTTGATATGAGCGTTAACGGTAGTGATTCAACAATAAACCAAAATGTTAAAAAGTCATTAAAAGTTAACAACGCATTTCCAGCTATAGGTGGTAAAAATGAACCTAGTGTTGAAGAAATTAGAAATATGGTTAGATATAACTTTGCATCACAAAACAGAGCTGTAACAATAAAAGATTATCAAACAAAAATTGCTCAAATACCTGGTAGATTTGGTTCTCCATTTAGAAGTGGTGTTTTTGAAGAACAAAACAAAGTCAAAATATACGTTTTAAATTTAGATGCAAATGGTCAATTAACAAACCAATCAACAACAACATTGAAAGAAAATATGGCAAATTATTTAGCTGATTATAGAATGTTGAATGATTATGTTCAAATTGCTGATGGTAGGATAGTTAACTTATCTTTAGAAATTGATTTATTCATAGATAAAAAAGTGGCACAATCTCAAGTTATGTCTCAAGTTATTAGTGAAGTTAAAAAATATTTTGATGTTAACAAGTTTGAAATGGGTGAAAATATTTACATATCACCTCTTATTGAAACAATAAATAATATTGGTGGTGTATTGAATCTTATTGATATAAGGTTTTATAATAAAGTTGGTGAAGGTAAATATAGTCTTAATGAAATATCACAATCTTATTTTGATGAAGCAACCAGACAAATAGATGTTTCAGATATGACTTTGTTTGGTGAACCAACAACAATGTTTGAAATCAAATACCCAACAAAAGATATTCTTGTTAGGGCAAGACAATAAGGTTTATTTATTCAAAAATAATGATTATTATTGTTAAAATAACAAAATTATAAAACAAAAATAAAATGGGTTGTGGTTGTAAAAAAGATGGTTTTGAAATGCCAGAAAAAACAAAGTTTTCAAAATTAACAAACAAAGAAAAAGGTAAATTATTCGTACATTATTTTTTCAAAGTGATAGGATTTTTAGTTGGTGTTTTATTATTACCAATAATAAATCTAGCTATCATATGGTTCATGTTTAACACTATAGTATTAACAAGAGATGTTAATGTTGCAAACTTATTAAACAGATATTTTAACAGTAAAAAAAATGATGAATATGATGATGATGACGATGATGATTTTGAAGATTTAACAGAAGATGATGTTATCATGATGGATGTTGAAGATATAACAGAAAAATATTAAAAATTAATATGTCAGAAACAATAAGAATAAGAACAACACCAAATGGTTCAGATAAATATCTTAAAGTCAAAATAGAGCAAGAGTTTGATTTCATCGAAGTACTTTCAATGAAAATAACACAAGAAGAAGCTTATAGAAATTTTTGTTCAGATTATGGTGTAATAGTAGGTAGAGTTATAATAAATAGTGGGTTTGGTTTACCAAACGCCAAAGTTAGTATATTTTTACCTATTGATGACGAAGATAAAAATGATACAGTAATTAAAGGTTTGTATCCTTATAGTGTTGTTACTGATAAAGATAGTGATGGTATTAGATATAATCTTTTACCAAAAAATAGTGAAACAAATAATGACTGTTATACACCAATTGGTACTTTTCCAAACAAAAGAGAAATATTAGACAACGAAGAATTAGAACATGTATATTGCAAATATTATAAATTTACAACCACTACAAATAGTGCTGGTGATTTTATGATATTTGGTGTACCACTAGGTACATATACAATACATGTTGACGCTGATATTTCAGATATTGGGATTGCATCACAAAGACCTTATGACTTAATCAGTCAAGGTACACCAGCTAAATTTTTTGAAAGTCCTACAAAATATAAGGGTGATACAAATTTAGATAAATTGGTTCAAGTTAAATCTACAAATTATTCAGTAAACGTACAACCATTTTGGGGTGAACAAGAAACTTGTGAAATAGGTATTAGTAGAGCTGATATTGATATGAATTACAATATTATACCTTCTGCTATGTTTATGGGTAGCATATTTGGTGACCAAGATAAAAATAGTGTTAATAAATTATGTAGACCTAGAAAAGATTTAGGTGAACTTTGCGACCAAGTTGCTGGTGAAGGTACAATACAAATGATTCGAGAGACAATAGATGGTGGTATTGAACAATTTGATGTGGATGGTGGTCAATTAATTGATGCTGATGGTACATGGGCTTATCAAATTCCTATGAATTTAGATTATGTTGTTACCGATGAAAATGGTAACTTGATTCCTTCTGATGACCCTAACAAAGGAATACCAACTAGAGCTAGTGTTAGATTTAAAATTGGTATGGAAAATACTGGTGGTGAAGGTAGACTTAGAACAAGAGCTAAATTTTTAGTACCAAACAATCCTAAAAATTCAACTGAAATTGATTATAAATTTGACGAAACCACTAAAAAAAGTAGTTTTAGGAGTTTATATTGGAATAAAATATATACTGTTAGTAATTTTATTTCACGCTTTCAAACAAACGTGTTACCACCATGGAAAAGAGCAGCAACGGCTGTTAAAAATGTTGACAATTGTGCTGGTGATAAAAATCCATTCCCTTTTAATAGGGTAAATACAGAAATTTCAGCTATATTTTTTATCATTTGTTTAATAATTAAAATTGTTGGGTTTTTGATTTATATTATGAATGCATTCATAATAAAAATCATAAATTTTATGATAACAATAGTTAACAAATTAATAGGTTTTTGGAATCGTATTGTTGGTGCATTTTGTAGAGCTGGTGGTAATTGTTTTTCACTTCTCGGATACACAATCTGTCCTTTTGGTTTTTTAAAGGTTTTTTGTGGAATGGATATTGACCCAATTACTTACGTACAGTGTTTATATGTTCAATGTCCAGCTGATAGTGGGACTTATTTTGCACCAGGTTGTAAACCAGATTCTAAAGGGTTTGAAGCAACTAAACCAACAGAATTAGCTCATTATCCTAATGATGGTGACCATGGAGATGGTTTTGGTGATTTAGTTGGTTTAGATAACTGTTTGGCTTTTGAAATGGCTAAAAGTATGGGTTTATTCCAATTTGATTTTTATAATGATTGGGTACATGGTACTTTATATGGTTTCTTATTGAAATATAAGAAAAAAAAGAAAGGTAGGGAGTTATTTTGTGAATACGATTGTAACCCAAATTTTTTCAGTCAAGGTGGTGTTGATGGAAATAAAAACGGTGTTGGTGATAATAACTGCCGAAATAATTATTTGGTTGATTTATGTTATCCATCTGGTAATAACTCACAAAAAAGTTTTCATTATGTTGGGTTACAAGAAGGTCTTATTAAAAAAATTGATTCTTATTTGGATGGTAAAAAAATAGGTGAAGAGTTCTATTATGCAGCAACAACACATACTGTATCGAATAAATTATTCGCAACTGATATTCTTTGTTTAGGTTCTGTTTTTGATTGTGATTGGCAAGGAATACCAAAAATACAATCTTTACTTATACCAACATCATATAAAATACCACCAGATATACAAGAATTATCAGATGACAAAACAACAGTTGAAACTAATGGTCAATGTGGTATAGATACTGCATTACCTGGGTTATTCTTTGAAGTAGATTGTTTAGGTGTACACTCTAATTCTACACAAGTTTTAAATATTAGACACATGTGTGAAATGGGTGTTGATTTAGATGAATTAGATTATGATTTAGCTGGTAACCCGATTCCACCAGATGGTATTTTAGATAAAAATGATATTGACGAAAATGGTGGTAAATGGTTTAGAGATGTAATTTTTGAATTGAATAAAGATTTACCAAATAGTGTAACAACTTTTAATCATGGTGCTACATTTACAACAGATTTTAATATAAGTAATGCACCAACTTATGATTTTGCTGGAAACTCACAAAACGGTGCTGATTATATAAGATTTAGAGGTTATCCATCTGGAGCTGCATCTAGTTACTTACAACCTAAAAATTCTTATTTCTTTTATTTTGGTATTTTACCAGGGAAATCTGGTTTAGATAAATTAAATCAAAGATTTTTCACTAAATGCGTTCCAGTTAGTGAAAAAGAATTTAATATCACATCTAGTTCAATAGCGGCTTCAAATAGTGCGAATGGTTCTATTACGTTCACAGTTGTTTCTGGTACAGCACCATTTACATATACGATAAGTGGACCTGGTGGATTAAATAGTACTGGTACTTTAGTAATGGACCCAGCAACTGGACAACCAATTCCAAAAACAATAAGCGGACCACAAGGACAATATACAATTGAAGTTATAGATGCAAATGGTAACGTTGTGACTCAAACAGTTAGTATTGATGGTCCACCACCTTTTTACGGGGGTGCTGGTGTGACAAAAATGTGTACTTCAGCTTCAGCTGTTGATGGTGAAATAACAATTTCTAGTATTGGTGGTGGTTCTGGGACATGGACTTATACATTATATAAAAGTAATGGTGCTGTAAGAGGTTCTGGTGGTGTAACTTCAACCCCAATGATTATAGCTGGGTTAGAAGCTGATACTACTTCAAATGGATTACTACCACCAAATGAACATTTTGGTTATAAATTAGTTTTGAGTGATGGTACCACAAATATAACAATATATGATTTAGTTGTTGATGGTCCAACACCAGTTGTTATAACACTAGACACTTTTAAGAAAACAACATGTTGGGAAACCAAAGATGGTGAATATAAATTAAAAATAACTGGTGGTAAATCACCATATGAAATAAATGTTACTGGTCCAGCTGGTTATCAAAACATAACTACATCAGCAATTGAGTTATATAGAGGTGCTTATCAAGCAACTGTTGTAGATGCTTATAATACTACTGCTACATTTAGTTTTAATGTTGATAGTAATAATCCTCAAATGATTTCAGCAATGGCTGCATCAGCTGATTTAGCTAGACAATGTGACCCTAACAATTATATAATTCCATTTTATGTACAAGCTGGTGCACCTATCCCAGTTGGTTCTACACCACCTTTAAATATTGGTGTACAATATAATATTAATAGAGCAAATGATAGTGCTGGTGATTTAATTTGGAATAATTTAACATCATCAACAGCTTATATAAACGGTTCTACGTATGTATATGTGACTGTTCCTGGTTCTGCTTTAAGTAATGGTAAAATGTATTTAAGATTTAAGTCAGTTGATGGATTATGTTTTAGTAATGAATTAGAAATGCTTGAATCAGCAATTAGATTACCAAACACAACATTAGGTATAAACTTTAGTGGTATTGATAACACAAAACAATGTAACCCTAATGTTGTTACGTTTAAATTTAATGTTTCACATTGGTCAGTTAATAGTTTTTATACAGAACGTGCACCATATACGTTTAAATTTAAAATAAATGGCTCTGGTCCAACTGGTACTAGTTCATTCTTTACTGAAACGATTACATCTAATCAACAAGTAATAAATGCAACTATACCAAGTGTTTCTAGTTCGGCTGTTATAACATATACAATAACTGATAATAAAGGTTGTACTAATAGTGGTTCATTTACGATAGCAATGCCTACTGTTGCATTGAATGGAAGTATAACTAGAAGTAATACAACTGTTGGTTCAACTACTTATTGTTATTATAAGATTAATGTTAGTGGAGGATTCTCACCTTATTCATCAAGCGATGGTAATTCGGTTAATACAAATATTAATGCTGGTACAGTTACTAACCCTAGCTTCTGTTCGGCTTATCCACCAGCATTACAAACAAAAACAATAACTGATAATGTAGGTTGTACAATAACATTAACAACATAATAAAATGAATACAGAGAGAACTAAACAAATATTAAACAAAGAATTGTCTGTTAAAAATGTTAACAATGACACTTATCTAAAAATTAATGTTGAAAATAGTCAAAGACTATTACCAACAAATGAAATTTATAAGATTGTTAACATTGCTGATAGATTCAATGTTGAAAGACAAAGATGTAAATCGTATCGTATTATTGGTACTATGAATACAACTATGTCCAATCCTTTGTTTAATTTGTCTGAACCATTATATTCAAACAAATATACTTGGTCTTGGTTAAATTCAACTATTGATTTTTTAGATACATCATATCCTAAAGATGGGTTAAACGATGAAACTGATTTAACTTATAATGCATCGATTAAAAATAATTTAAAAGAAAAAGATGGTTGGTTTGGTGTTTATGACCCAGACATAACAAAAGCTGGGTTATGTAATTATATTGACATGGAACCCAAAAGACAACGTTTTAGTTTTTTACCAGACAGTAAACCTTTTGGTACGTCAGCAACACCAGTTAAAAATTGGGAATTAACAATAACTTATCCAGCTTCTAGTAATAAAACTCACAATATGATTAATGGTGGTATTTTGATTACTAATAGTGTTCCAGCCAACGTGTCAACTAGAAATATGACAGCTATTGGCCTTTCATGTAGACACAACTTAAATGTTGGTGATGTTGTTAGAATTGTGGGTACAACTGGGTATGACGGTGACCATGTTGTTGTAAGAACTGGATTAGATAATGGTGATTTAAAAGATTACTATTTTGTAATCGATAAACCATCAACTGGTGTGTTGTCACCTAATTCTAGAATAAAAAAAATTGTTAATAATATTGAATGTGAATATTATTTTAGAATGTTTAGAAAAATAAAAACAAAAATAGCACCAATAATAGAAAATGATGATTATGAAGCGTATAGAGTAGGTTTTAGTGAAAACTTTTTTAACGATTCTATAATTCAATTTGTTTTTAATGAAGATATTGATGTTACTGATTTAGTAGATAATTTAGGTAGACCATTGAGTCAACTTTATTTAACAATTGTTAAAACTGATAGTAATAATTTATTTTCAAAAGTAGCGGCTGGTATTGAAACACCATATGATTCTAAATTAATAAATAGTAATTTACCTAGTTTAGCTTATTTAAGAAATATACCGACAATTCATAGAATACACAACGGGACTACTGGTATTTTTCCAACACACAACGCTTTAGAAACAGACGTACTGATAAACAACATAAATAATAATAACGAATTTTATGGTGATTTAGTTGAATACAATGTTAACACATTGAACGAAACAGTTTTGGCTGATGTGGCTCATAGATTTAACACTAACAATAGAGAAACATCAAATAACATGTTAGATTATGTTACACAAGTAGGTAAACCTACATCACCACCAGTACCACCAACAACAAAAAGAATAGATTTAGGTCCTAGACATGAAGGGTATTATTACCAACCACATCATTTGATTAAAATTAGAGAATTTTCATCATATATTGAAGTGGGTGACCAATTCACTTATGGTATACCTAGTTATGCAGTTGATTTAGGTGATACTAGGATTGTTTGGCGAGATTTATTGGATATTGGTTATAATGAAAGTGATGTTAAACCTTTGGATTACCCATTTTTAAATAATTCTCATTATATGTATAATAATTATTGTTTTTCGGTTAAAAGACAAGACCCATTTGGTATTTGGGGATTATATTATGGTAAATTCCCAGCAGACCCAACTGGTGATAGAATAACAGATAAATTCACAATTAATTCAGAAGAAGATGTTTGCTAATAAATATACAATAAATTTAAGTACAATAGAAACTGGAACAACAGCAACAACAATAACTGTCCCAGTTTTTATGGATTTCCAAAATGTTGATAATGCTGAGTTAATTCAAAGAGTTTTTGTTGAAACAGAAACCGAGTATGCTATCAACCCAATTATAGATTATGAAAAAGTTAGATTCCTACCTTTGGATTTATCGAATAATCATGTTGATAAAATAATATATGACATTTATTTGCTAGATTCAACTGGTACATATAAAGGGTTCTATGGTGATATTGGTTTTACTGATGATGACATAAAATTCAGAAAACAATCATTTAAACAAACATTTTTAAATTTAAGTTTTTATGATACCGATAACCCTTTGACTCAAAGATTGGTTACATTTATGACATTGTATTCAGAATTAAATACTTCTGATTTATTACAACCACCATTACCACCAAACACAATCCCAGGTACACCAAAACCAGCTGCACAAATACCAGTTAATTTTGTTGTAGAAAATCCATTATTAAACCCTAATGGATTTTCTGAAGGATATCACATTTATGATTATAAAAGTGGTTTAAATATTGGCGTTCCAAAGTATTTATATATGAAAGCAGCATTTAGGAATGCAAAGACTGGTAAAAGCGTTAATTTAATGGTAAAAAATACAGCACAACCTATTGATAAGTTGGTACACGAATTATATACTAGATTTATATTAGTTAGAAAAACAACTGGTTTTTATTATCAAATTGATAATTCATACAATGGAAATTCTATACCAGTTTCACCGTCTGGACCTAATAATGTGCTTTACACTTCAAATACTTGTAAAGTTACACTATATGAAATAAAAGCAACATAATGGAAGTAATAAAAAGGAAAATATTATTAGAAGACAGTATAAATAGAACTAGTAAAGACCCAAAAAATTGGGGGTCTTTGACTGCAACAACTTTTTATTTGAATATTTTGTTAACACAAAATATTGATGATATGGGTATGTTTACTGATTTGGAATATATTGAAAAAAATAATACAAAACCAGATTACACTATACTAGAAACTAAACTAAATGATTTAGGTATAAAATTTCCATTTATGACTGGGGCAACAAACCCTTATTTTACAACAGTAAACACAAGCCAAAATCTTTGGAATGTTTTAAGGTATCCAACTAAACCAAAAACCGCTTATTATAATTTTGTTGATGCAGTAATTACAGCTTTTACTGATTCTAGAATTGAAGATGTTAAATCTTACGCAGCGACAAATCAATATAGAACTGGTTTTGACGTTAACTCCGAAACATATACCAACTATGAAGGAATTACAAACATAATAGGTGTTGATAGAATAAAATCAATGGGTGAACCAAAAGTTTATGTTTTCGATACACCTAACAATGTTAATCTAGGGACCAACAGTCAAGTATATGGTTTTTTATTTAATGACTATACTGGTGTTACTAGAACAACAAATATTGATGGAGAACAAACAGTAGTAAACACTACAACTATTAGATATATTGGTGAAGGTTTTAATGAAACGAATACATCATTATCAGCTTTAACAAAAGAAGAATATTTATTTGGAATAATTTCTCCACCAGAAGTTCAAAACGATGTATTTATAGATAGAGGTATTACTACCGTTATGGATATGCATTTAAGATTGTCAGAAATAAGGACGCTTAATGGGTTAGAAAATTACGGAAATGGTTATTACAAGATAAATAAACAATAATGACAGAAAAAGAAAAAGAATATAATAACAAGTGGTTACTTTCATATCATTTGTTATTACCTTTAAAGGAAATAAATAAATTAAATGACCATGAAATAAACATCATGGTCAATTTTATAAATAATAAGTTAAAAAGTTAAGATATGGCAACGGGAACATATGGAATAGTAAGACCAGCAGATATTTCACCAGATGATGTGGAAATTTTCTATCATTATACACCTTCTAGAGATAAAGTAGGTAACCCTAATTTAATAAAATTAGACGCAGCTGCCGTGTTACAAAAAATAGATAACCCTAACAAAGGACAATCAAATGTTACTGGTTTTGAGGTTTTTGGTGGTATGTATACTCTTAAATTACCAGTTGGTCAATTTAGTACAAAAGGTTTTTATACAATAATAATTAAACCAATAGAAATTAGAACAAAAATTGTCGATGTTGGTGTATTGTCTTCTTTTTCAGACATAAAAGGAATATTATTCGACATTTCATCAATACCAGCTAATTTTGCTAGTAAATTTGAAAATGATGGATTGGTTGGTTATAGAATTGAGTATCTGAACACTACCTCTTCATCAACTGATGCTAAGATTAATAATTTTTTCAGAGTAATAACATCAAATAACAGAGCTGAACCAGTTAATCAAAACTTAACAAATACAAACCAAAAAGCTATTAGATATCGTTTTAATGATAATTCTAGTTTAACTTTTTGTACTGTATCACCAGCATCTGCATCAAATGTTAAACCAAATGCGTTGCCTTTTATTGGACAACCAAATCAAGAAATTATTTTAACAAATACTTTTTTCAACCCTATTATGATTGAAGTGGAAATGGTACAACATGATGTTGAAACATTGGCATTTGCGTTGTTTGGTAATCAAACTAAAAGTCTTGAAGATGGTATTTACACTATCTACAATTTCAACAACGATATTTACAAACAATTCAATCTATATGAAATCAAAGACCAATTTACTGGTAAACCATTATTTGAGGTTAGAGAACAAAGAAATGCGATTGATTTTTCTAAAACATTTAATAACATTACAACAATCTAATAAATAAGATGGCAAAGAAAATAAAAGTAGCTGGATATTCACAAAAAACATCATATGATGGTAATATTGAATATAGAAATTTTAGTCCAGATTTAGTAGGTGTACAATTAGCCAGTAATGGTGGTACACCCTTATTTACTATGGGTAATTTTTCAATTACCACTAACTTGGACCCTAAAATTGATAAAAACTATGTTACTGGTAAATTTTCTGATTTTGTCACATTAGATAATTTGAATTTAAGTGTTTTAGAAACACAAGTTTTATTACAAAATAATATATCTACTTTTTTAAATTTAGATACTTCTAAATTAAAAAATTATGCTTTATTCGGTTCTATGACTGAATACATGAGGATAGTTTTAGAAGAAATTATTACAAAATGGCCAGCATCTTTATATGCATCTCCATTTGTTAATATTGATGGTAGTGATTATGTCGGCAATACTTATGAAGATTACACTTATGATTTAGCAACAAATGAGAGTAATTTTAAAGTTAACACAACGTTCTTAATTAATCAGTATCAAATAAATTTTTTAACTAATGGTACTATTATTGACACATTTAATGAAACAAATGATTTAAGAAATATGACCATGAATTATGGTTCATATGCTATTTTATTTAATGATTTAGAGTACGATGTTTTATCTTTTACTGGTTCTACATTTGAAATTAACGATTACATTTATTTTAAAGTTAAAGGTAATCCTTTTACTGGAGGTACTACATCAAACATTTACTACCACATAAAACCAAAAAAGGTAGTTGAAAATACATTCTTTAACAGTTTAACTGGGTTAGGTGAATATCTATTAAATAGACAATCATTACCATTATATAAAGCAACATTTGAGTATCCTACTAGAACTGACAGTGGAATGGTTTTGTATACAACAAAATCATTGACTTGGCCAGTTAGTGATGGGTACAATATTGATTTTGACACTGCGGACTATACTGAATATGCGACTCAATTATTAAAAATTGCTACAAATTACGATTTGAATGAAACAAATTTAATGAGTAGATTTTTAGTATCAGACGCAATTTCTGCTTTTGATACAACACCAGTACATTTAGATGAAGTACATCAAGATACAACAACTGGACAAAAAGTTAATAAAACACTTAACATATATGGTAGGTCTTTTGATGATTTGAATCAATTCATTCAAGGTATTTCATTTGCACATACTGTTACTTATGATAAACAAGACAATACACCAGATAAATATTTAAAAGATTTAGCTAGAGTTTTAGGTTGGGAATTAGTTTCTACTATTGTTGGAGATAATTTACTTAACAACTATGTAAATAACGGTGAATCTACTTTTGCTGGTCAATCAGTTGGTTTAACACCAGTTGAAACTGATATTGAATTATGGAGAAGATTAATATTAAATTCACCATGGATTTGGAAATCAAAAGGTGCTAGAAAATCAATAGAGTTTTTAGTTAATTTTATGGGTATACCAAAAGGGTTAATAACATTTAATGAGTACATCTATAGAGCTAACGCTCCATTGGATGTTGATATATTTGTTAAAGTATTAGAACAAAATGGATTAGATACAGATTTAACTCTTTATCCTATTGATTCAGACGGTTACCCAACAACATTACCAGACACACCAGATATGTATTTTCAAAATAATGGTTTATGGTATAGAGAAACTGGTGGTACTGGTGCCACTATAGATATTTTAGCTGGTAATAACCCACATGCTGGTGGTTATGATGGTGGATACAAATATATCAACCAATTTAGAAAACTTATCCCTAATTTTTCAGCTGTAACAATAAGTGTTGACGAACCATTAACTAGTGAAAAAAATATATTTACAAATTACTCTCAAGGTGTTATTACTGATTATAAAGGACCAACATACGTTGATATAGTAGCTAGTGATAATACAGATATTGGAAACTGTGTTGTTTACCAATCAGAAATTATAAAAGACCCGATGCCAGAACCTATATTAACACCTTGTGGTTGTCCATGTGAAGGTGAAGATGATATTTTAAGCGTTTGTGTTGAAAAAGGTCAACCGATAACACAACCATGTAAAAATTTAGGTGGTAGTTCAGAACCATATGTAGATGAAACTACTGGTTTTTATGTTGTTACTGAGAATGTATATGACCAACAAAATGAAATAGTTAGATTAAAACAAACATCATTTATTGATAAAGAATGTTGTACAGCGTTGGGTGGTGTTTCTGAATTTATGTATTCACAATTTGATGGTGCTTTTGAGGAAAATATTAATATGGGAACTAGTGGTTATATTTGTTGTAAAACAAACCAATGTAGTTGTCATGTAGCATGTACATGGGTGTTAAAAGAATTATCCCAAGACCTTTATAGTGGTAGTGTAACTAGAGGACCTATTTTACAACCATTAGAAATACCAGTTGGTTCTGGTAGTTATTTCCTTCAATTTGCTATGTTCTATGGTACTGGAGGAAAAGCAGTTGTAACAAAAGATGGTTCAAACTGTATAGAAAATTTTACAACACGTGTAAGTGGCATTAAAGACCCTTTTACTGGTGAAATAGGAGTTGGGTGTAAATTAACTGCTACTGGTCTTGCTGATATGGCAAAAGGTGATAATAGTATATTATTAAAAATGTTTGATTATAGAAGTGGTGGCGGTTATAAGGGTAGGTCTTGTTGTACAACACCAACTGGAGACCAATTTTTTTTTAATAGAAAGTAAATAAATAAAAATAAAAATTATAAATAAAATATATGGCATATTTTTTTGACTTAGAAGATTTCGAAAGTACATGTAGAGCAATAGGTTCTGAAATAACATATTCTATAAAAAACGATAACTCAGTTAATGAAGATGATTATTGTACAAAAAATAAAAATTGTGATGGTTATAAACCATCACAACAAACTGTTATTTTAAATGATGATGGTAGTATCAGTATTTTCGTTTCTGACCCTAATAGTGGTGAAAAAACCCCAATTCAATTTGGTGGTTATTGTTGTAAAAATAGATTACCATTTATTATGCAACAAGCAAATATAGATATAGGTGTATTTGAAGGTGTTGACACAACAGCTATTTATTGGGATGCTGAAAAACAACAATGTAGATGGAAAGCAGAACCAGAATATTGTGCTTTGGATTCTTTTAAAGTCATATTAAACGCTGTTGATAATGATGGTGCAATGTTCAATGTTGACAATGATGATAGACAATGTAGTTTAACTATAGATTTTGATTATTTGTTTAAAATGGATTGTCAAAATTTAGCCAATATATTAGACCCATCTATGAATACAAATGCTGACCCTAAATTGTTGGCAGATATAAGAAACCTTCAAAACACTATAGAAGAACTTAAAGTAAATTGTTCTGAAATAACATCTCAAATCGATTCAAAATCTCAAGAATTTACAAACACTAATTATTCAATAATAGCTTGTGGTTCAAATGATTTATATTGTATTCAAGAACAAAATGACGGTTTAACACAATGGCAAAATATTTTAGGACCATCTAGATATAAAAGATTTTTAGATGGTGACCCAAATTCTTATGACTGTAATGATTGGTATAACATAAACAATCTTAATAATGGTTTACTTAATTCTAATAAACCACCTATTATAGTTCTATGTGAAACACCTTTTGGTTATAAAAGTGAAATAAAAAGAGAAATTGATAATGCGGTTCTAGAAAGTAAAAAGTGTCAAACTAAAATTGATGATTTGGAAGTTGAATTAAATCAATTATTATTAAAATTAGATATACCGAGTACTTGTTCAACACCAATTGAAGCATTGGAAACATTAGATGTTTCAATGACATTAGAAGTTGTTGAATCTGACGGTTCTTTAACTAGTGTTTTTGAATCTGTGTTATTCCCAACAATTGGAACTGGAAATTTATATACATATCTTAAAGACCATCCTTATGATAGTGGTTTTTATTTATGTGGTGAACCACAAGCTGATGAATTATGGGCTAGTGGATGTACAGTACTTAGATACAATGACGAATTAACTGGACCAACAGTACCATTTAGTTTTGATTGTGGTGATAGGGAATTATTTGGGTTACCAGCTGATTTTCATTGCAATGTTACTTCATGTAGAATAGTAAAAGATGCATTCTTAAAAGGATTATATGGACAATCTGGATTAAGTACATCAACAGATGATAGAAACACATTTAAAGCTAGTTTATCTAAAGACATATTTGCATCAAAATGGTTAAATTTTTCAACTTTTATTGATGATACTAATATATTGGATTTAATTAAAAATAAAAAGATTAAATTATCATTAAAAATAAACAACACGTGTGCAAACGTATGTATATACATTGACAATATTAAATTACTTAGAAATTGTTTAGATGGAAACGGTAAATCAGTATTGATTACCGAATCACCAGGTTTTCAATTAGATAGAATAATTGATAACAAAAAATCATGGGTTAGAAATAGTGAAAGAGTAAATAGAACTTTTGATATTGCAAACAATCAAGGTGGTAATATTATTAGAAGAACTGATTATGATGTAAACGATGAAAGATTGGTTATAAACACCAAAGAAATTGATTTGGATATAAACATAGCTAGTGCTATTGAAAATGACGTACAATGCTACATAAATGATAACTTAGACCTTTTAGATTCAGTACCTTCAATTGAATGTGGATGTGAAGCGGAATGTTATAAAGATGTGTTTAAAATTATAACACACGCTGAAGCAGTTGCTATTTCACCATTAATGCCAATAGACCCAGAAGAATATTATGGTACAATTAGAGAAATGAGGAATGCATGGTTAAAAGCTGAGAATGAACTTATGTTAGCAACAGCTCCATATCTAGATATAATAAATGGTGTTTATCACCCTAGTCCATCTGAAGATGTTATGCAAATATATTTACAGACTCAAGCAGCCTACCGTAAAGCTATGCGTGAATTGAATATAGCATCTGGTGGGGGTTATATTGAAGGATTAATTGAAAAACCTAATTTAGTGGATGATGGTGAAACACTAGTACCAATGGTGTTTAACACCAAATGTGGTAGAATTCTTAAATTTCCAAGTACTACTACAAAAGGTGAAGGTTCTATTGGTAATTTCTATATTGTTGAAACACCAGATAAACAAGTTAAACTATACACAACAAATTCAGATATTGCACCAACAAATACTACATGGATTGATTTAAGCAACCTAATAGAAGTTGATTACCCATCAGATTGGTATCTTACTGGTAGCGGTGGTGTTTGTACACCAGATAAAAAAGAATTTTTCTGTAAAATCTTGGCTTCTACAAATAACTATTTAGCCAATCGTCAATTATCTAGATTTCATTATAAAACTAATAACAACACGCATGTTAATGAATGGGTTAGACCAGCAAATGAAGCTTTTTATATGGGTTGGGATTCATCTAGAAATAAATGTGTTACAAATAATTTTAAACAAGTTATACCAGAAGAATTTAGTATGTATTATCCGATTAATGATATAACATGGACAATTAATTCATCTGGTGGTTATCAGCAATGTTATTTAGATATTATAGCTAGAAATAGCGGTTCAACAGCTTGTACATCAATAGATTGGTCTTGGCCAAACATAGCTGAAGATATTGCTAGTACTAGAAGAGCTTATAGAGATAGATATTTAAAAACACATAATGAATATTTCTTAACAAATGATATGGTAACATATTATGCAACAGTTAAAGACCCAATAACCAATAAACCAGTTGATGAAAGTGGTGGGTATATACCAGTAAAAGTTACGACAACAATAACAAAAGGTCGTGGTGGTGAAATAGTATTCCAAGAAGAATATATATTAAATGATACATCAGCATCACCTATTTTTGCTAAACCAAAACATCCACTTGGTTTAACAAAACTTGAGATAC
>JACCDX010876525.1_pt1 | contig 103617 bp, 89 predicted proteins | sample 7449681 | NCBI WGS metagenome assembly JACCDX01 (sample SAMN15323450, study PRJNA562643) | freshwater metagenome | isolation source: river surface water | place: USA:Blue River Watershed | collected 2017-08-18
GCAAAACGATAAGCGCTGTGACCTGAGAACATTAATTGGTTTTCAACATCGATACCGTAGCGAATATCTTGAAGAGTTTTTTGGATGCAAAAGCTACGAGGATCAGCTTTGCGGTCAGTTGTGTAATTCATTTCTGCTTTGTCAGACCAGTTGCTGAAGCGACACTGGCTCAAGCATCCCATGCAGTTGATTTGATCGGTAACGATTTGTGCAGCTTTCGATTTATCGACAAACATCAAAGTTTCGTCAGGGGTTTTCATGCCTTCTGTGTGTCCAGCGGCAATCCATGAATCAACTTTTGCCTTATCTTCTGGTTTAATGAAAACAACACGACCTCTTTGTCCAAAAGGGATTTCGCAAGTAAATTCATCAGTGGCTTTGGCGCGATATTCAACCTGTCTAATTTCGCGACCTTTTAGCTCACGAATAAAATCATTTTCAACTGCAGAAGAGTAGAATCCAGTAGGGCTAAAGCGGTTTAGATAAACATCGCCTTTCTTTAAATTTAGTAGTCTTTTTTTCCAAGCGTCTGGAACTGGATATTCTTGAGTAACAATCGGGCGAGTTCCGAATTGGAAAACAATTGGCCCGATTTCCGGATTATCTAGCCAATGGTCAAACTCTTCTAAGTTCCATACGCCGCCAGCCATAACGATTGGCACATCATTCAAGCCAACCTCGTTCATAAAACTGCGAATCTCAGCAACTCTTGGATATGGATCTTCGTAAGCATTTGGATCTTCTGCGTTGGACAGTCCATTATGCCCACCAGCGCGCCAAGGACATTCGTAAACTACGCCGCCAAGCAAATCTTTTGCTTTGTGATAAGAGCGTTTCCACAAAGCACGAAATGCGCGCATTGAAGACACAATTGGGTAGTAATAAACATGATATTTTTCGGCAATTTCGGATAAGCGATAAGGCATTCCAGCACCGCAAGTTATGCCGTGAATTAAGCCTTTTGAGCCTTCAAGAATTCCGTGTAAAACTTTTTCGGCGCCGCCCATTTCCCAAAGCACATTCATATGAATGCGCCCATTTCCGCCAGCAATATCATGGGCGATTTTTGCCTGAGAAATTCCGCCTTTTATTGAGTATTCAATTAGTTCTTCGTGTTTTTCGCGACGAGTATGAGTTTTGTATTCGAGGGGGATTAGTTTGCCATTTTGATCGATCCAATCAGCGTTTACGCCGGAGAATGTTCCAACTGCACCAGCTTTGGCAAAATGGCCTGCAGTAACTCCGGTTGTAATTCCAACACCTTTTCCGCCTTCAATTATTGGAAGGCAATTTACGCCAGAAATGACTTGAGATTTGATTTTGTTTTGCAAGTTAACTCCGTTTTTATGGGGGAAAAAATAGGGCGCGGAAAGGTAAAAATTGCTCATAAAATAGCAATCAGATATTTGCGATTTAACTTTGGTTTTTTAGGTTTAAATTTTCGCGTTTTTGCTCATCAAATTTTTTAATTTTAGTGATAAATATCCCGCAATTTACGGTCTCAGAATTTAATTCTTCAATTAGACGAGTTGTTGAAGATGCTTTTGGTTATGTAAAAATCAAAGGTGAAATCAGCGGCTTAAAAAAGGCCTCTTCTGGTCATTTTTATTTTAATTTAAAAGAGCGAGATTCTTTGATTTCGGCCGTTCTTTTTCGAAATATGGCGCAAGCAGTTAATTTTGAAATTGGTGACGGATTGGAAATTGTGGCAAGTGGAAAAATTACAACTTTTGAAGGTAGATCAAATTACCAAATTATTGTTGAAAAAGTTGAAATTGCAGGAATTGGTGCAGTTTTAGAGATGATTGAAAAAAGGCGTCAAAAGCTTTTGGAAGAAGGTTTGTTTGATGAAGGTTGTAAAAAATCAATTCCATTTTTTCCGCATAGAATTGGCGTCATAACTTCACAAACTGGAGCCGTGATTGAAGATATTAAGCACCGAATTTCTAGTCGTTGCCCAGCTCATTTAATGGTTTTTCCCGCTTCTGTTCAGGGCGATAAAGCGGCTTTAGATATAATTTCAGGAATCCGTTTTTTTAATAAATTGTCGTCGCAAAAAAGGCCGGAAGTTTTGATAATAGCGAGAGGAGGTGGATCTTTTGAGGATTTGATGCCTTTCAATGATGAGTTTCTGGTGCGCGAAGTTTTTAAATCTGAAATTCCTGTGATTTCAGCAATTGGACATGAAACTGATACAACTTTAATTGATTATGTTGCTGATTTGCGTGCGCCAACTCCAAGTGCTGCGGCTGAAATTGCTACGCCAATTTTAACAGATTTGATTCTAAAAGTAGATAATGCCGCGAATAAATTATTAGTTTTTGTTCAAAATAATTTGGCAAAAAATTTTCAGATTTTGACGAATTTGCAAAAATATATAATTAAGCCTGAGCAGAAACTGAATGAAGTTCGTCAAAACTTTTTGAAATTGCAGCGCGATCTTGATTTTGTAGTACAAAATTTAATTGCCGAAAAAATGCAAAATTTATTGTCGTTACATTTTTCGCAAAATTCTATTTTTAGGGCTTTGGAGTTTAGTGAAAGCAAAGTTTCATCTTTTTTTTCGCGTATTAAAATTTTGGTAGAAAATAAGGTAAATTTTTATCAACAAAACTTCCTTAATTTATTAAAAATAATGGATGCGAATCATTATAAAAAAATTTTACAGCGCGGTTTTGCTTTGCTGCAAAATCACAAGGGAAAGCCAATGATTTCAATATCTGAGGCAAGGTTACAAAACTCTTTTAAAATCGTCATGCAAGATGGCGAGATTTTGGCAAAATTTATTCAAGAAGAAAATGTTAAAAACCCCCGAATTCTGGACTAAAAAAACCTTTGTTTCATGGATTTTAAGCCCTTTTAGTTTGGCTTATTTGTTAGTTTTTTACATTTTACGAATTTTTTGTAAAAAAGAGAAAGTTTCAAAACCAATAATTTGCATCGGAAATCTTATTGCGGGCGGCTCTGGAAAGACTCCAACCGCAATTGCTTTAGGAAAAATTTTAAAAGAAATGGGTGTAAATTTTGCCTATTTAAGTCGCGGCTTTATGGGCGATAAATCAAATTTTTTAATGTTGCGAAAAGATGAAAATCATAAGGCTGAACAGGTTGGAGATGAGCCGCTTTTATTGCTTGAAACTGCGCCAACATTTGTTTCAAAGAATCGACTTTTTGGAGCGAAGCAAATTGAAAAAATGAATAAATTTGATTTGATAGTTCTTGATGACGGTATGCAAAATAATCGTTTAGATTTTGATTTTGGAATTTTGGTGATTGATGGTAAAATTGGCTTTGGAAATGGGTTACCAATTCCAGCTGGGCCAATGCGTGAAGCTGTTTTTAGTGGTTTAAAAAAAGCTGATTTAGTAATTGTGGTTGGCGAAATTAATGACGATTTACGCAAGAAAATTCGCGGTAAAAAAGTTTTTAATGCCAAAATTATGCCGAAAAATTTAGAAAAATTTTATGGTAAAAAATTATTTGCATTTTGTGGCTTGGCTTATCCGCAAAAGTTTTTTGAATTGTTGAAAGCAAACGACCTAAATGTTGTTAAAACTTTACCTTTTCCTGACCATTATAACTACAAAAAGCATGATTTGGAGGCTATAATTTTTGCGGCTGAAAAGGAAAATTTGATGGCGGTCGCAACCAAAAAAGATTGGGTTAAATTTCCAAAAGAATTTCAAAAAAGAATCGCATTTCTTGATATTGAGCTTGAGTTTGAAGATGTTAATTTGATCAAAAATGAATTAAAAAATTTCTATGAATTTTATTTTAAAAAAGCGGATTAAAAATTTTCGCTATTTTGTTGAGTCTTTGTTTGTGAGTTTTGGTCTTTGGTTTTTTACTTCTTTAAAGCCGCAATTTGCCTCTGATTTTGCTGCAAAAATTTCATTATTTTTTGGTAAAAAAATTGCTGTTAATAAGCTGGCTTATAACAATATGAGTAAAGCTTTACCGCATTTATCAAAAGAACAAAGACTAAAAATTATTGATGATATGTGGGATAATCTTGGTCGAATTGTTGGTGAATTTGGGCATATTGGAAAATGTGAAATTGAAAATATTGATCAATTTGTTGAAACAAGCGATGAAACCGAAGCTAATGTTGTTGCGGCAAAAAATAGTTCGAAAGGTGGTATAATTTTTGGAGCTCATATTGGAAATTGGGAAGTTGGTCCTAAATATTTCATAAAGCGCGGCCTTGATGTTTGTACGGTTTATCGCCCGTTAAATAATCCAATGGTTGAGAAAATGACCGCTAATTTACGCGGTGTGAATTTGATTGAAAAAAGTGTTTCTGGAAGCAGAAAGATAATAGAAATTATTAAAAAGGGTGGGTTTGTGATAATTTTAGCGGATCAAAAAATCACCGAAGGTGAGCCGGTAAAATTTTTTCATGATGACGCAATCACAACAACTTCTATTGCTAAAATTGCTTTAAAATATGGCGTTCCGCTTATTCCGGCGCGCTCAATTAGAATTGATAAAAAATTTAAGTTTATTGTTGAGGTGGATAAGCCCCTTGAAATCAATAAAAGTGAAAGCATTAATTCCGACATTTTAAGAGTTACGCGCGAAATTAATAAAAAACTCGAAAGTTGGATCGAGCAATATCCGGCGCAGTGGTTTTGGGTTCATAACCGCTGGAAACGATAATCAAATAATTTTTTTTCTATGAAAGTTAAAAATCTTGTTCTTGCGGCAATTCTATTTTCCTCTTCTTGCGCTATGATTTCAGGCAATAAAAATGATTCAATTTCAATTTCCAGCCAACCTTCTGGCGCTGAAATTATTATCAATGGAATGAATTACGGAAAAACTCCGGCAACAATAAATATTGAAGCAAAAAATCAAAAAGCTGTTTTGATTAAAGAGGGTTATGGTTCTTCTGAGTTAAGCTTAGAGACTATTGTTTCGATGAAAAATGGAGCTTGTGCTGCGGATGCCTTAACATCAATGTTGATTGTTCCGCTTTATTCTTTGCTGTTTTCAGGAAATTGTAGCGAATTCAAACAAAAAGAGCATTTCGTAAATATTTCTCCTTCGCAAAATGCAAATTTTGGCAGAACTTCAAATTCAAGATCTGGATTTGGAAATAAAGGTTTGGGAAGTTATTATGATCAGCAAAATGATGGTTTTAAAGCTGGGTATAATCAGCAATATCAAGATGGCGGTTATAATAGAAGAAGGTAATTCTGCAAAACTAATTATTTAAAATGCGCCCAAGCTATTTAAAGTTTGGGCGCATTTTTTTATTCAAACTTCACTTCAATTTTAGTAAGTTTTTTATTCAATTTTTCTAAAACTTCTGAGGATATATCGAGCTTTTCGTCATAGTGAATTGCCTGATTTGCAGGAATTACAACATCGATCTTTTTCTCTTTAGCGATCTCTGACATTATCTCTTTTATTTTTTCATTAACTTTGCTCATGGCTTCCAAGGAAGCTTTTTTTAGAGTATTTTGTTTTGAATCAACAAATTGCTTCAAGTCTTCAACTTTTTTATCAAATTCGGTCACTTCTTTTTCTAGAGCTTCTTTGCTTAAAAGAGATTTTTTGCCTTCAATTCTTTTTTGTTCTACTTCAAGAGTTTTTTGTTTTTTATCGACATCTTTTTGATATTCCGCCTGTCTTTTTGATACTTTGCTTTGTATGTCGCGCATTGCGGAAGATTCTTTGACGATTTTTTCAACATCAAGAATGGCTATTTCGCTGGCATTAGCATTGAGGCTGATCATTGCCAAAACGGCAGAGATAAGCAAAAGGCGTTTATTCATAGTTTTTTGATTTTTTATTTTGGGGATTTGGTGCTTTACTGGGGGTAAATTTCTTTTATAAAACTTATTTTTGCAAAATTTAGTTTCAATCTAATTGATCCTCTTTTTTGGTTACCGTTTTGCGTTAATCTGAGCTTGATTTTCGCTTCTTGGCTTATAAAAAGCCGCAAAATTTTTACGCCCCATCTGTTATAAAAATTCTAAAATTCCCTAAAAAAATGACAAAAAAAACTATCGAAAAAGGTAATAAAATTTTGCGTCCGTCAGTTAAAGAGGCTGAAAACGCGGTTAGAACTTTGATAGCTTGGGCTGGAGATAATCCAGATCGTGAAGGTTTGATCGAAACCCCGAAAAGAGTTGTTAATGCTTACAAAGAATTTTTTTCTGGTTACGATGTTGATCCTGAAGAGATTTTAGGTAAAACTTTTGAAGATGTTGCTGGTTATGATGATATGGTTCTTTTGAAAGACATGAGGGTTGAATCTCATTGCGAACATCACATGGTTCCTTTTATTGGTAAGGCTCACATTGCTTATATTCCAAATAAAAAAGTTGTTGGAATTAGTAAAATTGCGCGATTGCTTGATGTTTATGGCAAGAGATTGCAAACCCAAGAAACTATGACAGCTCAAATTGCCGATACCATAAATAAAGTTTTAAAGCCGAAGGGTGTTGCGGTTTTGATTGATGCAAAACATCAATGCATGACAACTCGCGGCATTCACAAAATTAACACCACAACAATTACCAAGAGAATGATTGGTTCGTTCCAAAAAGATTCAGAGATGGAAAGGAAGTTTTTAGCAATGATTGCGCTTAGTTCATAGTCCGAAAATGCAAAATTTAATCTCAATAAAAAATCATCTAATCTTAGCTTCTTCTTCGCGAGTTAGGAAAAAAATTCTGCAAGATGTTGGTATTGATTTTGAAGTAATTTCTCCTTTTTACGACGAAGATTCTGAAAAGAAGAAATTACAGCTAGCTCCGCGCGCTATGGCTCTTTATTTGGCAAAGCAAAAAGCTTTATCGGTTAGTGAAAAGTTTCCTAATTCTTATGTTATTGGATCTGACCAGTTATGTGAATTTGAGGGAAAAGAATTTTCAAAATCAAAAAATGCCAAAGAGGCGATTGAGCAGTTGAGTAAATTTAGCGGCAAGGAGCATGTGCAAAATAATGCAGTTGTGGTTGCTTTTGCAGGCAAAATAGTTTTTCAGAATTTTTCGCGAGTTAAAATGAAAATGCGTAAAATTTCTAATCAAGAAATAGAGTCTTATGTTGCTTTTGATAAGCCTTGGGGCTGTGCGGGAAGTTATAAATACGAATCTTTGGGAAAGCACTTATTCGAGAAAGTAAGTGGCGACTATTATTCGGTTTTGGGTATGGCAATACAACCATTGTTAGCTTTTTTTTATCAGCAAAAAATCATCAAAATTAATTTTAAATAATTTATGGATATCCTTACTTACGACATATTTTTCAGCTTGTTAACCTTAACTTTTTTGGAAATAATTTTAGGGATCGATAACTTAATTTTTATCGCTCTTGTTGTGCAAAAATTACCTCAAAAGCAGCGCAAAACATCAAGGTTGGTTGGACTTTCATTGGCTTTTGTTATAAGAATTTTGATGCTCTTGACGCTTTCTTGGATTATGAGCTTAACTGAGCCTTTATTTTATTTGGGCGAAAATGGTTTTTCTTTCAAAAACTTTTTGTTGATTTTTGGTGGTTTGTTTTTGGTTGTAAAAAGCGGTTGGGAAATCGCTTCTGATGTCTTGTTTGGCCTAAATCACGACAAGGAAGAAAAGAAGGTAAATGTTGGTAAAAACATGTTGGCGGCAATTTTGCAAATCACCCTAATTGACTTCGTATTCTCTTTCGATTCAGTGATTACGGCAATTGGAATGACAAGCAATATTCCTGTAATCGTTACAGCGATTACAATATCAATGATTGTGATGTTGATGGCTTCTGAGAAAATTAATTACTTTTTACAAACTTATCCTTCTTTGAAGGTTGTGGCTTTATCCTTTATTTTCATGGTTGGCGTGATCTTGATTGCTGATGGTATTCATATGCCAATCTCGAAAGGTTATTTATATTTTTCTCTTTTCTTCACCCTTGCTGTTGAAAGTCTCAATATTGCTGCTCGCAAGAGGCATTAATTTTCAAAAATCTATGAAAAAATTAAAAATATCTTTGGCGCTAATGGTGCTTATTTCTAGCACTTCTTGCGCCTTAATAAGAAGTTTTTCAGAAGCAAAACCTTTGCCTCAAATTGATTATCTTGAGAAGTCTCAAAAAATGGATTTCCAAAAATTTTTTAATGGAAATTTAGAGGGCTTTGCAATCAAGCAGGGCGCGGATGGAAAGATAATTGAAACCCAAACTATAAAAATGTCAGCAAATTGGGACGAAAATAAGGGTGTAATTAAAAAAACCTCAATCTCCAATTCTGGTGCAAAAGATATTAGAACTTGGTTGGTTACGATGAATGATGATGGTACTTTTGAGGCTATTGGTCATGATGTTATTTCCGCTGCAAAAGGTAAACAAATTGGCAATGCGGCACAATCTTTTTATAGCTTAATGATTGGTGAAAAAAACGCCAAAGATGAGTTTTTATTTGAAGAAAGAATGTATTTGGTTGATGAAAGCGAGATGATGATGATTACTAATTTTGAAAAGAAAAAAAACAAAAATTCCAAGCCAGACAATAACTCATCCGGCAAAATAATCTCTTCAATAAGAAAAATTGCCGACAAGTAAAATGACAAAACCAAGCCAAATCATATTTTCTTATAATTTCGATTCTTTAGGAGTTGCCAAGCAGCTTGAAAATGAAATTGTGGCGCAAGAATTGAAGAATGATGGTTTGTCTTGGGTTCATTTAGATGCAAATTCGAAATTAACTAAATCTTGGTTAAAAAAAGAGGCTTATTATCTCGATCATTTGATTGTTGACGCCTTAACTGCTGAACAAACTAGACCAAGAATAATGCAATTTTCAGATGGTTTATTGATAATTTTGCGTGGCGTTAATTTGAATGAAGAGTCTGAGCCTGAAGATATGATTTCGGTGAGAATTTGGGTTGATGATAAGCGTATTATTACAATTGAGCGTCGTCCACTACAGGCAATTTATGACTTTAAAGAGTCGCTTCACGAAGGAAAAAAAATCAAAAACTCAAGCGAGTTTTTATATAACATACTCTATCAAATTCTTAGCGATATCTCACCTTTTATTTACAGCCTAAACGAAAAGGTTGATGCCTTGGAAGATAAGGTTATTTCAACTCATGACATTAATTTTCGTGAGGAGGTTTTAGCAATAAGAACGCAATCAACAATTTTTAAAAGTTATCTCACGCCGCAAAAGAAGGTTATTAGCTTGTTAGGAGATGCAAAAAAAGACTGGATTGACGATTGGGCAAGGCGTCATTTTCATGAAAATCTGGATCAAATCAGTCACTTAATTGAAGAGTGTGAAGAGGCTTTGAGTCGTTCTCATATCTTACATCAAGAGCTAAATAATGCTTTATCAGAAAATCTAAATAAAAGTATTTATAAACTTTCGCTGATTACGGTCATATTTATGCCGTTAACTTTTATAACTGGCCTTTTGGGGATGAATGTTGGAGGCATTCCGGGCGCTAATAATCACTCAGCTTTTTGGATTATTTTGTTTGTAATGATGCTTTTGGCGCTAATTCATTTTGTGGTTATCAAAAAAAGCGACCGTTTTAAATAAAGTTTTATGAAAAAAATTTTATTTATTTGCACTGGCAATATTTGCCGCTCTCCAACTGCCCACGCAATCGCAAGACATAAAGCAAAAAATTCTTCTCTCGAAAGTCAATTTTATTTCGATTCCGCTGGAACTGATAGTTATCACGAAAATGAATCGCCGGATTTCAGATCTGTAGAAGTTGGTCGTAATCGCGGCATTTCTTTTGCTGGAATTGCGGCGCGGAAAATAAAAAAGACTGATTTTGAAAATTTTGACTACTTGATGTGCATGGATCGGGGCCATTTTAAGAAGTTGATGAATATGGCAAATCAAGAGCAGCAAAAAAAGATTAAGTTATTTTTGGAGTTTTGTGAAGTTAGGAATATGTGGAACGATGAGGTTGTTGATCCTTATTACAAAGGCGATCAAGCTTTTGATGATGTTTTTGATGTGCTGGAGGAGGCTGTAGAAAATATGTTCGCGATTTTGGCGCAAAATGAGAATGGAAAAAAATAACCATTTTCAACGATGACTTACGAATTGAAGCTTTAAGCTTGTTCAACCTCAAGAATTGTAAATTTTTTAAAAATGTTGCGCCAAAAAAAAATTCTTAAAAATCTGCTTTTTTGCATTTTTTGTTTTTTGTTTTCTTGTGGTGGTGGAGGCGGTGGAGGCTCATCATCAACTTCATCAACATCAACAAGTATAACTTTTTCTGAACAATGGCAAGTTTCCGATTCTGATTCTGACACTTACCGCACCAGCGAATATAATTCTTCAACTGGCCTTGATTTGATAAATGCCGCTGAGGCTTACGCGGTTCTTGATAAAAATTCCAAAACTGTTGCTGGTAGTGGTGTTGCGATAGCGATTATAGATACAGGAGTGCAGACGGATCATGCTGAAATTGCCACAAATTACGATTCAGCAAGTAGCTTCGATATTTACAATAGCGACACTGATCCAAGTGATGGCGATGATCACGGAACTCAAGTTGCAAGCGTTGCAGCTGGTGCAAAAAGTGGCGGCGGCATGCATGGAGTTGCTTACGATAGCTCAATTGTGGCGGTGAAGGTTTTTGATGATTACGGCTCCAATTCTTCAACTGGCTATGTTGCAAGCGGAATTAGTTATGTGGCGGCAATTGCTGATGTAAAAGATATTAAGGTAATAAATTTAAGCCTTGGCGGAGATTCTGATGATAGTTCGTTATCGCTAAAATCCGCTCTTTTAGAAGCTAAATCAGCTGATATTTTGTCAATCATTGCCACTGGAAATAGCAGCGCTTCGCAACCGAAATATCCCGCATATTATGCCGCAAATTCTTCATTATCAGGATATGTTTTGGCAGTTGGCGCTGTTGATTCAACTTCAACAATAGCTAGCTTTAGCAATAGTTGTGGTGATGCAAAAAATTATTGCTTGGTAGCTCCGGGCGTTTCGATATATGGCGCTGGAATTAATGATTCATATATTACGATGAGCGGAACTTCGCAAGCAACGCCACATGTTTCTGGTGCGGCAGCAGTTATTCGTGCTGCTTGGCCACATTTAACTGCGGCACAAACAGCGCAAATTTTACTCCAAAGTGCGACCGATCTTGGCGATAGCGGCGTTGATTCTGTTTACGGACACGGGCTTCTTAACTTATATCAAGCGGTGCAATATCAAGGTGATGATATTTTGAGTTATGGATCTAGCTCAATTTCTTTGGGTTATAAAGTTTCGCAATCTTCCTTTGCAGTTGATCCTATTTTTGGCGATGCCTTAACTTCAAGAGTCGCTTCAAAGTTAAGTGATGCAATCTTTCTCGACTCTTTTGGACGAGATTACAAAGCTAATTTGGCGAGTAAAATTCTGAAAAATTCCAATAATTCGCAAATTAATTTAACTAGTTTTGCCAATAACAATATTTCAACTAGCAGCATTCCTTTGCAATTTGGTCTTTCCGGTCAAACTCGCTTAAAAATCAACACATCTTCTTTTAAAAATTCGCAAGCTGCTAATGTTTATGGCCTGCAATTTGTCACAACTGATAAGTCGCAAGATCCTTATAATTATCTAACACAAGGCTTTTCCTTTACGCATAATTTAAAAAGTTTTGCGCAAAAAACGCAGTTTGGATTTTCTTCAAATGTTGATGAGGTTTTGAATTTGAAGGGAGCAAATTTTCAGCAATCTGGCTTTTTGACGCAGAAAAATTTTGCCAGCAATCCGTTTAGTCAATTCCTTTCAAACTCAGGAAATTACAAGCTTAATCGCCAATATAATAAAATGTTTTTGGCCACTGATTTTACTGAAAATTTTGCTACAACGCTTTCTTATCAATCGTCTTATAATTCAAATCAAATGCGCTTTGGCGCTGGAAAAAGGCAAAATGAAATCGCTGATTTTGGCATTTTTTTAAAACAAAAAGAGAATTTTGATTTGATGTTTTTGGTTGGTCAGCTCAAAGAATTTGATAATAATATTTTAAACTCAAAATCTTACGGAGCGTTCAGTTCAGATGGATCAGCGCAAACTAATTACGCAAAAATATCTTCTTCTTATAAATTTAAGAATTGGCATTTTTTAGCGTCTTTGTCCGAAGGTAGGGCGCAAATTAAGGGAAATAAATTTGGTATATTTCGTGATTTTAGTGGCGTGAAAACCAGAAGTTCTTCTTTGGCTTTGGTTGTGGATCGTTTTTTTGGCGGAACTCTTGGCGCCTCTTACTCGGAGCCAATGCGTGTTTATAGTGGAAATGTTTCAATTGATATTCCGGTGGCGCGCGATTTGGTCGGAAATTTAACTCGCTATCAAGTAAATTCATCTCTTGTTCCTTTGGGCAAGCAGCGTGATTTTGAGTTATTTTTTAACAAATCATTATCAAGAGACGAAAAAATATCAGTTAATTTATTGCGACAATTGCAGCCAAATAATGATTCATCAATTAAGGACAATAATTTGGCTTATTTTAACTATTCTTTAAATTATTAGAGCCTGTATTCAAATTTATTTACCATTCCAAACCAACTAGATATTTCGCTCCTGTTAACTTTCACTTCAATGCCTGCGGGGCAAAAGGTGGCAATGATTTAATCGGTAAAACCAAAGGTGAAAATAACACTAAGATCACAGTCTATTGTGATGACGAGTTCCATCCAATAGATATTCGATTAGATCAAGGAAACAGAAGTGATTCCAAGATTGGTGAAGAAATTTCCAGTGAAGTAAAATGTTATTTTATTTCCCGCCGCTTTTGAAGAAAATAGCGGCGGGAAGGGTGGAAAAATTAGTTAGATTGCTTTTGGTTTTCGATTTTCTTTTGGCGATTTTCTTTATTTGGCATCTTTGATTTAGCGTTTTGTTCTGCGCTGCCATTCGTCATTTTGTTTTCCATTTTTTGAATTTTTTCCTGAGGGATTGCTGCTTTGCAAGCAGAAATGTCTTCCGCACTTGCTGCTACTGAAATTGCCGATCCTTTTTGCGTTGCGCCTTTGCCGCTAATTGTTGGAAAAAAGCAGTTTTTCCATAATCCATTTCCTTCCTTAAAACCACCAGCAACGAAGCCGAGTTTTTTGCACTGTTCTAAGATATTTTTGCAAGAAGCGTTACTTTCAGCTAAATTTTTAACCTTATCATTTTTTTGATTTTTACCTTCCATTCTGCCTGATTCCGGCTTTTTGCCAAATTTTTTATTTTCAGAATTTTGTATTTTTTCTTGTGATAAATTTATTGCCTGATTTTGAGTGGAAGCTTCTTGCGCGTTAGAGCTGAAGCTGAAAGAGAGATAAATAATTGCCGAGATTGCGGCCAAGGTTTTTTTGAACATATTTGAAAAATTTAATTTAATTTCTTCGCTAAAAACGAATTATTTTACTGAGTAAATGTGCCTAAATAAATAGGCAATTTTCTTTATTTGATTTGTGCTATCGCAATTATGAGGCGCCTTTTGAAAGTTTGAGTTGTAGATTTTTTATCATATCAATAACCATTTTACTTAAATCATATTCCGCTTTCCATCCCCATTGCTCGCGACTGGCGGAATCATCAATTGAGGACGGCCAAGAATCGGCAATTTTTTGTCGAAAATCTGGTTGGTAAGAAATTTCAAACTCAGGAATGTGTTTTTGAATTTCGGCCGCAAGTTCAGAACAAGAAAAACTAATGCCGGCAAAGTTGAAATTATTATGATTTTTTAGTTTTGAAAAGTTGGTTTCAGCTAATTCTATTGTGCCTCGAATGGCGTCCGGCATATACATCATTGGCAGCTTGGTATTGGCACTTAAAAAGCATTTGTATTTTTTATATTTTATTGCTTCGTAAAAAATTTCGACCGCGTAATCGGTGGTTCCGCCTCCTGGTAAAGTTTTATGGCTAATTAATCCGGGATAACGAATTCCTCTCACATCAAGGCCAAATTTTGCCACATAATAATCGCAAAGCAGCTCGCCAGCAGCTTTGGTTAAGCCATACATTGTTTTTGGTAAAATAATTGTTTCTTGAGGAGTTTGAATTTTTGGAGTTTCTGGGCCAAAAACCGCAATCGAACTTGGGGAAATTATTTGCTTCACTCCCAATTCTCGCGATACTTCCAAAACATTGTGCAAGCCAGTCATATTAACATCCCAACATAAATTAGGATTTTTTTCGCCGGCAGCCGAAAGAATTGCAGCAAGGTGATAAATAATTTTTATTTCATGCTTTTTAACTATTTCAGAAAGCTGTTTTTTATTTAGAACATCTAAGGATTCATAAGGAAAAAATTCGTCAGAAATTCCGTCTTTTTTTAGGTCGGACGCGATTACATTATTTGTGCCGTAAATTTTTTTAAGCGCAGTTGTTAGTTCGGAACCTATTTGACCCAAGGCGCCAGTAATAAGAATTTTCATGATTTAATAATTTAATAAATGAATGCCGAATTTGCTGATTTAGGCAAATTATTCGACTGCAAAAGTGAGTGATTTTAGATATTCGTTTTCTTTCAAGCTTGGGTGAATTGGATGATCAATATCGGCGCCAAAGGTACGAATTAAGCGGGTTGGGCGATTTGATTTACGAAACCCGTCATTTGCGGCGGAAATTAATTCACCAATGGAGGCGTGATGGGAGCAGGAAGTGAGCATCAAAATCCCACCTTTTTTTACTAATCCCGATGAAAGTTTTATCAATTTTTCGTAACCTTTTAATCCAGAAAATAAATCTTTTTTGGCTTTAATAAAGGCGGGAGGATCGAGTAAAACAATATCAAATTTGCGCTGATTTTTTTCTAATTTTTCTAAAGACTCAAAAACTTTTTCATTAATGATTTCGATGTTTTTTGCTGTTGGAATTTGCTCTAAAGCCTCTTTCGAAGCATCAATAAAAGTAACTGATTTTGCATGATTTTTTAATGCGCCCAAACCAAAGCCGCCAAGGTAGCAGAAGGCATCTAAAATATCGCAATTTTTTGCAATCGAGGCAATAAATTCACGATTTTTGCGTTGATCAAAAAACCAGCCAGTTTTTTGGCCGCTTACAATATCGATTAAAAATTTTAGGCCATTTTCTTCAATTTCAACTTGGTTTGAAAGGTCGCTATCAATTTTTTCTACAAAAAGTTCTAAACCTTCAAGTTTACGAGCTTCGATGTCGTTGCGTAGAATAATTTTTGCCTTTGGAAAGATTTGATGAATGGCGGAAATTATGATTAGCGTTAATTTTTCCATTCCAGCGGTTGAAATTTGGCACGAAAAAACATCGCCAAATCTATCAATTACCAGACCCGGAAGGAAATCTCCTTCAGAATGAATTAATCGATAAAATGGTTTGTTGAAAAATTTCTCACGAATCGTGAGTGCGGAAGAAATTTTTTTGACAAAAAATTCTTCATTAATTTTTTCGTTAATATCGTGAGATAAAATTCGCGCTGCGATCAAGCTGTGTGGGTTGAAATAGGCGATTGCGAATTTTTGATTTTTCTTAATTACAACCTCAACCAAACTGCCTTTTTCTAATTTTTTTATTTCGGAAAAATTTTCAATTTCGTTGGAAAAAATCCACGGATTGCCATGAATTATACGAATTTCGCTGCGCGGCTTGATGATAATTTGAGGAAGTGAGTTTGGCATTTTAGGTAATTTGACATGTCGTTGCGAGCGCCTTTTTATTGGCGCCGCAAGATTTTAGTTTCGCAGAATTTTGGTGAAATTGACTAATAAATTGGAAATTTTTCGCAAAGCATTTTCACTTCGGCTTTGATTTTTTGCTCAAGAGCTGCATTTCCTTCTTCGCCATTTTTTACAAATCCTTCCAAAACATCGCAAATCATATTGCCAATGCGATCAAACTCAGCTTCTTTGAAGCCGCGAGTTGTTCCGGCCGATGTTCCGAAACGAAGTCCTGAAGTTATAAATGGCGAACGAGGGTCGTTTGGAATGGCGTTTTTATTGCAAGTTAAGCCGGCGCGTTCCAAAACTTTTTCAGCTTCTTTGCCAGTTAAAGTTTCGAGTGGCGTTAAATCAACAACCATAAGGTGGCAATCGGTGCCGCCAGTGGTAATTTTTAAGCCGCGTTTAACCAAAATTTCGGCTAAAATTTTGGCATTGGAAACAACTTGTTTGGCATATTCTTTAAATTCTGGGCGAAGAGCTTCAGCGAAAGCTACGGCTTTTGCGGCAATTACATGCATTAAAGGTCCGCCTTGCAGGCCGGGAAAGACGGCAGAGTTAATTTTTTTAGCCAATTCTTCGCTATTAGTTAAAATCACGCCACCACGAGGTCCGCGCAAAGTTTTATGAGTTGTGGAGGTGACAATATCAGCAATTCCAATTGGCGATGGATAAATTCCAGCGGCAACCAATCCTGCAACATGCGCCATGTCAACCATTAATAAAGCACCAACTTCATCAGCGATGGCACGAAACTTATGCCAATCCACAATGCGTGGATAAGAAGAAATTCCAGCGACGATTAATTTTGGCTTATGTTCGCGAGCTAATTCCAAAGCTTGATCGTAGTCAATCAAGCCGTCTTCAGAGCGAATGCCATATTGTACTGATTTTAACCACATGCCAGAAATTGTGCGTTGCGCGCCATGCGTTAAATGTCCGCCAGCGGCCAGTGACATTCCTAAAATTGTGTCATTTGGTTGAAGTAGTGCGAGGTAAACCGAAAGATTTGCTGAAGCGCCAGAATGTGGCTGAACATTGGCAAACTTTGCGCCGAAGAGTTGACAAAGGCGGTCAATGGCAGCCTGCTCAACTTCATCAGAAAATTCGCAGCCTCCGTAATAACGCTTTGTCGGATAACCTTCTGCATATTTATTGGTAAAAATTGAACCTTGCGCTTCAAGAACGGCGCGGCTTACGATATTTTCTGAAGCGATTAATTCGATTTGATATTTTTGGCGATCAAGTTCGTGTGAAATCGATTTGGCGATTGTTGGATCAGAGTCTTTCAGGGAAGAGGAAAAAAAAGTCATAATTTGTTGTTAAAAAGTTTTTAATAAGTTGCTCAATTTTGTTAATGTCGCTTGGTTGGTTGTTGATCGGAAAAATTAAGAATTGCATTAGTTTTGTTTAAAACATGATTTTGAGCTGATTTGTATTTTTCAGCTTCGATGGCAATTTTACGATCCAAATCTGTTAAAAATTAAACGCTCCTCGATTTTGGAAATGATATTTTCGGCAATAGAAGTTTTTTCACTAAGAAGTGATTTTATGAAGCCTTTTTTGGCTATAATGTTAATAATTTCAACTTTGTCGCCAAACTTTTCCTTCATTTTATTGCGCATGTCGCAAACGCCATCAATCAAACCAAATTCAGCAGCTTTTTTGCCAGACCAAAACGCGCCAGTAAAAATTTTTTCATTTAAAAATTCTTCATTTTTACCAAGTTTTTCACCGCGACGCATTTTTACTAAGGCTTTGAAATTCTCAAAAATATCACGCTGACAATCTTTTAAAATTTCGATATTTTCATTTTGCTCGGGAATGAATGGATCAAGAATCGCCTTGTTTTTTCCTTCGGTGTAAACGCGCCTTTCAATGCCAAGTTTTTTGATAGCTTCAACGAAGCCAAAGCCAGAAAAAATAACACCAATTGAGCCAATAATTGACGAATTATGGGCATAAATTTCGTCGCCAGCCAAAAGAAGCCAATAGCCGCCGGATGCCGCAACATCTTGGGCAAAAGTGTAAACGGGAATTTTTTTCTCAATCGAAAGTTCGCGAATGTAGTTATAAATTAATTCTGATTGAACTGGCGAGCCGCCTGGTGAATTGATCGCAAGCGCTACCGCTTTAACATTCTTAACTTCAAAAGCATTTTTTAAAAGTGGTTCGCAATTTTGAAAATTAAGTCCCGATTCAAGTTTTGAATCTTTGCCGATAACGCCGCTTAAATTAAGGAACGCAACCTTATTTTTTGAAGATTTTTTACAGATTTTATGAATCATATATTTGCTCAGTTTGCTGTTTGTTAAAAATTGAAAAATCAGAAAATTTTATTTCGCCATTTTTAAATTTTTTGCGATAATTTACGGCGCAAAATAACAAAAATATTCCGATTATAAAAATGATGGAAAGCCACAATCCATTTGGTCCAAAGAGATTTATCAAAATTCCAGTACAAAATAATCCAACAATATTTCCAATTAGGCCAAATCGAGAAAAGGCGCTATTTACGGCAAGCCTTTGAGTTGGTTTATATTTTTCGTTAATCAAAACTAGCGCCGGAATTTTTAGTCCAGAAAGGCTGGCGAACATTAAAAATAGTAGAATGTGAATATTTTTTAAGTCTGAGGCAAAGTTTAAAAAAATAGCGCAAATAATCGCCAAAAAAGCCGATAAAATCATGATAAATCTGCGATTAAAAATGTCGGCAAGATAGGCAATTGGCATCGAAAAAATTGTTCCAAGTAGTAAAATTGAAAGGAGAATGGCGGCTTCGTTTTGCGCCATGCCAATTCTTATTCCATAAATAATTATAAATGCGCTAGCTGAAGACATTGCATAGCTTACGCAAAAGCCAGCAAACATAATTTTTGGTGAGTTTTTGATATATCGCCATACGCTAATGGCTTTACTTTCGCGTATTTTGCTGTCGATTTTTTTTAGTCTTGGCAAGGGTAATGTGGAAAATACAAAAAATAACGCCGCCAATAAAAAGGCAAAAAAATTGTCGGAGCTATTAAGGAGCTTTAAAATGAGAGGTCCGGCGGCATTTCCAACTGCAACAATTATTGTGCCAAAAGAAATTATTAAGGCGCGAATTTTACTTGGTGCCAAATCTATCATGGCGGTATTTCTGCTGACGCCACAAACAAAAAAAGATGTGCCGATAAAATAAATTATCATTAGCCAAAAAATGTAACCGAAGTAATGGTACAAAAGAAGAGAGCAGGCGGCTGAAATTAAAGAGCCAATTTGAATTGTTTTTATAAGTCCAAAATTTTGACCGATTTTTGGTAAAAATTTTGAAAAAATAACGCCAGCGCCAATTTGAGTTGCGGCGGAAATTGAGATTAAAATTTCATTTTTTACATTCGCTTCAAGGCGTAGCGAAATTAGAACCATTAAAATTCCATAACCAATTGAGGATAGGAAAATAGCGAGGAAAATGGCGACTAAATCTTGAATTAGGGTTAAATTATTTTCGCTATTTTTTGATGAGTTAAGTGGAAGCGTTGCAAAGCCAGAGCCGCTTGAGTTATAGTTGCGCGAGATCAAAATCTGTTTTTTGCTGAAAAAAAATGGCATTTGCTCAAAAAAATAGGAATTTGAGTTTCGTTTTTGGCAAAAAACTCAAATTCCTTAATTTGTTAAATTTTTCTTACATCAACCAAATGGCCGTAAATAGCCGCTGCAGCCGCCATTTCTGGACTTAAAAGATGAGTTCTTCCGCCGCGACCTTGTCTTCCTTCAAAATTACGATTTGAGGTTGAAGCGCATCTCTCGCCAAACTCTAATTTATCAGAATTCATAGCTAAACACATCGAGCATCCTGGTTCGCGCCATTCAAATCCAGCGGCTTTAAAAATTTCATGCAAACCTTCTTTTTCAGCTTGTTCTTTCACTAATCCAGATCCCGGAACGGCCATTGCTAGCTTAATATTTGAGGCAATTTTTTTATCTTTTAGAATTGATGCAGCGGCGCGAAAATCTTCAATTCTGCCATTGGTGCAAGAGCCAATAAAAACTTTATCAATTTTAATTTCGGAAAGTGGAGTTCCGGCGCTTAAGCCCATATATTCCAAAGATCTTTTTGCTGCTTCTTGCTTTCCTTTGTCGGAAAAATTTTCCGGATTTGGCACTTTTTCACTAATTCCTAAAGTGTCTTCTGGGCTAGTTCCCCAAGTAACTTGAGGTTCAATTTCTTCGGCTTTAAGGTGAAGTTCTTTGTCGTATTTTGCGCCTTCTTCTGATTTTAAAGAATTCCAATATTTTATAGCTTTCTCCCAATTTTCACCTTTTGGAGCAAGTGGGCGACCTTTTAAATATTCGTAAGTTTTTTCATCTGGAGCGATTAATCCAGCGCGCGCTCCGGCTTCAATTGCCATATTACAAACTGTCATTCTGCCTTCCATTGAAAGATCACGAATTGCACTTCCGGAATATTCAATAACGCATCCAGTTGCGCCAGCCGTGCCAATTTTAGCAATTACAGCTAAAGTGATGTCTTTTGCGGTTACGCCCTTACCAAGCTTTCCTTCAACTTTGACAAGAAAATTTTTTGCGCGCTTTTGGATTAGGGTTTGAGTTGCTAAAACATGCTCAACTTCAGAAGTTCCAATGCCAAAAGCTAAAGCGCCGAAAGCACCGTGAGTTGAAGTGTGCGAGTCGCCGCAAACTATGACCATTCCTGGTTGAGTAAGTCCTTGTTCTGGTCCAACTATGTGAACTATTCCCTGTTTTTTGTCATCAAGATCAAAATATTTAATACCAAATTCGCGACAATTTTCCTCTAAAGTTTCAACTTGAATTCTTGAGGTTTCATCTTTTATGCCGCGAGTTCCGTTGCCGCGATCAGCAGTAGTTGTTGGGACATTGTGATCAGCAACAGCTAAATGAGCTTCTGATCTTCTTGGTTTTCTTTTTGCCATGCGAAGACCTTCAAAAGCTTGTGGCGAAGTTACTTCGTGAATTAATTGGCGATCAACATAAATAGCGCTCGAAGAGCCGTCATCGTAAACTAAATGCAAATCCCATATTTTATCGTAAAGCGTTTTGGTCATAAGAATTAATTTTAAGTGAAAGGAATTTTTGTAAAGGAAGGTGTTTTGTGAGGAAATTTATTCGATTGTTGGCTCTTCTTTATTTAAATTCAACAATCGCCTCAATTTTGATTTGATTTATTTTGCAGCCTTTTTTTAAGTTAAAAAAAATAACAAAATTAATAATTTTAAAATGCCTGTAACTAAAGAAAGCAATTATTTGACTACAACTGAAGAAAATAATTACTTACTAAAGCAATATCCAGCACCCAAAAGTCTAAAAAGCATTGAAGATCCAGCGTTTGAAAATCCAAAAAATGAGGAATTAAGAAAAGGCGAGACGGCTTCGAATAATCCTTTAAAAACAGATCAAAAGGAAAATCAGGATGATGAACCAAGCTTGATCCCGCAAGATGAAGGTTTTTTTAAAAGTTTAATAAAAAGTATAAAAAAATTTTTTGAATTAATTTTGGCGGCGGTATTTGGTATTGGTTCAGTAGAAGATTTGCTTAAAGAAGAGCAAAAAGAAAAAAATGCTAAAATGGCTAAAGATATTTTTGGCGAGCTTTTTGGAACAAAAGATAAAGAGAAGGACGAAAATAAAAAAGATGAAGAGCAAAATATGGATGTAGTTGAAGAGAAGATTGATGAGGTTGAAAAAGAGCGTATGAATGTAGTTGAAGAGAAGATTGATGAGGTTGAAAAAGAGCGTTCGAATGTAGTTGAAGAGAATGTTAATGAAGCTAAAGGGAATGATAATGAAACTAATGAAGTTAATGATAATGAAGTTGAAAGCGGGAAAATAAGTGCCGATTTAACAAAGCAATTAGATTCATTGGCTAATACCATTTGCATGCACAGTGAGTCAAATAGCAACAAAGACCACACAGTAGGGGATGTTGCTGTTAAAAATTTGCCGCAGCAAAATAAACAACCTGTAGCGCTCGTGCGTTAAAATCGCTAAATAAATTTTTTAAATAATTTCAAATTTTGCTTAAAAAAGTCGAAAAAAAAATAAAAACATCTTCAGCAATTATTTTGTTTTTGGCGATTTTTTTTGGCCTGCAAAATAAAGTTTTTGCAGCTGAAAAGGCTCAATTAAGAAAAGTTCAATTTAGCAAAAATAATCAAATTGAAATTATACTTTCGCAAAAAACTGACTTTAAGGTTTTTACCTTGCAAAATCCTGAGCGTTTGGTGGTTGATTTTGCTTTAACTCAATTAGAGAAAAAAAATATCGAAATTGCTTTACCTAATTTCGTAAAATCTCATCGCAATACAACAAATCCACAAAGTTTAAGGCTGGTTTTTGACCTAAATCAAAAAATCTTTTTGGGCAAAAGTTATTTTCAAGGCTCTAAAAATGGGCGCGAAGAAGTTTTGCTAATCAATATTTCTGGATTTTCTGAACAATCAAAATCTTTAGAAAAAGAGTCTGAAGCGCAAAAATTTATCCTAAAAAAAATTGAAGAATTTGAGGAATATGAAGGTTCGGCAAAATATGTGGTTAAAAAAAGCGATACTGAGAATCTAAAAGCTAATATAATAAAGAAGACTCCGGTTATAGTTATTGATTCTGGTCATGGTGGAAAAGATCCAGGAACGATAGGAAATTTTGCGCGAACAAAGGAAAAAAATATCACACTTTCTTACGCTAAAGAACTTGGAAAGCAGCTCTCAAACACTGGAAGATATAAGGTTTACTTAACTAGAGATGACGATCGTTTTATTCCGTTAAAAAAAAGAGTGGAAATTGCTCGTAAAAAAAAGGCGGATCTTTTTATCTCGCTTCATGCAAATTCAATTTCTGACGAGTCGGTTTATGGTTTTTCAATTTATACTTTATCGGAAAAATCTTCAGATAAACAGGCGGAATTATTGGCGCAAAAAGAAAATAGGGCTGACATTATAAGCGGCATAAATTTTTCAAATGCTAGTCAAGATATAATGAAAACTTTAATTGATTTATCGCAGCGCGAAACGATGAATGGTTCTTCGCGCTTCTCGTCGATGGTTATTAAATCAATGCAGCAGCTTGATGTTGAAAATCTGGAAAACACTCATAGATTTGCCGGCTTTGCAGTTTTGACTGCACCCGATATGGCTTCGGTATTAATTGAGTTAGGTTATCTTTCGAACAAAGAAGAGGAAAAACTTCTAAACAGTCTTAGTTACAAAAGAAAAATCGCCATTGGCTTAACTATGGCGATTGATGAATATTTTGCAAAAAACAAAACATGAAAAAAACTTTTAGCGCCATTGTGGCAACCGGAATTTTCTTAATTCTTATTTTGGCGACATTTGGTTTTTTTATTTTCAAGCGATATAGCGAAAATCTTCCCGATTACGAGCAGCTCAAAAATTATAACCCAATAATTACAACCAGAATTTACGCTGCTGACGGCTCTTTGATTTCGGAATTTTCGAAAGAAAAGAGAATTTTCGTTCCAATTAATACAATCCCAAAAAATTTAATTAACGCCTTTCTTGCTGCTGAAGATGCAAATTTTTACAAGCATTCAGGAATTGACCCTTTAGCGATTTTTAGAACTTCAGTGCGAAATTTTTTCGGCATGTTGAAGGGTGATCAAGGCATGGGCGGCGCCTCCACAATTACGCAACAAGTTGTTAAAAATTTTCTATTAACTCGCGAAAGAACGATTCAAAGAAAAGTAAAAGAGGCAATTCTGGCTTTTCGCATGTCACAAGCTTTTTCAAAAGATCGAATTTTAGAGCTTTATTTGAATCAAATTTATCTTGGGTCAGGATCTTACGGAGTGGCAGCAGCAGCTCAAGTTTATTTTAATAAATCAATAGATGACTTGGCGATTGAAGAAATGGCCTTATTGGCAACTTTGCCAAAGGCTCCTTCAAAGCTTGATCCGCGTAAAAATTTAGAAAAAGCAAAAATAAGGCGCGATTGGGTTATAACCAGAATGGTTGAAGAGGGTTTTATTGAAGAAAAAGAAGCTAATGAAGCAACTTCCAAGCCAATTGTTTTAACAATTAAAGATGATGAAGAGGTTGTAAAGGTGAGCTTTTTTTCAGATAGTGTAAAAAAGGAATTAACCGAACTTTACGGCTCCGATAGCGTTTTTGAGAATGGAATCGTAGTTAGAACTACGCTAGATTTAAGGTTGCAAAAAATAGCTGTTTCCGCGCTTGAAGCTGGAATTGAAGATTATGACCGCAAACACGGATATCGTGGTCCGTTAGGTAAAATTGATCCAACACAAAATTGGCAAAAAGAATTAGGAAATTTTGATCCAAAAAAACTTTATAAAGAAAATTGGAGTAAGGCCGTAGTAATTTCTTTGGCGAAGGATGTTGCGACAATTGGTATTGAAAATGGCTCTTTAGGATCAATTGAATTTTCTTCTTTAAAATGGGCAAAAAAATTCATTAACACCAATTCACGCGGCGCAACTCCTAAAAAAATCAGCGATATTTTAGCGGTTGGTGATGTGATTTTGGTTGAGAAATCAGAAAAAAATGAATCTTACAATTTGCGTCAAATTCCAGAAGTTAATGGAGGATTTATTGCGATGGATCCTCATACCGGAAGGGTTCTTGCTATGAGTGGTGGATATGTTGATGCGCCAAATCAGTTTAATCGTGCTACTCAGGCAATGCGTCAACCAGGTTCAACGATGAAAACTTTTGGTTATATTGCGGCATTAGAAAATGGCATGACGCCAGCAACAATAATAATGGATGAGGAAATTTCTTTAAATCAGGGGGTTGGTCTTCCGCCTTATCGCCCAGCGAATTATTCGGGCGGATATTATGGTCCAACAACTTTGCGAGCTGGTCTTGAGCAATCGCGCAACATCACAACGGTTAGAATGGCCGATCAGGTTGGTTTGGATAAGGTTGTTGAGGTTGTAAGAAGGCTTGGGGTTAATGACAATCCGCAAAAAATTTATTCTTTAGTTTTGGGTTCAACGGAAACTACGGTTTTAAGATTGGTTACAGCATATTCTATGATGGTAAATGGTGGTAAAAAAATCATTCCATCAATGATTGAAAAAATTCAAGATCGTGATGGTAAGACTATTTATCGTCGCGACAAAAGAGACTGCAAAAATTGCTTCATTAGCAATTTTGATGAAAATGTTGAAAAAGACGCTCTCGACTTGCCGCTACCAAATCTTGATGATTCAAAAGAACAAATCATTGATTCGGCTACCGCTTATCAAATCACTTCAATGTTGCAGGGTGTTGTTGATCGAGGAACGGCAATGCGTGCAAAATCAATTGGAAAAATAATTGGCGGTAAAACTGGTACAACCAATAGTTCGTTTGACTCGTGGTTTGTTGGCTTTTCACCCGATTTAGTTGCAGCGGTTTATATCGGATTTGATATGCCGAAAAGCCTTGGCTCAGAAGAAACCGGCGCTTCGGTTGCGTTGCCGGTATTTATAAATTTCATGAAGCAAGCCTTGATAAATAAGCCTTCGACGCCATTTCGCGTGCCAAATTCGGTTAAATTTGTAAAAATAGATCGTGGAACTGGTAAAATGCCAACTCCTTACACTCCAAAAGAGGAGGTGTTTTTTGAGGCCTTTAAAGCTAATGAAAATCCTGAAATTTCGGAATCAATAAATTCTGAAAATATTGATTCATCGGAAGAAGCAGATTCTGATCCAAGTGGAATTTATTAGTTAAAATATGCTCTCCTTAGTATCATTCTTGATTATTTTTTCTTTATTTTTGGTGGCGTTGCGGCTGTTTTTTGCGCAAAATTCTTACGAAAAAATCACTGGATTTTACTTTATTTTTACCAACATCATTTTGCTTATTTTGATTAACGCGATGACCAGTTTTGATGATATTTTAGACATCATCATCATATTGTTTTTGCTAAAGTTGGTGGCCGTGTTGTTTTTGTTATTTAATCGTAAAAAAATTTAAAATGTCAGCGATAGCATTTTTAATTTCAGTATTCGGAGCCTTCTTTTTATTGGTTTCATCTTTGGCTTTCTTTAAAGCGAAAGATGTTTTTACGATGAATAAAATTGTGATGATTGCCAATCTTTATATTTTGCCGATAATCTTGATTGGAATAGAAATTGAACGCTTTTCACTTAATTCCTTTTTTAAAATTACAGTGGTGATAGTTTTGAATATTGCGGTTACTAATTTGCTGTGTCACACCATTGCAAGACGCGCCGTTATTAATAAAATAATCCCAGACGCAAAGCAAAAATAAATGATTTGAGCAAGATTTTGGCTTCTTGCTCAAATTTTTAATTTTTAGGATTCAAATTTTTCCAAACAAATTCGGTAGTGAAAGGAAGAAGTGGCGCCGCAGCCTCGCACATTGACATTAAAGCAGTATAAAGAACATCGTAGGCATCTTGCTTATCTGAATCGAGTTCGCTTTTCCAAAAGCGCTGACGACTTCTTCTTATATACCAATTATTTAGAGCTTCAAAAAACTGATTAAACTCCTCACAGGCAATAACCGTATCGTAACAACTCATGGCGACATCAATTTTTTCAATTGAGCTTTTTAATTTTGCCAAAAGGTAAAGATCTAAAACATTTGCAAAATTTTTATTAATTTCGATTCGTTTCGCTTTGATGCCGTCAGCATTAGCATAAAGACAGAAAAAGTTAAATGCGTTAATTAGTGGTTTTATTGAAAGGCGAAGAGTGTCGCGAATAGCCTTTCCTTCTTTGTCAATTCTAAGTTCTTGGCCGCGCATTACTGGTTGCGAAATCATGTAAAAGCGCATGGCATCTGAGCCGAAGGTGGAAAAAATTTCCAGCGGATCGGCGTAATTTCGCAGTCGTTTTGAAAGTTTCTGCGAATTTTCGTCCAAAATTGTGCCGTGACAAATCACATTTTTAAACGGCGCGCGATCAAAAAGAGCGGTCGATAAAACCATCAAAGTGTAAAACCAGCCGCGAGTTTGGGCGACATATTCAGTGATAAAATCGGCAGGAAAATTTTCCTCAAACCATTCTTTATTTTCGAATGGATAATGAACTTGCGCGTAAGGCATTGATCCGCTTTCAAACCAGCAATCAAGCACATCAGTGACGCGGCGATAAGTTTCTCCATTTTCTTCAAAAACAATTTCGTCGATGAATGGACGATGCAAATTTTCGATTTTCTTGCCCGAAATTTTTTCTAACTCGGCAACTGATCCAAAAACTTTGATCTTGCCAGATTCGCTTTTCCAAACCGGCACCGGACAGCCCCAGAAACGGTTGCGCGTGATTGACCAATCGCGAGCGCCTTCCAACCATTTGCCAAATTGTCCATCTTTAATGTGCGACGGAATCCAGTTAATGCCTTGATTTAACTCAACCATGCGATCTTTGAAATCGGTAACTTTAACATACCACGAAGAAACCGCGCGATAAATCAAAGGTGTGTCGGTGCGCCAGCAATGCGGATAATTATGTAGGTATTGTTCAGTTTTTAACCAAGCGCCAGTTGATTTGAGGTATTTGATGATGTCATCGTTGGTTTCAAAAACTTGGCGGCCTTTGATTGAAAGCTCGCCAATGTCGAACATTTCGGAAGTGAATTTTCCGCCTTCATCAACTGGGCAGAGCGTTGGAATGCTGTTTGCTTTACATAAAAGCTGGTCATCTTCACCAAATCCGGGGGCGAGGTGAACAATGCCAGTTCCTTCTTCAGTTGAAACGAAATCGCCGTGAAGAATCACGAATGAATTTTTAGTTTTTTCGACGAGGTAAGGAAAGAGTGGTTTGTATTTTAGGCCAATTAAATCCGAGCCTTTGATGGTTTTTACTTTTTCAAACTCGCCCAAATCTTTGGCGAATTTCTCGACCAATCCATCAGCTAAAATAAAGAGTTCTCCAGCTTTTTTCAGAACCGCATAATCAATTTCTTTACCAACAGCTAAACCTAAGTTTGAAGGCAGAGTCCAAGGAGTTGTTGTCCAAGCGATTATAGAGGTTTTTGCGTTGAGCGGTGAATTTTCTAGCTCGAATTTCACCGTCACCGCCTTGCTTGCTTTCTGGCGGTAAGAATTATCCATTCTGGTTTCAAAATTCGACAAAGGCGTTTGGCAAGCCCAAGAGTAAGGTACGACGCGGAAATCTTCGTAAAGCAAACCTTTGTCAAAAAGCTGTTTGAATGCCCAAATCACTGATTCCATGTAGCTCAAATCCATGGTTTTGTAGCTATTTTTGAAATCAACAAAACGGCCTTGGCGCGTTACATAATGCTCCCATTCGTCGGCATATTTCATCACTGAAGTGCGGCAAGCGTCGTTAAATTTTTCAATACCAAATTCTTGGATTGCAATTTGTCCGGAAATTTGACGACCTTCGGATTTGGTAAGTTCTTTTTCTGTTTCCATTTCAACCGGCAAACCGTGGGTGTCCCAACCAAAACGACGCTCAACTTTTTTACCTTTCATGGTTTGGTAACGCGCGACCAAATCTTTAATAAAACCAGTCAATAAGTGGCCATAATGTGGGAGTCCGTTAGCAAAAGGAGGGCCATCGTAAAACACAAATTCAGACTTTTCTTCTTTAGTATGACGACAATTGGCGTGATCTTTTAAAGCACATGGCTCAACAACTGGCGACACATTATCTTCATCTAATTCACCAGAAAAATTACGGTTTTCAACCGACTTTTCAAAAATTTTATTTTCTTGCCAAAAGCGCAGGATTTCTTCCTCCATCTTAGCAAAATCAAGGTTTTGATCGCTTTGAGGATAGTAAGTTTTTTTTGTCATTGATTATTTTTTTGGGAGTTTTTTTGCGAGGAATTTCTTTTATTTAAAGATAACAAAGCGCTTGAAATTAGGTCAATCAAAACTTAGAAAAACCGCCATCTCTCCTAAATTATCAGTCTAAGCTAAATCTAATCAAATTCATTCATGTTTTTGAAAAATTTGTTTTGGGTTTTTCGTGCTGTTTAAAAGTTATTTTGGCTTTTACTCAATCAGTTTGCGCTTAGTAAAATCAATCATTCATGAAAAAAATAAAAGTTGGGCTTGCTGGCCTTGGAACTGTTGGCAAAGGTGTTTATGATATTTTAAAAAAAGATGCCGATTTAATTTCTTTGAAATGTGGCGCGAATATTGAAATTTCTGCCGTTGCCAATCGTTCTAAAAAAGATTTTATCGATCCAAAAATCACTTTTTATTCAAATATTTTAGATTTGGCTAAAGATCCAAATATTGATGTAATTATTGAAGTTATCGGCGGCTTAACAATTGCCAAAGATTTGTGTTTTGAGGCTGTTAAAAATGGCAAAAAACTCATTACCGCCAACAAAGCTTTGCTTGCAGAATTTGGCTTAGAATTGGCAAAAATTTCAGAGGAGAAAAATTCTTATATTGGTTTTGAAGCTTCAACCGCTGGCGCCAATCCAGTTATTAAAAATTTTCGCGAAAGCTTTGTCGCTAATGAAATTTCGGAATTTTACGCCATTTTAAACGGCACTTGTAATTTTATTTTAACGAAAATGCTTAATGAAGCTTTGTCTTACGACGAAACTTTAAAAGAAGCGCAAAGTCTTGGGTACGCAGAAGCTGATCCAACTTTAGATGTGAAGGGAATTGATAGTGCTCATAAATTGATGATTCTTTCTACAATCGCCTCTTCAACAAGGCCAGAATTCGCTAAATTGCATGTTGAAGGCGTTGAAGAAGTTACTTTAGAAGATGTTTCTTTAGCGAAAGAATTAGGCTACAAAATCAAATTATTGGCGGTTTTTAAAAGATTAGGCGCAAAAATTTATCGCGCCGTTTATCCGGCTTTAGTTTTAAAAAGTGAAAAAATCGCACAAGTCGACGGCCCTTTTAATGCCGTTTTAACTAACACCAGTAATGCAAGTTGGAATTTTGCGGTTGGTCGCGGTGCTGGCGGATTAACAACCGGTTCGGCGATAGTTGCAGATTTAATTGATGCGATTCGTGGAAGTAAAATTCCGCTTTTCGGCGTTAATTATTCTCAATTACAAAATCCGGATTTATTGCCAATAAATCAAAGAACAGGAAAATATTTTATTCGCTTAATTATTGATAAAAATAATGCCCAAAAAGGTGATTTAGCGAAGGCGATTTTTGGTGAAAAAATTAAAATTTCCCAAGCGAGTTTTCTTGATAAAGAGGATGAAATAATTGCTGGTTTTATAACCGAAATTCAAAGTGAGGAAGAGGTTGAATTGGCAATTGCGAATGCAGATAAAACAATAATAAAATTCGCTAAATTTTTGCGAGTTGAAGAAACTAATTTTTAATATGCGTCATAATTTTATACTCGAGATTTTAAGCGAAGAAATACCGGCATTAATGCAAAAAAATGCCGCGGAAAATTTGATAAAAATTGCTAATGAAATTTTAGCAAAAAATGGTCTTTTATTTTCCGTGAATCATTTGAAGGCTTATGTTACGCCATTTCGTTTGGTTTTGGAAATTTTAGATTTGGCCGAAAAACAAGAAATTGCCGCCATAAGAAAAATGGGTCCAAGAATAGATGCTGATGAAAAAGCGATTAATGGTTTTTTGAAGGCCAATAATATTTCAAATGTTGCCGAACTTGAGCAAATTGAAAATAAGGGTCAAAAATGTTTTTTTTATGTTAAGCCAGCAAGTGAAGTAAGGGTTGCGGATATTTTACGCGAATCTGTTCCGCAAATTTTACAAAAAATGGTCAATTATTGGCCAAAGTTGATGCGCTATGATGTGGAAAATTCTGAAAATCAAGCGAAGTGGGTTAGGCCAATTCGTAATATTCTAGCTCTTTTGGGAGGGGAATTAATAAAATTTGATTTTGCTGGCTTAAATTCTTGTTCGGCAACTTTCGTGGGAAATTACGCTAATATTAAATTTAACTTGGAAAATTCGGCGCAATATCATGAGGCTCTTGAGAAAAATTCGGTTATTTTGGATCAAGAAAAGCGTAAAAAAGAAATCATTTCGCAAGTTGAGAAAATTAAACATGATTTTGCGTTAGAGTTGATAGATGACTTAAAGTCACCTTTGTTTGACGAAGTTTGTGGTTTATGCGAAAGTCCAACTGCCCTTATTGGTTCAATTGATGAAAAATTTTTAGAATTACCAAAAGAAGTTTTGATTCTAACTTTAAAATTAAATCAAAAATATTTCTGCCTAAAAACCCAAAGTGGTGAGCTTTCTACGAAATTCATATTCGTGGTCAATGTTAAGGTTGACGATTTTAATCACGAAAAGTTGATTTTGGACAATGAAAAGTTGGTTCGTGCAAGATTAAGCGACGCAGAATTTTTTATTCACGAAGATTTGAAAGAACCTCTAATTTCAAGGCTTCAGGCTCTAAATAAAATTGTTTTTCATAAAAAGCTTGGCTCAATTCAAGATAAAGTTAATCGCATGCAAAGCTTGGCCAAATTCATGTCAGTTTTTGTTCCGCACACTGATTTATCTTTAATTGAGCGCGCCTCTGAGCTTGCAAAAATTGACTTAACTACAAAAGCAGTTGGCGAACTTCCTGAGTTGCAAGGAAAAATCGGCAGCTTTTATGCGGCGAAGCAGCGTGAAAATAAAAAAATTATTGCTGCAATTTACGAACATTATTTGCCTCTTGGGCCAAGCTCAGAATTGCCAAAAACCTCGCTTGGAATTGTTCTTTCAATAGCTGATAAAATTGATTCAATTGTCGGATTCTTTTTAGCTGATGAAAAGCCAACCAGCTCAAAGGATCCTTATGCTTTAAGGCGCGCGGTTCTTGGAATTATTAGAATTGGTTTTCAATATAACATCGCTTTTCCAATCAGAATTTTAGTCGAGAAATCGCTTAATGCTTATCCGGTTAAAACCCTAAAAGAGCTGCTTGGTGAAAAAGAAGGCGACGGCAAATTTCTTAAAAAGAAAAAAGATTTAGTTGAGGAAATTATTATTTTCTTTGTGGAAAGACTAAAAACCTATCTCAAAGAAAATGAAATGTTGCAGCAGGATATTGTTAATGCGGTTATTGAGGAATATTTATCAGATCTTGAAGCTCATAAATATTGCGACATTTTATATTTAGCTAAAAAAATTAAATTCCTTAGTCAATTCATTAGCGAAAAAGAGAATCATAAAATCATCCAACTCTATAAAAGATCAGCAAATATTTTGGCGATTGAAGAAAAAAAAGATGGTAAAAAATATGTTGGAAAAATCTCAATTTTGGGTTTAAGAAATAAATATGAGCGCCTTCTTTATAAGCGCATTAAGCAAGTAAAAGCGTCATTTAAAAAGTTGATAATTAAAGGCGAATTTGAAGATGCATTTAAATTACTTCATGTTCTCGAAATGCCTTTGGCGCAGTTTTTTGATCATGTTATAGTTAACGATAAAGACAAAAATTTGCGCGAAAATAGATTGTTTTTATTGGCTAAAATTCGCGCTTTATTCAATCAAGTGGCTGATTTATCGAAGGTTGAGATATAAATTGTCGATTCTTGCCGCTACATGCTCCTAAAAGAAGTTTATAATTCCACATTTCTTCAAAATTTCGCTGCGGCAATTTCGCAAATTGATGAAAGTTTTGATGCTAAAAAATTTCTAAAAATTACGGATCAAAAATCTTGGGAAGAGAAAGCGCTGAAAGAAAGAATGCGCTCTATTTCGCTGCATTTAAATGATTGTTTTTCTGGCAAAAATTATGTTCAAAAAATTGAAATTCTAAAAAAAGCGGCGCCGCAAATTTTGGGAAATAAGTATAATTCTTTGGCGATGATTGTTTTGCCTGATTTTGTTGAAATTTTTGGGCAAGATAATTTTGAATTTTCAATGTTGGCTTTAGAATTTTTTACCGAATTTGGAAGTTCAGAATTTGCGGTCCGTTGTTTTCTAAAAATTAATTGCGATTTGGCTTTAAAATTTTTCAAAAAATGGAGCAAAAGCAAAAATTATCACATCAGAAGATTGGCTTCAGAGGGTTGTAGACCAAGGCTTCCTTGGGGAGAAGCGCTTAATAATTTTAAAAAAGATCCGGCAAAAATTTTATCAATTTTAGAAGAGTTGAAATTTGATGAATCTGAATATGTTCGCAGAAGTGTTGCCAATAATTTGAATGATATTTCGAAAGATAATCCGCAAATTATTTTGAATTTGACGGTCAAATGGCAAAAAGAAAAAGTTGATTCGCGCCTTATAAGGCATGCCTTAAGAACGCTTCTTAAAAAGGGAGATGAAAAGGCTTTGGAAATTATTGGTATTAAAAAAGCCAATCTTTCAAAAGATTTCACTATTCAACGCTTTTCTTTACAAAAAAGTGAGGTAAAAATTTCTGACGATTTAGATTTTTCTTTTACTTTAGAAAATCAGCTTCCAAACAATAAAATCAGGCTTGAATACGCTGTTTATTTTCACAAACAAAACGGTTCTTTAGTCAAAAAAATCTTCCAAATTACAACTAAAAATTTTGCAAAAGGAACTTTTGATTTTCTTAAAAAACATTCTTTTCGCAACCTTTCAACGAGAAAGCATTACGCTGGACAGCACGCGATTTCGTTGGTTGTAAACGGGTTAGAACTCCAAAAACTTCAATTTGATTTAATAAAATGACCAAATTCGTTTATTCTTTCGGCGACGGTAAATCTGAAGGCGATGCTTCAATGAAAAATTTGCTTGGCGGAAAGGGCGCTAATCTAGCAGAAATGTCCAATATGGGATTGCCAGTGCCACCGGGATTCACAATTACAACAGAATTTTGCGATTTTTATTATAAAGGCGGCAAAAAAATTAACGAAGAATTAAAGAATGAAGTTTCGCGAGCGCTTGTGCAAGTTGAAGAGAAAATCGGTGCAAAATTTGGCGATGAAAAAAACCCTTTATTATTTTCTGTTCGTTCGGGCGCCAGAGCTTCAATGCCAGGAATGATGGATACGGTTTTGAATTTAGGCTTGAATGACAAAACGGTTTTGGGATTAGCTGAAAAATCAGGAAATCGTCGCTTTGCTTTTGATTCTTATCGTCGCTTTATTCAAATGTATTCAAATGTAGTTTTGGGTTTTGATCACCATAATTTTGAAGTTATTTTAGATGAGAAAAAGCACGAATTTGGTGCTTCCGCCGACACCGATTTAACCACTGAAAATTTGGAAGAAATTGTCGCCTTATTTAAAACTGAAATCAAAAAAGAATTAGGTCGCGATTTTCCGCAAGATGTTAATGAGCAGCTTTGGGGCGCAGTTGAAGCGGTTTTTGCTTCTTGGATGAATGATCGCGCTATAATTTATCGCCAACTTCACGACATTCCAGCTTCTTGGGGAACTGCGGTAAATGTTCAATCGATGGTTTTTGGAAATATGGGCGATACCTCAGCAACTGGCGTTGCGTTTACTCGCAATCCATCCACTGGCACAAAAGAGTTGTATGGGGAATATTTAATTAATGCTCAAGGCGAAGATGTGGTTGCTGGTATCAGAACTCCGCAGTCAATTACAATTTCTGGAAAAGAGCAGCTTGGGTCAAAGTTACCTTCAATGGAAGAAACTATGCCAGATGTCTTTATGCAGCTTGTTGAAATTTATAAAAAGCTCGAAAACCACTATCGCGATATGCAGGATATTGAGTTTACAGTACAAAATAAAAAACTTTGGATGTTGCAAACTAGAAATGGCAAGCGCACCGCTCAGGCCGCGGTTAAAATTGCTGTTGATATGGTTGCTGAAGGCTTAATTACTCAAAAAGAAGCGTTAAAAAGAATTGATCCAGCAAGCTTAGATCAGCTTTTGCATCCAACTCTTGATCCAAAAGCAAAAGTACAAGTTATTGCTAGAGGGCTTCCAGCCTCTCCGGGTGCAGCTTCTGGTATTGTTGTATTTTCTTCGCAAGAAGCGGAAAGGCGCGCTGAAAATGGTGATAAAGTTATTTTAGTTCGCGTTGAAACGAGTCCAGAAGACATAAAAGGAATGCATGTTTCGCAAGGAATTTTGACCGCTCGTGGCGGCATGACTTCTCACGCAGCAGTTGTCGCTCGTGGCATGGGAACGCCTTGCGTTTCTGGTGCGGCTGGTCTTCATGTTGATCATCATGGTAATTTCTTCAGCGCTAATGGTGTAAAGGTAAAAGAGGGTGAAACAATAACTATCAATGGCTCAAATGGCGATGTGATTCTTGGTTTAGTTCCAACTTTAAAGCCAAATTTATCTGGCGATTTTGAAACTATCATGAAATGGGCTGATGAAGTTCGTGTTCTAAAAGTTCGTACGAACGCTGAAACCCCGCTTGATTGTCAAACGGCTCGCGATTTTGGTGCGGAAGGAATTGGCTTATGCAGAACCGAGCATATGTTTTTCAACGAAGATCGCATAATTTCTGTGCGTGAAATGATTTTGGCAGAAGAAATTGATGGCAGAAAAAAAGCTTTAGCAAAACTTCTTCCAATGCAGCGCCAAGACTTTGTCGAGATCTTTAAAATTATGGCTGGATTGCCAGTTACAATTCGTCTCTTAGATCCACCGCTTCATGAATTTTTACCTCACAAAGAAAATGAAATCGCTGAAGTTGCGAAAGCTTTGCATGTTGAAGTTTCTTATGTGAAGCACAGAACTCATCAGCTACAAGAGCAGAATCCAATGCTTGGTCACAGAGGTTGCAGGCTTGGAATTTCTTATCCAGAAATTTACGAAATGCAGGCTCGTGCAATTTTTGAAGCTGCAACTTTAGTTAAAAAAGAAACTAAACAAGATGTGCTTTTGGAAATTATGATTCCGTTAGTTGCAACTCGTAAAGAATTACAAATTTTGAAAGCTTTAGTTGTCGAAACTCAACAAGCGGTAGAAAGGGAATCTGGTGTAAAATTAGATTATATGGTTGGAACTATGATCGAACTTCCTCGCGCCGCTTTGATGGCCGATCAAATTGCGCATGAAGCTGAATTTTTTAGCTTTGGAACTAATGATTTAACGCAAACAACCTTTGGATTATCGCGTGACGATTCTGCTAGTTTTTTGGGTCATTATCAAAAAGCGGGAATTTTAGAAAAAGATCCTTTTGCTGAATTGGATCAAGATGGGGTGGGGCAGTTAATTCAAATTGCCGCCGAAAAAGGCAAGGCAACTCGCAAAGAAATTAAATTAGGAATTTGTGGCGAACATGGCGGAAATCCAGCTTCAATTGAATTTTGTCATCGCACAGGTTTGAATTATGTAAGTTGCTCTCCTTATCGCGTTCCAATTGCCAGATTAGCTGCCGCAAGAGCAGCCTTGTAAAGTTAGTCAAATTTTAAATTAGGCGGCCAAATGGTCGCCTTTTTTTTGCAAAATTTTTAAAGCGGCAAGTTTTGATGGGGCGGCGCTTTATTATAAATAAATTTCTAAACTTTATGAAGAGGCTTTTTTTAATCCTGATTTTATTTTTTATGACATTGCAAAATTCAATCGCTGCCAAAAATAAATACGAAACCGCAATTCTTGCCGGAGGTTGTTTTTGGGGAATGCAGCATTTAATTAATGAGCAAAAAGGGGTTATAAAAAGCGAGGTTGGTTATATTGGTGGCGATATTGAAAATCCAACTTACGAGCTAGTTTCAACTGGTATTACAAATCATGCCGAAGCAATTAAAATCACCTTTAATTCTCAAGAAATTTCTTACGAAAATTTGTTAAAATTCTTTTTTACTATTCACGATCCAACGACTGAAAATCGCCAAGAAAATGATGTTGGAACGCAATATCGATCAGAAATTTTTTATCTTGATGAAGGGCAGAAAAAATCGGCAGAAAAAATTATTGCCTTAGCTAATCAATCTGGAGTTTTTAAGCGTCCTTTGGTTACAAAAATTTCAAAGGCCAAAAAATTTTGGTTAGCTGAAAATTATCATCAAAATTACCTAAAAAAGAATCCAAATGGTTACACTTGCCACCATATTCGCGAAGAGTGGAAATTTTAAAAAATTAGCAACGAATCTATAAATAATTCAAATTTCAAAAATGAAAAAAATAACCGCCATTCTACTTCTTTCTATGCTATTAAATTCTTGCATTGGCGCTGGTGAAAATTCAGAAATTTCCGCAAATCAGAAAGATTATTTCCCAAATTTGGTTGGTATTGATTTACAGGGAAATAGGCGGGAAGTTCCAAAAAGCTTTTCTAACAAAATAAATCTTGTGGCTGTGGCTTTTAAGCGTGAGCAGCAAGAAAATGTCAATGGTTGGATTAAGATTGCCGATGAAATCATGGCTAAAAATCCAGAAGTTAGTTTTTTTGAATTGCCGGTAATTTACCAACTTAACCCAATTTCTCGTTCTTTTATTAACAATGGAATGCGTCGTGGGGTTATTGAAGAGCGCGCAAGAAGTCGCACAATTACACTGTACACCAATCGGGAGGAGTTTTTTAAAGTAATGGAAATGGCGGAGGATAAGATTTATCTTTTGGTGATAAGCGACAAAGGAAAGGTGATGCAAAAAATTGAAGGTGATGCAACTGCGCAAAATGTAAAATCGCTCAAAGAAAAATGGTATTTTTGATCTTATAAAGTGTGAATTTAGAATTATTTGCCAGTGAATGGAACTATGCGTTTTTGTAATTTTCTGCTTAAGGTTCGTCGATGCATTCCTAGCAATTTAGCAGCTTTTGAAATATTGAAGCTAACTTCGGTTAAAGTTTTGTTGATATATTCCCATTCTAAATTTTTCAGAGAAGTTTTTTTTGCCGGCTTTGCTTCTGGGTTAGAGCCTTCAAAGGCTTTTATTATATCATCGACATTTGCTGGTTTTGCGAGATAATAACAAGCTCCTAATTTTATTGCTTCAATTGTTGTGGTAATGCTGGCATATCCCGTAAGCATTACAATTTTCATTTTGGCGTTGAAATGTTTTAATGTTTTGATGCATTCAAGGCCTGAATTAGTGCCTAATTTTAAATCAACCACCGCGTAAAATGGATGAAATTTTGTTAAAATTTCGTCAATTTCGCGCAGACAATTGGCGATTTTCACTTCATATCCTCTGCGCTCAAAAGAGCGAGATAAAATTTCACAAAAACTTTTATCGTCTTCAATTATTAAAATTTGCTTATAAGTCATTTTTTAAATTATCCTTATTTGCGCTCTCAAGCCTTTCATTGCCAGATTCTAAAAGAATTTTTGATAAGCTTTTTTTACATCTTTCAATTTGCTCTTCCATTAAAGTTATGTCGGAAATGATGTTGATATTTTTATTTTCTGAATCGGTTTTTAAGTCATTTAGAATTACTGATATTGTTGCAAGTGGCGTTCCAAGATCGTGAGCGGCAGCCGTTGCAATCATTGCGCTGCGCAAAACCTCTTGCTGTTCAAGAATTTTTATATCGCGTTCGCGTAAATTTTTGCTGATTTTGGTAATAAATATTACCAACAAAATTGCGGCAATAATGTAACTCAAAAGCATGCCCTGTAAATGCAAATCAAAAGATTTTCCTTCGTTAAAATTGTGATGATTAAAGCCGTGAAGATGATTGCTGTAAAGGCCTAAAAGAATGTAAAGTAAGATTGTGATAAGGCTTGTTATCCAAGCAAAAAAAGGGCGCAATAAAATTGCTGAAATAATTACTTGAAGCAAAAACAAAGAAATAAATGGATTTGAAGCTCCGCCACTAAAATAAAGCTGCAAAGATAAAGCAAAAACATCGCACAAAAGTTCAAAAAATAGAATTTTATCGCTAATCGCTTTGTTTGATTTGTAAAAACTTAAGCTCAGAAAGTTAAGTAATATTAAGGCAAAAAGCGTTGCTAGCATTGGCTTTAAAGCCAAATGAATTTCAAGAAAATGAGTGCAAAATAAAATGGCGCATAATTGCGCAAAAATCGCAATCCAACGCAAAATAATGAGTTGGAGTAAGTTTTTACGATTGGCGCTTCGTGATATTTTTGTTTGTGCAAAATTTTGCATTCAGAATTGGTTTTTATTCAACTGTTACAGATTTTGCTAAATTTCTTGGCTGATCAACATCGTTGCCTTTGTATAAAGAGACATAGTAAGCCAATAATTGCGTCACGATAACTGGAATTATTGCTTCTTGAATCATTCCATCAAGATTTGGAATTTCGATTTTTTTGCGCGCCATTTTGCCGAATTGTAAAATTCCTTCGCGATTTGAAACGAATATTATTTTTCCGCCGCGAGCATTGACCTCTTGGGCGTTGGAAAGGGTTTTTTCGAATAAATCATTTTGTGAATTTTTTGGAGCAATAACCACGACTGGCATTTTTTTATCAATTAAAGCAATAGTTCCGTGTTTTAATTCGCCAGCGGCGATTCCTTGTGCATTAATATAAGAAAGTTCGCGCAATTTTAGCGCAGCTTCAAATGATGTAACCTGAGAAATGCCGCGACCAATATAAAGAAGATTGCGAGCGCGAGTTAATGATTTTGCAATTTTTTTGATATTTTTGATTTTTTTGGCTTCAAAAATTAGGTTCATTTTTGCTCCACTTTCAGCGAGCTCGCGTAACAAATTAGATTTTTCTTTTGCGGAAATTTTTTCATTAATGGCGGCAAGATGAATTGCTAAAAGACTTAAAATAGCAACTTGCCCCGTATAAGCTTTAGTTGAAGCAACGCCAATTTCTGGGCCAGCTACGGTTCTGATTACAACATCCGAAATTTGCGCCATTGAGCTATGAGCCACATTTACAATAGATAAGATTTTTTGGTTATTTTGTTTGGCAAATTTTAGCGCCGCCAAGCTGTCTGCTGTTTCGCCAGATTGTGAAATAAAAACCATTAAATTGTCGTTACGAAAAGGGTGGCTGCGATAACGAAATTCTGAAGCAATATCGACCTCAACCTCAATTCCGGCAATATTTTCAATTAAATATTTGGCGCAAAGTCCGGCGTAATATGAAGTTCCGCAGGCGATTATGGTAATTTTTTTGATTAATTTTAGGTCAAAACCAAAGTTTGGTAAGTGAATTGAAGAATTACTTAAGTCAACATAGGCCTGAATTGTCTCTTCCAAAACTCTAGGCTGTTCGTAAATTTCTTTAAGCATGAAGTGATCATAGCCATCTTTTGAAATTCGGTTTTTTTCCGCTTCCATGGTTTTAACTTTTTTGCTTATTTTTTTTTCATTAGCATCAAAAACTTCGATTAATTCTGGGGTTAAAATTGCAAATTCTTCATCATCTAAAGCTATTATTTTATTAGTTTTGTCTGATAAGGCGTAGTAATCAGAGGCAACGAAATTTTCATTTTTTCCAAGACCTAAAACCAGCGGCGAACCCCGTTTTGCAACGGCGATTATTTTTGGATTTTCTTTAAACATTACCGCTAAAGCAAAGGTTCCATGAATTTCTGATGCGGCGGCAATTAATGATTTTTTGATGTCATGATTTTTTGAAAAATGATATTCAATTAAGTGCGGAACAACTTCGGTGTCGGTTTCGCTTAAAAAAATTACTCCATTTTTGCGTAATTTTTCACGAATTTCCTGATGATTTTCAACGATACCATTATGCACAACGCATATTTGCGAAGAGGCGTGAGGATGTGCATTTTCTTTGCTGGGCTTGCCATGAGTTGCCCAGCGCGTGTGACCAATTGCAATATTGCTGTTAAATTTATGTTGCGTTAAAACTTGCTCGAGTTGCGCAATTTTCCCTTCTTCTTTTACGGTTTTAAAAAATCCTTCTTCAATTGTGGCGATTCCAGCCGAATCATAGCCGCGATATTCAAGTTTTTTTAGACCCTCAACAATTACTGAAACTGGGTTTGAGCTGCCAACGGCGCCAACGATTCCACACATAATTTGACTTAATTAATTTTAAAAAATGGCAATAAATTGCGGGTGGAATAGGGGCTAAAAGAAAGTAAGTAAATTGTAATTTTTTGTAATCACCAAGGCCTTATTTTTCTAGATAAGGCACAATTTTGTTTTAAAAAACTTTCAATTAAAAAGAGGTTAAATTTTAAATTTATTTTAATTGATTGCGTTGAATTTCTTATCTTTAAATTTATTGCCAAATGCGCCAGAAATGAAAAATATTTTACAAAAAAAATTTCACGAAGAAAGGTCAGCTTTTTTGGATAGTTTGCAGCCTGATGATTTTAGGAATGGCGCCAGTTTTAACAGTTCAGCAGAAATTATTGATCAACTTAATAATGCATTTTTGCAACGCGCAAAAAATTGCCAAGATCAAGATGAATTTATGCAAAAAGCTCTTGATCACTTGTTTCGCGACAATTCTTCCGCCAAAGAAAAGGCGTTCAATTTAGCAAAATCTTATCTCGATCTTTTTAAATAAAGGCGTTTGGAAGTTAATTTTATGGGAAATTTTTGGTGCGAGAGTTGATGAATTGCGATTGGAGAGGTAGCTATTTTTTTGCCAAAGATTCTTCGATAGACTTTATTTCTTGCAAAGTTTTTGAATCTGAATTCATTAAATTTTCAATCAGTTTTACTGAATGAATGACGGTTGCGTGATTTTTTCCGCCAAATTCTTTACCAATTTTTGGCAGGCTTTCTTGGGTTAATTTTTTCGCTAAATACATGGCTATTTGCCTAGGTCTTGCAATTGAGCGAGAGCGATTTGAAGAGTTTAATTCAGAAATTTTAATGCCGTAAAAATGAGCAACATTTTTTTGAATTTTTTCTATTGTAATTGCGTGAATTTGTTCGGCGCGAATATAGCCAGAAATAATTGCTTTGGCGCTATCGATAGTAATTTCTTCACCAAGAATAACTTTTTGAGCCAACAATTTTTTGAGAATACCTTCAAGATCACGAATTGATGATGAAACTTTTTCAGCTATAAGGCTAAGAATTTTTTCGCCAATTTCTTGCCCCATTTGCTTTGATTTAGCTTTTAAAAGCTCAAGTCGATCGGAGTAATCTGGATTTTTGAAGTTCACAATCATTCCGCCGGTGATGCGAGATTTTAGCTTTTCATCAATATTTTCTAAGTCGTTTGGATTGCGATCGCAAACCAAAACCACCTGTTTATTTTCTTCAACTAAAGCGTTGAAACAATTCATAAATTCTTGCTGGGTACTTTCTTTTCCGGCGATAAATTGAACATCGTCAACAATTAAAACATCTATTGAGCGCATTTTTTCTTTGAAAGTCATCACATCATTGCGGCGAATTGACTGAACGAAGTGGTACATAAATTTTTCGGCTGATAAATAAACCACTTTTTTTCGCTTATCTAAATCTTTGATTTGCCAAGCGATCGCTTGTGCGAGATGCGTTTTTCCCATGCCGACATTTCCATGAATGAAAAGTGGTATTTTGTCATCAAAAAGATCGATTTGCTTATCTATTCCAGCGGCAATTTTTGCCATTGAGCTGGCCATTTTATTGTATTTAGCGCTGATAAAATTTTCAAAAGTAAATTTTGGATTTAATTCAGTTCCGAGGGTAAAAATATTATCATGCGGCGATAAGTTGATAATTTTTTGTTCGGAATTTGATTGGTTTGATGGGTTTTGAATGAATTGCTCGTTTATGTCTTTTGCAATGTGAATTATAGTGACTTTCTTGACTTGAGGAAGAATCTTTTGCGTTGAAGAAAGTATTGTTTTGCTTTTGTTTTTTCCGTTCAAAAATTCACGAATCAGCCAATCGCGAACAAATTTTGAAGGTGCTGAAAAAATTACTTCACCAGCGGATTGCGAAAAAACCTCAACTTCAGCAAACCATTTTACAAATATTTCTGTGCCAAAATCTTCTTCTATTGAGCTCAAGACAGCGCAAGCGGTTTTTTGTGAATCGCTAATTTCGTTTAATGATGTGTTTTTAAGGTTTTGTTGAATCATTATTATTGTTGTTTCCAAGGCATATTTTCAAATTTCCAACCGTTTATTTTTGATCTGTGTCCTTCTTCGTTTAATTCTCCTTCAAATCCACCAACTATGTTATAGCAATTTTTAATGCCCAAAGATAGGCAAAATTTTGCGGCATTTTCTGATCTAACGCCACTTCTGCATATAAAAACTAATTTGACTCTTTCTTTTGCTTCTTCTTTTCCCTGCTTAAATAAATTAAGGATATTGGCCTCGAAAGCTTGATTTAAAGTCATTTTAGGAAACAATTTCCATGGCAATAACAAGAATCTTTCGCCAATTTTTGTGAGATCAACCGTTCCAACAAAGCTGATTTCTTCAAAAGTTCTAACATCCACAAGAATTGAATCTTTATCTTTCGACAATAATTCAAAAGCTTCTTTTGGCTTTAATTGAATAACTGACATTTGGGGATTTTGTAAAAGAGTTTGGCGCGATTTGATCAAGAAGAAATTTCTTAAAAATTTGCTGATCAAAACCAATTTTTGGAAAAGGCAAATTTTAGCCAGAAATGGGCTAAGTAAAGTTATTTATTTTTATAATCTGGAAATAAATTTCTTGACAGGCGCCGAGCCTAAAACATCACAAAACTCAAAAAATTGACTAAGGTTTGCAGCCTTTCAAACAAAGAGTTCTTGGCTATTAAATTATGGTCAGGCTAGGGTTTAAAGGAGCTGAATTTGAGGCAAGTTTTTTTTGAATTTTTTTTAAAATTCTTTTTTAAAAACCGATCTTAGTAGCAGAAAAAATCCAAATAAGAAAAGCGGAATTGATAAAATTTGACCCAAGGTGATGTTAGAGAAAAATAATCCAATTTGCTGATCTGGTTCACGAAAATTTTCGATCAAAATTCTAAAAACTGTGTAACCAATCAAAAATGCGCCACTTAAAAATCCGCGATTTTTTGCTTTTTGGTGTTTCTGCAGCAGAAATAAAATCACAAATAATAACAGGCCCTCGCAAAAGGCTTCGTATAATTGGCTTGGATGTCTTGGAAGATTGTCAGAATTTGGGAAAATTACGCCGTAATCTGAGTTTGTTGGCCTGCCATAAAGCTCCATATTTATAAAATTAGCAATTCGTCCAAAAAATAATCCAATTGGCGCGGCAACTGAAAGGCGATCGGTAAGTTTTAGATAATTTATTTGATATTTTTTGGCGAAAAGCCACATTCCAAAAATAGCACCAAGAAGACCGCCGTGAAAAGACATGCCGCCATTCCAAAAGGCGATAATTTCGAGCGGATTTTCTGCGTAAAAAGGCCAGTTGTAGAAAAGGACATAACCCAATCTTCCGCCAAGAAGAATTGAAATTACCGCCCAACTTAACCAGTCATCCAAGGCTTTTTTGGAAAGAAGGTTGTCTTTATTGGTTTTATTGAGCCATATTGTGGTAAAAATAATGCCAAAAATGTAGGCCAAAGAATACCAGCGAATCGCTAGCGAACCAAACGAAATCGCAACTGGATCTAGTTCTGGCAAATGAAAAATAAACATCACTTAACTACGAGGTTTGTAAATATTTATCTCTTGATCTTTTACCCAAAGGCCTTGGGGAATTTTTCCGCTTTGGAAAAAAATATCTATTGGAATGCCGCCACGAGGATACCAATAGCCGCCAATTCTAAGCCATTTTGGTTTTATGACTTTAATTAAATCTTTGGCAATTTGAACTGTGCAATCTTCATGAAAAGCGCCGTGATTGCGGTAAGAAAATAAATAAAGTTTAAGTGATTTACTTTCGATCAAATGCTTATTTGGTGCATAATCGATCACTAAATGAGCGAAATCTGGCTGTGAAGTTACTGGACAAATGGAAGTAAATTCTGGACAAGAAAGCCTGATTAAATAATCGACATCTTTATGAGGATTGGCAACGCTTTGCAGAATTTCTGAATTTGGATTTTCTAAATTATATTCGGTTTCTTTTCCCAATAAAAGTGCAGATTTTTTTACCATTTTTGAAAATTAAATATTGGTTAATTGCGATATTTTTACGGCACTCATTTTTTTGGGAGGTAAATTAACATGTCGCAATATTGGGTTTGTTTCAATTGTCATTGCATTGCTTAATCTTTTTTCACCATCTTCAGAAAACAGCGCTTGATTAAGCAATATTCTTGAAAGCGAAGAATCGTTACTAATAACAAAACTACCGTCGGAATGCGCTAAAACATTAAAAGAATCTTTACCTTGGCGCACTTCAACCGTGCCATTGATATTTTTTTCTTTAAGATGATTTTCTATTTTTTCGCGAATTGGCAAAAAATGATCACTAATTTTGTGACCTATTTCTTCGATTTTGTGAGTTATTTCTTCGATTTTGTGCGTTGCGCTTTCAAGTCCGTGAATAACTTTTTCTTTAAAGTTTGTCATTTTCGATAATGTGGGATTTTAAATTTTTTTCATCGGCGCCTTTTTCCAGCATTTTCGTGATTATTTCTTCAATATTTTCTTCAATATTTTCTTCGCAGTCAAAATGAGCCATTGCGGTAACTTTATTCACATCGTCGGTTAGAATTAAAATCACACCTTTTTTTGGGTTAGGAGACGCCAATAAAGAGTCTTCACCACTAACTATTCCATATTCTCCACGCAGAATAATTAAGGGTTGCGAGTTGGTAATTTCTGATAAATTAATCATTTAAAATGGGATTGCGTAATTGAAAAACTGTAATTAATTTGTGCTGAAAATCAGGCACCAAAACTCATCAAATAAATCTCTCAAAATAAATCTTAAATTGCTTCCAAGGCCTCTTAAAACAGGCCAGTTTTTTGGCGCGCATAAAAGAATTTTATAAATAAAGAGGCAAATAATTATTTCATAAAAATGGAAAAAAATTCAGCTCTGATATTTCCTAGTGGTGAAGTGTTTTACGGCTACGGAATTGGCAAAAAGTCAATCACCAAAGGCGAAATATGTTTCAATACCGCAATAACTGGCTATCAGGAAATTTTAACTGATCCATCTTATCTTGGTCAAATTATCAATTTCACCTTTCCGCATATTGGAAATGTTGGTACAAATAATTCTGACATCGAATCTAATTCAGCAAAAGCTCATGGATTAATAATTGCAGAGCCAATTACAAATCCTTCAAATTATCGTTCGCAAAAACATCTTAACGATTGGTTAATTGATAATAATTTAACGGGAATTTCCGGCGTTGATACTAGAAAAATTACCAAGCTCATCAAATCATCTGGCGCTAAAACGGTGGCCATAATTTTTTCAGACAAATTAGATCAAGAAATAATCTCCAAAACTCTCGCTGAAATACAAAATTCCGCTGATTTAAAAGGGGTTGAGTTGGCTTCTTCTGCTAGTCTTAACGCGTCTTATGCGTGGCAAAGCGAATCAAAATGGCAGCAAAGTAAAAATTCTTTTAATCAAGTTGATCTAAAAAAATTCAAGGTCGTGGCAATTGATTTTGGTGCAAAATTGAACATCTTGCGCTGCTTAACTGAAGTTGGTTGCGATGTTTCTGTTGTTGGTGCGAAAGCCAGTTTTGATGAGATAATGAAATATAATCCAAATGGAGTTTTTCTTTCGAATGGCCCAGGTGATCCAGCCGAAACAGCAAAATATGCCGCCCCAACAATTAGAGCGATTTTAGAAAAGAAAATTCCGCTTTTTGGAATTTGTTTGGGGCATCAACTTCTTGCTTTGTCCATTGGTGCAAAAACTACAAAAATGCATCAAGGTCATCGAGGAGCCAATCATCCAGTTCTAAATATTGATAGCGGCAAGGTTGAAATAACGAGTCAAAATCACGGTTTTTGTGTTGATGAATCTTCAATGCCTGAAAATTCCCGCATCACTCATATTTCGCTTTTTGATCGCTCGGTTGAAGGTTTGGAGTTAAAAAATAGCCCAGCATTTTCGGTGCAATATCATCCAGAAAGTTCGCCTGGACCAGATGATAGTTTTTATCTTTTTGAGAAGTTCGTTGAAATGATGCAAAAAAATCAAAATGGCTCCAACTAGTAGCATTTATTTGCTAATTTTTTTGCCATTAATTTCATCGCTTTTTTGCCAGATTTTTTCTAAAAAATCTTTCGCTTTCCTTATTGCCTTGGCCTCTTGCCTTTCTTTGCTTTTTTTAGAGTTGAAGGTTTTTTTTGATGTTTTGGTTCATGAAAAAATTTCTAGTGATTTCGAATTGTCGCCACTTTCTCTGGCTCTTGAATTTAGGCTTGATGTTTTAAGTGCTGCTTTTTTGCTGATTTTTACCTTTTTAAAAAGCGTTATTTTGCTATTTTATCGTTGCAATATCGAAGAAAATATCAGTCAGCGTGAAGGAAATATTTTTTATTCGGTTTTTTTGCTGCATTTATTTAGCATGGTTGGCGTTTTTACTACCAACAATTTGCTAAATCTTTTTTTCTTCTTTGAAATTTACGCTTTTAGCTTTTTTGCCACTTTGTCAATTGCCAAGACAGCTGATTTTGCAAAATTGTCTTTTCGCTATTTTTGCTTAAATTCCATCTCTTCGGTTCTGATTTTATTTTCTATTTTAGTTGTTTATCTTGCTTTTGGTTCGCTTTCTTTTGACTCGATAGCAAATGATTTAGCGATCGTGTCGCAATATGACTTTCATTTTCTTATCGCAATTTTCGCGATTATAACTTTTGCAATTATTATTAAATTTTTCCCTTTCTGGCTTTATTTTGAGAAGCTGAAAAGTGCGGATTTATTGTCTAATTTTTTAGCGATTGAATCGCTTTTTATCAAAAGCGGAATTGGTATTTTTGTAATTTTAAAATTTGTCTATTTTTTCTTTGGAAATAATTTGATTTTTGGCGATTTTCATGCTGCGCCAATTTTTATTTTTCTGGCAATTTCGCTGATTTTTTACAGCGCTATAAAGCTTTATGGCCAAAAGCACTTAAAGATGATTTCAGCTTATTTATGTCTAAATAATATTGGATTTATCATCTCCTGTATTGCCTTGCAAACAGTTGAATCTTTGCAAGCACTCTTCTTTTATTTATTAAATTTTAGCTTCACTGGTTTATTAATTTTCATTTTTGCCACTTTCTTAAAACAGCATTTTGCAACATCTTCGTTATTTAAAATTTGGTTGGTGGAAAAGGGCAATTTTTACCTTGCCTTGCCGTTAAAATTGTTAATTTTTTCAATTGCAGCCTTTCCTTTAACAAACTTATTTTTTGCAAATTGGTATCTAACTTACGCCAGCTTAAATATTGGTTTAGAAGCTTTTTTATTAAGCGGCATAATAATTTCGAATTTCGTTTATATCAGTAAATCAGTCGATATTTCAGAGGCTTTTTTTTCAAAAGAGAATCAACATCAAAATATAGCAATTCCAGCCACAAAAATAAAAAATTATCACCTCTATTTTGTATCTTTTTGGTTATTAATCTCTTTGGTTTTTTTTACTATAATCGCCTCAGATGTTGTGAATAGTATTTCTTTAAAATTCGCTTCTTACTTGCTTTCAAACACCATTTAACATGACGCAAACTCAATTTTTAATAAGTTTGATTGCCATTATTCCGCTATTAAATTTTGTAACGGCAAAAATTTGCGATGAATCAAAAAAATTACTCGATTTTTTTACAAAAATATTTCCCGTTCTTCATTTGGTGAATTTGATTGGAATTTACGGAAATCTGAATCGCGACAATTCTTATCTAACCTTAATTGAATCGGTTAGGGGAGGGTCTTTGGCCTTCGATATAGATGAAATATCTTTAAAATTTTTGTTTGGATTGAACTTTATTTGGATTGTTTTTGCCTTTTATTCGAGGCGTTTTTTCTTTTTGCGAGAGGTTAGGGAGGGTGAAAATTTACAGCGATTTTTAATTTTAATTTTTGCCTTTTTGAATTTGATAATTTTGGCAAAAAATCTGCTCACGATTTTGTTTTTTTACAATTGTTTGATAATTCTTAGTCATTTTTTTTCGCTGCGCTTTTTGCATAAAAGTGAGACTAAATTTTCAAAATTTTTCACTTTTTTGCTTTATCTCGAATCGATTCTTTTTTTCTTTGCAATAGTCGCAACCTACAAATTCGCTGGTCAGATTGATTTTGCTGACGGAGGAATTTTAGTTAATAGCCTTAATTCTTGGCAATTTGGGCTTTTGCTTTTTGTTTATTTGGGCGGTTTGTTTTTATCGATAATTTTGCCATCTTATTTGTTTTATCGCAGCATTAATCTTGAGCCGATCACGCTTTACGCTTTATTTTTTCTTTCCTACGCCTTTGCGGGAATTTATATTTTAATTAAAATTTTAACTTTAATTTTTGGTTTAGACGCAATACCAGAAACGCTCGGAAAGTCTTATTTTTTATTAATTGAGATTATTTTTTTGGCCAATATTGCCATAAGTTCGATGCTATTAATTTTTGCTAAAGGTTTGAAGTCATCGTTTTTTTATCTACTTTTTCAACAATTCTTATTGGCAATTTTTGCCACTTTATTTTGGGCATTTTTTGATCCTCAAAAATTACAAATTAGCGCACTTTCTTTTGCTCTAAATATTACCTTATTTTTTTTCGGTATTTCAAATATCGCGCTTTACTTGCATAAGTCTGAAAATAAAGAGCTTAGAGGTATTTTTTATAAGTTAAAAATTAGCGGATTTTTTCTTATTATTGCCTTGCTAAATATGTCGGGATTTTTTGTTGGAATTGGTGGGTTAGAAAAATTCTTTTTGCTTAAACTTGTGCTTGTTGAAAAATTGCCAATTTCGGCTGCGATTTATTTTTTAAATTTTGTCGCGATATCGATATTTTTTGTAAAAATGATCTTGCCTTTTTTTAAAAAAGATTTGGTCAAAATGCCGGCTGAAATTAAAAGCAAATATGCTAAATTAATTCCAATGCCAAAAGAGCAGAAAATAATCGATGAAATTGCCGAAAATATTGATTATGACTCAGCTCTTGTTTTGGGCGCTTTTCTTATTGTCATTGCAATAATTTTGTCGGCAATTTTGTACCCATTTTTTTCTCAAAACTTTTTCTAATTTTTTATGATCATCGCAGGAAAAACAGTAAAAGAGAAAGTATTGAAAATTTGTTCTGATGCAAAAAAAGCGAGCGCGGAAACGGCAATTATAAGTTCGGATGCAAAAAATCAGGTTCTGCAAGAGGTGGTGAAACTTCTAAAAAAAAACGCTCAAAAAATTATTAAAGCCAATCAAAAGGATTTAAAAATTGCCAAAGAAAATAAGTTAGATGCGGCAAAAATTGATCGCTTAACTCTAGATGAGGCAAGGATTGGTGGCTTAATTGCGGCGGTAAAAGATATCATAAAACTTCCAGATCCGCTTGGAAAAATAACTTACGATACGCAGCGCGAAAGTGGCATTCATGTTCGTCGAATTTCAACTCCGCTTGGCGTTTTGATGGCAATTTTTGAGTCGCGACCGAATGTAACTTCCGATATCGCGGCTCTTGCTTTGAAGTCTGGCAATGCAGTAATTTTGCGCTGTGGATCCGATTCAATAAATTCCTCCAAAGTTATCGCTGAAATTTATCGCGAAGCTCTTGATAAGTTTGGTCTTGATAAAAATTCAGTGATTTTAGTGCCGGAAATTGAGCGAGAATTTGTTAATGAATTGCTGATGATGGAAAATTATATCGATGTAGTGATTCCAAGGGGAGGGAAGTCATTAATTCAGGCTGTAATTGCAAATAGTAAAATTCCAGTATTTCGTCATCTTGATGGCAATTGTCACACTTACATTCATGAAAAAGCTGATTTTGAAAAGGCGCGAAAAATTTTACTTAATGCAAAATTGCGTCGAGTTGGAATTTGTGGCGCAACAGAAACTCTTTTACTTGATAAAAAAATTGCCAAAAAAATTCTTCCTCTTATCGCAAATGATTTTTGTAGCGCTGGTTGTGAAATGCGTGGCGACGATTTAGCTATTGAAATTGATGCGCGAATTAAAAAAGCCAGCGAAGATGATTTCTACACCGAATATCTCGATAAAATAATCGCCATTAAGTTAGTTAAAGATATTGATGATGCTATAAAACATATCGCCATTTATGGCTCCTCGCACACAGAAAGTATAATTACCGAAGATGAAAAATCGGCAGACAAATTTTTGAAGATGGTCAATTCCGCAATTGTAATGCATAACGCCTCAACGCAATTCGCAGATGGTGGTGAATTTGGCTTGGGAGCTGAAGTTGGAATAGCTACTGGAAAGCTTCATGCGCGCGGACCCGTTGGCTTAGAACAACTTACAACTTACAAATATTTGGTTACCGCTAATTGTGGATTAAGAAGTTAATTATGGGCGCAAAAACAATAGAAAATCTGAGTAAAATAATTGGCAAACTACCAGGAATGGGGCCGCGAATTGCAAAAAGAATCGTTTTGAATTTGGCGAATAATAAAGAAAAGGCGCTCTTGCCGTTGATAGAGCATTTAAAAATGCTGAATGAACTGGTTCATAATTGTTCTATTTGTGGCAATCTTGATGAAGGTGAAATCTGCGAAATTTGCTCGTCACAAAATCGCGATAATGGGATTATTTCCGTTGTGGAAGAGGTGGCTGATTTGTGGGCAATTGAGCGCTCAAAAATTTACCAAGGAAAATACCATGTTTTGGGCGGAAATTTATCGGCAATTTCTGGTAAAACGATTGAAGATTTGAATATTGATAAGCTTTACAAAAGGGCAAAAAACTCTGAAATTCGCGAAATTATCATTGCAACTAGTGCTACAATAGATGGACAAACTACAGCTCATTTCATTGCGGAATCATTGAAAGATTTGCCGTTGAAAATTACCCGATTAGCTCATGGGGTTCCAATTGGCAGTGAGCTTGATTATCTTGATGATGGTACAATTTCAATCGCCTTCAAAACCAGAGGTGAATTTTAATTTTTTAAAAAATATGGCAAATTTTAAAATCGATTCAGTTTTTATTAATGATCTAAAAGTTGTTGAGCCTAAAGCCTTTGAAGATGATCGTGGTTTCTTTTTTGAGGTTTATAAATCATCTCTTTTTGAAGAAAGTGGTATTTCGGGGAAAATTTTACAATCAAATCAATCTTTTTCTGTGCAAAATGTGGTGCGCGGATTGCATTTTCAAAAACATAACTTCGGTCAAGCTAAGTTGGTTAGATGTCTGAGTGGCGAAATATATGATGTGGCCGTTGATTTAAGAGCCAATTCTGCGACTTTTGGCAAATATTTTGGCATAAATTTAACGGCGGAAAATCGCAAAATGCTTTATATCCCAGTTGGTTTTGCGCACGGATTTTCAGTTATTTCAAAAACTGCTGAGGTTTTTTATGATGTTTTTGGTTCTGAATATAACAAGGAATCGGAAGGTGGCTTGCGTTTTGATGATGTTGATCTGGCGATTGATTGGAAAGTTGCAAAGCCAATTGTTTCGCAAAAAGACTTAATTTTACCGTCTTTAAAAGACTTAAATTATCGATTCTAAAATGATAAAAACTATTCTGATTTTAGGCGCAAACGGCATGTTTGGCCAAGATGCAGTTACTTTATTTCGTCAGTGGGGTTATAAAGTTATCGCTGCCGCAAAAAGCGATGTTGATATTTCTAATGCTCAAAATGTCGAAAATTTTTTTGCCGAAAATAGCTTTGATTATGTAATTAATGCCGCCGCTTACACCAAAGTTGATGACGCGGAATTGGAAAAAGATTTGGCTTTTTTAATTAACCAAATTGGTGCCAAAAATGTTGCTGAAGCGGCTAACAAAAAATCAATTCCGCTTGTGTTTATTAGTACCGATTATGTTTTTGATGGCGAAAAATCAGAGCAACATTTTCCGCAAGACAAAACTAATCCAATTAATGTTTACGGCGCTTCAAAATTAGCTGGCGAGAAAGAGGTTGCGATGGCCTCGAGCAAATATTATATCGCTCGAACAAGTTGGCTTTATGGTAAAAATGGCAAAAATTTTGTCGATACCATGATTAATTTGGGGCAAAAAAATAGCTCAATAAAAGTTGTAAGCGATCAATTTGGCTGCCCAACTTATACTTATGATTTAGCCTTTGGAATTAGGCGGCTGTTGGAAGAAAGCAAGCCATTTGGAATTTATCACATTTGTAATTCTGGCGTAACAACTTGGTTTGATTTTGCGAAGAAAATTTTTGAAATCGCAAATCTTCGGGTTGAAGTTGTTCCGGTAAAAACTGAAGAATTTCCTCGTCCAGCAAAAAGACCAAAATTTTCAGCAATGAATAATGATGGAATTTTAAGAAATTGGGAATTGGCCTTAAAAGATTATCTTAAAATTAACTAGTGGCGCTCAAGCTGATTAATTGCATCGCATTATCATCTCGCTTTCCCCATTTTATTATCCCGCTTTTCCCGTTTCCACCATCCTGCGCGCAGTCGCAAAATCCATAAATTAGATGCCGCCACTTGATGCAGCGTGACGAATGTAAGAAATTTGGCGTGCAAATATTTTGGCGGGCAATGTTTTGTGGACTGAAAATTGATTAAAAAATTTTGTTCAAAAATTACTAAAAAATTTATTCGCAACTAGTTTAAAAAAGTTCAGCTATTTTTTTCATAATTTTTGCCGATTCGCCTTCGCGCTCATTCAAAACAAAAGATTCTCCAATTTCATTTGCATTACTAATTTTTTCTAAAATTGGCAATTCGCCAAGAAAATTAATTGAGTTTTTAAGGGCGAATTTTTTTGCTCCATCTTGGCCAAATAAATATTTTTTTACGCCACCCATTTCCAAATAAGACATATTTTGAATTAGACCAAAAATTGGAATTTTAAGCTTAGAAAAACAATCAACTGATTTTACAACATCAATAACAGAAAGGCTTTGCGGCGTTGAAACAATTATTGCGCCACTAATCGGAAATTTTTCTGCCATACTTAAATAAACATCGCCAGTGCCGGGAGGCATGTCAATAATCATAACATCAACCTCTTTATTGTCGCATTTCCAATTTACGCTGCGAATGAGTTGATAAAGAATTTTTGTTACCATTGGTCCACGCCAAACTCCGGCCTGAGACTCGTCAATCATTGATGCAATTGAGATACATTTTACGCCTCGAGAAATTATTGGTAAAATTAAGTTATCTTTTTGTTGCGGTTTATCTTTTAGCTGCATTAAATGCGCCACCGAAGGTCCGTAGATGTCCGCATCCACTAAAGCGGTATTTTTCCCCAAAATTTGCGAAGCAACCGCTAGATTACAGGCAATAGTTGATTTACCAACCCCGCCTTTAGCCGAGGCAATAACGATGATTTTTTTCACCGCTCTTACTTCGGGAATTTGATTCATAAAATCAGCAAAAGTTTTTTCTGTCATTTTGTAAAAAATTATTGTTGCAAAGCTTCGTCATTAATTAATCGATTTTAAAAAAATAATGTCATTTCAAAACTTAAATCTTGATCCAAAAATATTGTCCGCTCTTGAATCTAAAGGCTATGTAACTCCAACTCCAATACAAGAGCAAGCAATTCCGCACATTTTAGAAAAAAAAGATTTATTAGGAATTGCTCAAACTGGAACTGGTAAAACCGCCGCTTTCTCTTTACCAATTTTGCATAATTTATTTCACAGCAAAAATCAGGTTAAAAGCGGCTCAGTTCGTGCTTTGATTTTAACTCCAACTCGCGAATTAGCTTCACAAATTGCCGATAATATTGAAGTTTACGGCAAAGATCTTGGTTTGCGTTACGCCGTAATTTTTGGCGGAGTAAGTGAAAAACCGCAAATTACCAATCTTCAACGCGGTGTTGATATTTTAATTGCAACACCTGGAAGATTAATGGATTTAGCTGATCAAGGCTATGTTCGCTTTATGCAACTTGAAATTTTTGTGCTTGATGAAGCTGATCGCATGCTTGATATGGGCTTCATCAATGATATAAAAAAGATCATCACTAAAATACCACAAAATCGCCAAACTTTATTTTTCTCGGCTACTATGCCGACAACAATTGCTGATTTGGCTAATTCAATTCTAAAAGATCCTGTTAAAGTTGAGGTAACTCCAGCTTCAACAACCGTCGAAAGAATAGATCAAAGGGTTAATTTTGTTGAGCGCGGCAATAAAGCGCTTCTTTTGAAGCGTTATTTAAAAGAAGATGATGCGAAAAGTGTTTTGGTTTTTTCGAAAACAAAACATGGCGCAAATCGCGTCGAAGAGTTTTTGCTGCAAAATGGAATTACTGTTGCAGCAATTCATGGCAATAAATCGCAAGGCGCTCGCGAGAGAGCTTTGGAATCGTTTCGTGAAGGTAAAGTTCAGGTTTTAATTGCAACCGACATTGCCGCTCGCGGAATTGATATACCAGAAATTACTCATGTTATTAACTACGATATTCCAATGGATCCAGAAAGTTATGTGCATAGAATTGGTCGAACAGCAAGGGCTGGTCGTCAAGGCATCGCAATTTCTTTTTGTGACCCATCGGAAATTAAACTTTTACAAGCAGTGGAAAAAAATATTAAAAGCAAAATTCCGGTTGACGAAAGTCATCCATATCATGGAGTAGAAGCCGCTCCAACTCAGCGTGAATCTCATCGTGACGATCGCTCTTTCAATGAAGAAAGGGGTCGCAGAAATTTTGGTCATGCAAGAAATCGTCAAAATGGCGGCGGACAAAGAAGGTCATCTAGCGAAAGACCAGTTAGAGAAAATAGTGGCGCAAGTCGCGGCGACGAAAGAAGGCGCAATGATGATAAAAAGAAATCTGGAGGCTTTTTAAGTTTCATTGGTTTTGGTAAGAAAAAAGAAGATTCTAAAAATAATCGCCGTCCAAATCGCGATTCAAGATTTGGTTTTGGTGATGAAAAAAGAGAAGGCGGCGCCCCAGAAAGAAGATCTTCATCATCTTCTTTGGGAAGAAGGTCTGCCCATTCAGACAGAAGAGGCGAAAACTCTGACAGAAGATCATCTTCTGAATTTGGTTCTGACAGAAGAGGTTTTGGTTCTAACAGAAGATCATCTTCCGAGTTTGGTTCTGACAGAAGAGGCGCTAGTTCAGATAGGCGATCATCATCTTCATTTGGTTCAAATAGAAGATCGTCAGATGGAAATAGAAGCGGCTCAAAAAGGCTGATTCGCGACGGAAATTCAATTTATGAACAAGAAACTCATAACAAAACTTCCTTCGGCTTTGGTTGGTTTGGTAAAAAAAGCCCAAGATCGAAACCTGATTTATCGGTTGATTCAGCTTTAGGTGGAAGAGATCGTTATCCAGACGCTGACAAAAGAGGCGGTAGTTCATTTGGTTTTGGCATGGGAAATCGCAGAAGGCCTTCTAACTCAGGAGGAAATAGATCTTCATTTGGTGGCGGTAGAAGTGGTGGCAATAATCGCGGCGGCGGAAATTCGCGTAAAGATTGGTAATTTTAGCGCTTCTGTAGGCTTTTAAAAAATGTTTTTCGGAAGCGAATTTATAAAAATAGTTTAAATTATTTAAAGCGAGGTCGAAAACGGCCTCGCTTTTTTATTTTCAGCGGATGTTGGAAGGGAATTTAACGGGATTTGGTTTTTGAACTTAATGTCGCGAAGAAGATTTTGCTTTGCAAAATTTTGCGTTTTTGTCGGCACATTTGTGTAAAGTTTCATCATCACAAAAGCTACAAAGAGATGAATTTTTGTTTAGTTTGATGAAGTTTTTATCAAGAGACAAATTTTCTGATCGTAAGATTTTTTTTAAAGTACGAGAGAAGGTTTCAGCCTTAATTCCCAAATATGCAGCTATGATGGCTTTTTTAAATTTAAGATAAAACTCAGGCGATTTTTTGTTTTTTGCGAAAGATGATTTTAGTAAAAAAGATCCAATTTTTTCTTCGGCGCTAGAAAGTTTAAGCGCCAATATTCTTCTTGTTAAATTGTTATTTTTTTCGGATAAAATTTTGTTTAAAGTAATTGATAAATTGCAATTTTTTGACAGCAGTTTTTGAAAAATATCTTTGGCAATTATTAATATTTTTGCATTTTTTAGCACCAAAGCGCTGCATAAAAAACGCTCCTCAAATGGTTGATTTAAAAGGCCTTCGTCGCAAATTATATCAATAACCATTTCTTCCCCTTCGCTGTTTAAGCTACTTAATTTTACCTCGCCAGAAGCCAAAATAATTAAATTTTTACCAAGATCTCCTTGTAAAAAGATTTTATCATTTTTCTGAAAATTTTTTTTCTGAAAAAATGGCGATATTCCTTCAATTTCTTGCGCCGAAAGTGCGCTAAATAAGTTAATTTTGCTAAGCAGAAAGCTGATTTCTTGCGACATTTTTGCCTTAATTTGATTTTGTCTTCGTTTAAAATTTGTTAGAAAAATTTATTTTCTTGATCTGGATCAATTACTTGATTTGAGGCGACTTTAAAAGGTTTAAAGATTCGTAAAAACGAATTTTATTAATCTCAAATTTTAGATTTATGAAAGCTAAGCGGTCAATTTTTGGTATTCTTTCTTGCGCTTTGTTAATTTCTGCAACTACAAGCTTTGCGAAAGATCATAATTGGATAATTCGTTCGCGCTCAGTTTATGTAAAAACCGATATTTCAAGCAATGTTTCAATTTTAGGTGGTGGAATTGCAGCTTCAACCGACCAAATTCCTGAATTAGATATTACAAAATTTTTTAATTCTAATGTTGCAGCAGAGTTAATTTTAGGAACTTCAAAGCATGATATTGCCTTAAAAGGATCGAGTCTTGGAGGTTCGCAAAGCTTGGGTTCGGTAAATATTTTGCCGCCAACATTAACTTTGCAATATCATTTAAATCCTTATGGAAAAATTAGGCCTTATGCTGGCGCTGGTTTGAATTATAGCTTTTTTTACAACGCCAAAACTAGCGATGTTGCAACTAGCATTAGATACCAAAATCATCTTGGATATGCCTTGCAGCTTGGTTTTGATTATATGATTGATACTCGATATAGCGTTAATTTTGATGTGAAGAAAATTTTCTTAAAAACTCACGCCGTGGTTAATGACGCCGTTTCTGCTAATGCAAAACTTGATCCATGGCTAATTGGTGCTGGCCTTGGTTACCGTTTTTAAATTTGTAATGAGGCAATTTGTCGCATTGAAATCATCCAAAATGAAGGAATTTTAGCGCAAAAATAATTCATTTATGTACGGCTTAATTTCGCTTTATTTTGGATATTTCATTTACCTGATTTTCTTTTTCCGATTCAACAGAAGAAGCTATCTGGCACGAAAAATAACAATTTTTTTGGGAGTAAAATTGTTATTTTTAACTCTGATTTATTTTGCATTTTTTAGTCAAAAAATGACCAAAGAGCGCCGTCAGGAAAATATAAAAACATTAATTTTGGAATAGTTATGGATTTTGGATTGGTTGAAATTTCGCGCTTACAATTTGCGGTAACGGCAATTTATCATTTTTTGTTTGTGCCATTAACGCTTGGTTTGGCGGTTCTTCTTGGTATTATGGAAAGCGTTTATGTAATGACCAAAAAGCAAATTTGGAAAGATATTACGCGTTTTTGGGGTAAATTATTTGCCATTAATTTTGCTATGGGAGTCGCCACCGGAATTACAATGGAATTTCAGTTTGGAACTAATTGGGCTTATTATTCGCATTATGTTGGGGATATTTTTGGTGTGCCTTTGGCAATTGAAGGTTTGATGGCCTTTTTTTTGGAATCGACTTTTGTTGGAATGTTTTTATTTGGCTGGGATCGCTTATCGCAAGCAAAGCATTTGATGGTAACTTGGTTGATGGCGATTGGAACTAATCTTTCGGCTTTGTGGATATTAATTGCTAATGGCTGGATGCAAAACCCAATTGGTGCCAAATTCAATCCAGAAACAATGCGAATGGAACTGGAATCCTTTCAAAAAATTTTTTTTAACGATGTGGCTCAGTCAAAATTTGTGCATACGATTAGCGCTGGATATGTTACGGGCGCAATGTTTGTGCTGTCGATAAGTTGTTATTATTTACTCAAAAGAAGTAATTTAGAAATTGCGCGGCGCTCAATTATTGTAGCCACTTCATTTGGCTTAATGTCAGCTTTATCAGTTGTTGTTCTTGGTGATGAAAGCGGATATTCAACTGGCGAGAATCAAAAGATGAAATTAGCGGCAATTGAAGGAATGTGGAAAACGCAGGAAGCTCCAGCTGATCTAACTTTATTCGCTATTCCAAATCAGCAAAAACAGGAAAATGAATATGAGATAAAAATTCCATACGCGCTTGGATTAATGGCGACTCGCTCAATGCATAAAGAAATTTTAGGAATTCAAGAATTGGTTTCGCAGGCTGAAATACGAATTAAAAATGGAATTGATCAATATCAGGTTTTGAAAAGATTGCGCAGCAATAGCAGCGAAAATCCTGAAGCGGATAAAGAGTTTTTGGCTAATAATTCTAAAGATCTTGGTTACGCGCTTTTGTTAAAAAAATATCGCAACGACATTGAAAATTCTTCGCCGGAAGAAGTTAAAAAGGCTGCGCTTGATGTTATGCCTAATGTGCCACCTTTGTTTTACGCTTTTCGCGTGATGGTTGGATTGGGAATTTTTTTCATTATTTTGTTCGCGACCGCTTTCTATCAAATGAATATTCGGCGCAATTTTTCTTCCAAAAATTTACTCAAGATTTGTTTTTATTCACTTCCTTTGCCTTGGATTGCTGCTGAATTTGGTTGGTTTGTTGCTGAATATGGTCGTCAGCCTTGGGTTATTGAAGGAATTTTACCAACCTTTTTGGGGGTTTCTTCGGTGGCTGCTGGCAATGTTTTGGCCAGCTTAATTGGCTTTATCGTGCTTTATAGCGCTCTTTTGGTCGTCGATATTTATTTGATGGCGAAATATATCAAAATGGGCCCAAGTAAAATTTTGCATGGCGATCATTAACGATAGTAAATTTTACATTCCGTTATCCGAGAGATCTTGATGGATTTAATTTTGTAAGATTTTTCGTTTCGCTTAAAATGACAAAAACAAGGAGTAAATATGTTAGAATTTTTTGATTATGAATTTTTAAGAATCACTTGGTGGGTTTTGCTTGGAGTGCTTTTAATTGGTTTTGCAATTATGGATGGATTTGATCTTGGTGTGGCAATTTTGCTGCCATTTGTGGCGAAAAAAGATATTGAGAGAAGGGTGGTTTTAAATTCAGTTGGTCCAGTTTGGGATGGAAATCAAGTTTGGTTAATTTTAGGCGGAGGCGCTATATTTGCTGCTTGGCCTTATGTTTATGCCGTAAGTTTTTCCGGATTTTATTTTGCCATGCTTTTGGTGTTGTTGGCTTTAATTTTGCGACCAGTTGGTTTTGATTACAGAAGTAAAGTTGCGAATGAATTATGGCGACAATTTTGGGATTGGGCTTTGTTCATTTCTGGCTTTGTGCCAGCATTGGTTTTTGGCGTTGCTATTGGCAATGTTTTGCAAGGTGTGGCTTTTTCTTTTGATGAGTTCATGGTTATTAATAATCAGATTAAATTTTTCTCATTATTTACGCCATTTTCTTTGCTATGCGGCCTTATGAGCGTTGCTTTATTGCTTAATCATGGCGCTTGTTATTTGGCCATAAAAACTGAAGAAAAAATCCTAAAGCGCGTTTTAAATATTCTAAAAATTTCACCAATTTTGGTTATTATTTTATTTGCTTGCGGCGGCTTTATGATTAACTCAGCGCCTTCTTATCGTTTAATTGAATTTGCCGGAACCTTAGCACCATCAAATCCTTTGCAAAAAAATGTTATTAAAGAGATTGGTGGCTGGCACAATAATTACAAAATTCACCAATGGATGATGATTGCTCCAATTCTTGGCTTTTTGGCGCAAATTTGTTTGATTATTTTTGTGCGCAGGGGTCATTTCTGTAAAGCCTTTATTGCAAGTTCGGTTAGTATTTTTGGGGTTATTGCAACTGTTGGTTTGGCGCTTTTTCCTTTTATTTTACCTTCAAGTCTCGATCCAAACTCTTCGCTTTTGATTTGGGATTCCTCTAGTAGTCAATTCACTTTGGCGGTAATGTTGATTGCGGCACTAATTTTTGTGCCATTGATAATTTTATATACTTCTTGGGTGTTTTTTGTTCTTCGTGGCAAAGTTACAGAGAAAAAAATCGCAAAAGATTCAAAATTTTTATATTAATTCGCTTTTTCGCAGGTTGATCATGTGGTATTTTGCTTGGATTTTAGGAACAGCTTTAGCAGTTTTTTTTGGTATTGTTAACGCTTTATGGCATGAAATAAACCAAGAAAATCAAGATAGATGCGCCAATAAATGCAGCAATAAACACTAAAATGGATCAGTTGTTATTGCTGAAATATGAAGGCAATTTTCCGCGCTATACCAGCTACCCAACAGCGCCGAACTTCATTTCAAATTTTGATCAAAATGTTTATTTGCAATGGCTTTCAAATTTACAAAATCAAAAAATTTCGCTTTATTTTCACATCCCATTTTGCGATCAACTTTGTTGGTATTGTGGTTGTTTCACCACTGTAACGAAGCGCTATGAGCCAATTCAAAAATATTTAAAATCGCTAAAAAAAGAAATTAGTTTAATTGCCAAAAGAATTGCCGGCAAAGGCAATGTTATTTCGCATATTCATTTTGGAGGTGGTTCGCCAACAATTTTAAGTGCCGATGATTTTGCCGAATTAATGTCTGATATTCGCAATTATTTTGACCTTAATTTTTCTTCGCAAATTGCTATTGAAATTGATCCAAGAAATGTTGATGAGAAAAAAATTATCGCTTATGCGCAAAGTGGTGTAAATCGCGCCAGTATTGGTGTGCAAGATTTTGATGAAGAAGTGCAAAAAGCAATTAATCGTCCACAATCTTTTGAAATGGTGCAAAATGTTGTGGAGCTTTTGCGCAAATATCAAATTTCGGCAATTAATTTTGATTTAATTTACGGCCTTCCAAGGCAAACAGTTCGTGGTGTTGAGCGAAATATTGAGTTAAGTTTAAAGCTTAATCCAAGTAGAATTGCGCTATTTTCTTATGCGCATGTGCAGTGGAAAAAGAAGCAAATGCGCTTAATTAATGAAGCTGAATTGCCGAGTTCAAAAGAAAAAATAGAAATTTACAATTTAGCGGCGCAAAAGCTTTTAAAGTCGGGTTATTTTGCGATTGGCTTTGACCATTTTGCTTTAAAAAATGATCAAATGTTTAGCGATTATTGTGATAAAAAATTGAAACGAAATTTTCAGGGATATAGTGCTGATGATGGCGATTTTATAATTGGTTTTGGCCTTTCTTCGATTGGCTATTTTGAACATGGTTATGTGCAAAATTCCTTCGATTTTAATGAATATGAAAATTTGCTTTCTGCAGAAAAATTGCCACTAAGAAAGGGGTTAAAATTTAGCGAATCTGACAAAATTCGTAAAAAAGTTATCGATTCATTAATGTGTTATTTTGAGGTTGATTTTGCTCTTTTAGATCAAAATTTGCTTGCGCAAGAAAGCTATTTTTCAGCTGAAATTTTGCGCTTAAATAATCTAAAAAATGATGGATTGATTTCCTTTGATGGCTCTGTTTTGAAGGTGAACAAGGATTTTCCGCAAATTGTACGAGTTGTTTGCGCTGCTTTTGATGAATATTTTTGGCGCGAGAAGGAAGAAGGGGTTCGTCACTCAAAAATTTCTTAATTGTTCAGAAATTTTTAATTTATTTGCGCCTTTTGTTTGCGCTTAAATTTGCTTATTTTTGAAATTGGAGCGGGCGAAGGGACTCGAACCCTCGACATTCACCTTGGCAAGGTGACACTCTACCACTGAGCTACGCCCGCATGAAGTAAAGATTTGTTTGAAAGAATTTAGTGCTGATTATTTTGGAATTTTTAAAAACGAAGGCCGCGCAAACTACGAGGCCAAAAATAATTTGCAATGTTCAATCTGTAAATTTAAGTTGATAAAAATCATCTCGTTTCCCTCCTTTATTTTCAAGGCGCCAGCCCCTTTATAAAAAATAATTAGAAAAAATAAAATTAACAAAAATATGAAATTTTTGCGAAAATTTGCAGCGCTAATTTTTGTCCTTTTTTTAACTTCTTGCGTTGAAACAATTGTGCTTGGAACTCTTGCTGGTGGGGTTGCAATTACGCAAGAGAAAAAATTTTCTGAAACAGTTAGCGATTCTGTGATTGAATCAAAAATTCTTTTTCAGTTGACGAAAGTTGGCCTAAAAACCCCAAGAAATTCGGTTGAAATTGTTGTTAATCGCGGTCGAGTTTTGTTGGTTGGAATTTTGAGAGATCAGTCCAAAGCTGGATTGGCAAGTGATATTGCTTGGAAAGTTGATGGCGTAAAAGAAGTTATTGATGAAATTCAAATTAGCGATAATCGCAGCTTAGAATTGCATGATTTTGCTGGTTTGATGCGTGATTATTTCATCAGCTTGCAAGTTGAATCTAGATTGCTGCTTGCGCAAGATTTGGCCTCAGTTAATTACAAAATAACCACAATTAATGGCTCGGTTTATTTAATTGGAATTGCCTCCGATGAATTAGAATTACGCAAGGTTCTGTCTGTTTCAGCGCGGGTTCGAGGAGTTAAAAAAATTGTTAATCACATCACTTTGGCGAATGATGAAAAGCGCCAATAATTCAGTTATCACCTTTGGCTGTCGCCTTAATTCGTATGAGTCGGAAGCGATCAAAGAAGCCATAAAGCAGTCGGAACAAAATAATTTGATAGTTTTTAATTCTTGCGCCGTAACCTCGGAGGCTGAAAAAGACTTGCGTCTAGCCTTAAGAAAGGCGCGCAAAAATAATCCCGAAGCAAAAATTGTTGTTACTGGTTGCGCCGCGCAAATTGATCCGCAAAAATATGCCAAAATGACTGAAGTTGATTTGGTTTTAGGAAATGCCGAAAAAAGCAACCCGCAAAGCTACAAAATAAACAGTCTTGACCAAAAAATTTCGATAAAAAATCAGCCTAATTTTGGTGAAAAATCTGCAATTCACCAAATGTCAGAAATTGCTCATAAAGATCAAATTTTCGCTGCATCAAAAATAAAATTGGCAAATTTTTTAACTGAAAATGAAAGTGCCAAAATAAGAGTTAATGACATAATGTCTGTTCGCGAAACCGCGCCACAACTAGTTTCTTATTTTGAAAATCAAACCCGAGCTTTTTTAGAAATTCAAAATGGCTGCAATCATCGCTGCACTTTTTGCGTTATTCCATTCGGTCGTGGCAATTCCCGCTCGGTTCCATTTGGTGAAATTGTAACGCAGGTTAAAAAAATGATCGCCGCTGGTCATAAGGAAGTTGTTTTTACGGGAGTTGATATTTCTGGTTATGGTGAAGATTTGCCTACGAAAATTACCTTATCACAAATGATTCGTCGCTTGTTAAATCTTGTTCCTGAATTGCCGAGATTGCGCTTATCTTCCGTTGATGTTGCTGAATTGGACGAAGAATTTTTTGATATTTTGCGCGAACAACCAAGATTTATGCCTTATTTGCATTTAAGTGTGCAATCGGGCGATGACATGATTTTAAAAAGAATGAAGCGCCGCCATAATCGTGAGCAAGTTTTAAATTTTTGCGATAAAGCGCGAAAAATAAGGCCAGAAATTACTTTTGGCGCTGATATTATTGCTGGATTTCCAACTGAAAATGAGGTTGCTTTTGAGAATTCGCGTCGCCTCATTGAAGAGGCTGGAATAATTTTTACTCATATTTTTCCTTACTCAAAACGCGACGGAACTCCTGCCGCTAAAATGCCGCAAATAAATGGCGCAATTATAAAAGAGCGGGCAAAGATTTTGCGCGAAACTGGCGCCAAAGAGTTAAAGAAATTTTTACAAAAACAAATCGGTAAAAATTTTAGCGTTATTGTTGAAAAAAATGGCGCCGGAAAAACTGAAAATTTTTTAGATGTTAAAATTGATGGTGGTGAAAAAATAATTTCTGGATCTATTCTTTCAGTTAGGGCTGAAGCGGCTTTGGATAGTGTTTTACAAGTTTCAAATAACCAATAAATTACAAAAAAGTGAAAGTTGATTTAAATAATTTGCCCAAAAATTGGGTTTTTGAAGAAGCGAAAAGAATTTACGATAAAATTGGCGGAAAAATTCCATCAAAAGGTTATGTTTTATTTGAAACTGGCTATGGCCCATCTGGTTTGCCGCATATTGGAACTTTTGGTGAGGTGGTTCGAACTTCTTTTGTTCGACATGCTTTTGGTTTAATTGCGCCAGAAATTCCAACAAAAATGTTTTGCGTTTCTGATGATATTGATGGTTTGCGTAAAGTTCCTGAAAATATTCCGCAGCAAGATATTGTAAGAGCGAATTTGGGCAAGCCATTAACATCGGTTCCTGATCCTTTCGGAACTCATCAATCTTACGGGCATCATATGAATTCTCGTTTGCGCGGTTTTTTGGACAGTTTTGGTTTTGAATATGAATTCATTAGTGCCACTGAAAAATATAAATCAGGAGCATTTGACGCCACAATGTTGCGCGTTTTAGAAAAATATGAAGATTTAATGGCCTTGATGCTGCCAAGTTTGGGCGAAGAGCGTCAAGCAACTTACTCGCCATTCATGCCAATTGATCCTGAATCTGGAATTGTTATCGATAAGGGAGTTAAGGGCGTTAACAAGGCAAAAGGAACGGTGATTTATTTAGATTTAAACGGGCAAGAAAAAGAAATTCCAGTTACGGGCGGAAATTGTAAATTGCAGTGGAAAATTGATTTTGGTGCGCGCTGGTATTCGCTTGGCGTTGATTATGAAATTTATGGCAAGGATCATCAGCCAAATGAAAAAATTTATCGCGAGGTTTGTCGTATTTTAGGTGGGGTTCCGCCAGTTAATTTTACTTATGAAATGTTTTTATCTGATTCGGGTGAAAAAATTTCAAAATCAAAAGGCAATGGAATATCCGTTGAAGAGTGGCTTTCTTATGCTCCGGCTGAATCAATGGCTCTTTTCATGTATCAAAAACCAAAAACTGCAAAAAGGCTTTATTTTGATGTAATTCCAAAGGCGGCTGATGAATATTTGGCTTTTGTACAAAGCTATGCAACTCAGGCAGATATTTCTAAATTTGACAATCCAGCCTTTCATATTCACAAAGGAAAAGTTCCTGAAATTAATTTTAATTTAACTTATTCGCTTTTGTTGAATTTGGCTTCGGCATGCAATCCTGAAAATGATTCGGTTTTGTGGGGTTTTATTTCTAAATATCAAACCGGCTTAAACAAAGAAAATTCACCTTATTTAGCAAAATTAGTGGCCAATGCCATCAATTATTACAACGATTTCATTAAGAAAAACAAAAATTATCGTAGCGCTACAAATGAAGAAAAATTAGCTCTTTGCGAACTTATTGAAGCGTTAAAAAATGCATCAGATGAGCAAAAAAATGATGGTTCTTTATTGCAAAATTTAGTTTTTCAGATTGGCAAAAATCATGGCTATGAATCAAAAATGCGCGATTGGTTTTTAGCTCTTTATCAAATTTTATTAGGACAAGACCAAGGGCCAAGAATGGGATCTTTCATTGCTTTATTTGGCATTGATAATTTTGTAAAATTAGTACAAGAAAAATGCTAAATTAGCTAAAAATGACCAAAAATGAATCGGGGCAGCAAGTAATCACGAATAGCGACAAAAAAGAATCGCCAGAATATTTTTCGCAAAAGCAAGAAGAGAAAAGCTTTGAAAAGGAAATAGATTTAAAAGATTTGCAAAATTTTGCCGCTGATATTTCGGCCGCAGGATTTCCAAAAGTTAAAGGCAAAAAAGCGCAACAAGTAATTGGTGTTTTGGCCTACAAATTATCTACATATCAACAAGAAATTTCTAATTTAGCTGCTGAAGAAGTTGTTTTGGATCAGACAAAATTAACTCCTGAAGAAAAATTTAAACTTGAGGAAAAGCGCAAAAAGCGCCAAGAAAAAATCAATAAAATTGCCAAAGAAGTTTTTATCATTGCTTTTGCTTCCAATTTAGAAATTGCAAAAACGCTAAAATTTTGCGAACAAAATAATCTTGCCAAAAACATTAATGAATTTGGTGAAAATGGTTTAAATCCTTACGCTGCAGCGCTTATTTCAGGAAAAAGTCAGCAAGATTTAGAACAGCTAAAATCAATTGGCGCCGATCCAAAAGCTAAAGATTCACTTGGTAAATCAGCCGAAGAAATCGCGAATTTAATCAGTAATTTTGAAGAAAATCATTTAGACGAGCCTGATTCTCAAAATTTTAAAAGTCGTCGAAAGTCACTTGTAGCGCCAAAAAAAGATGCAAAAAGCGGTGCCGAAAAGCAAATTCAAAAAGATAATTCACAATTAAGCGCGCCAAATCAAAGCGATTTAATGAATTATTTAGAAGAGATGGAAGGCGAGGTTGGGAAGCCTTTTGGATTGCAAAAGACTAAAAGTAAAAAGTCTTTCGAAGGGGCTGCGAAAGACGAAACTTCTCTTGAAAGTAGCGAGAAAAAAAATCCCTCAAACCTTGCTTTAACCGAAGATGAAATTGAGTTTTTAAAAAGAGCGCAAATTGATCCAAGCGATCCAAATTCTTTAAATAAAGCGCTTTTTTATTCGGTTATGTCTGGCAATGCAACCATGCCAATGTTTTTGATAAAACTTGGTGCCGATGTAAATTATCGAGAAAATGGCGTTACGGTTTTAGCTGCCGCAATAATGAATGGGAGTGATTCAATCATTTCCATTTTAGCTTATTTATCAACGCCAGAAACTTGCAAAATAGTCTTCGATTCAAATCACGAGTTTTTTAAACAATTTGAGAAAAACATTCATGAAATAAAGAGCGATTTGTTGGCTAATGATGCTATGTTAACAAAAGTTGAATCCTCAATAGAAGAGAAATCAAAAGAAAGGGCGGAAGGAAAGGGAGAGTCAAAAATTAATCGCGATACTAATTTGGAAGAAGCGCAATTAATTAATGTTCAAAGCGATGACAAGAATAATTTGTCTGATATTTTGCCAAAATTTGAAAATCAGAATGATCTCAAAAAAACGAGTGAAATTATTGCAACAAAAGAGGAATTAACAACAGAGGTAAAACCCGCAGTAAAAGAGAGGTTAGAAGAAGCAGAAAAAGAGGTAAAAGCAGAAGATAAGAGGTTAAAAATAAGCGCTGAAAATCAGGAATTTGTTGCGAAAAAAATAGAAGAAAAAGCGCAACTCGATGACGCTAAAAACAATAGCGAGAATAATTCGAACAAAAATTTTAAAGATATTTTATCAGAAACGATATTTAGTACCTTAAAAACTTCGTTTGTAAATAATGCAAAACCCGCAGCAAAAGAGGGGTTGGAAGAAAAAACAAAAGAAAGGGCGGAAGGAAAAAGAGCATCAGAAGCTAATCGCGATAAGACTTCAGAAAATTTAAAAGAAGGAGTTCAACCTGAAGAATCCTTAAAGAACAACAAAGAACAAATCGCTACTGAAAAAACGAATAAAATTATCGCTACAGAAAAAGAGGTAAAAGCAGAAGATAAGAGGTTAAAAATAAGCGCTGAAAATCAGGAATTTGTTGTGAAAAAAATAGAAGAAAAAGCGCAACTCGATGACGCTAAAAACAATAGTAAGAATGATTCGAACAAAAATTTTAAAGATATTTTATCAGAAACGATATTTAGTACCTTAAAAACTTCGTTTGTAAATAATGCAAAACCCGCAACAAAAGAGGGGTTGGAAGAAAAAACAAAAGAAAGGGCGGAAGGAAAGGGAGAGTCAAAAATTAATCGCGATGCCAATGATGAATTAGCAACAGGGATAAAATCTGCGGTAAAAGATGAATTAACAGCAGGTAAAGGATCAAGAGAAGTGCCAAAAACTGTTTTTTCACCAAAAAAAATTCAGCAAGTATTTCCTCTAGAAGCAAAAAAAAAGAGCGCGCAGCCTCCTGCTAATCCCTTCTGTCGTTAAATTATTTTCTGAATTTCGCCTATTAATTTTTTAAAGCTGTCGGTTTCGTAATTGTCGTGAACGCCTTGCAACACAGATGTTACGCGCTCTAAACCCATGCCAGTGTCAATGCAAGGCTTTGGGAGTGGAGTCATTTTGCCATCTTTTTGTTTTTCAAATTGCATAAAAACCAAGTTCCAAATTTCAATAAATCTATCCCCGTCTTGATCTTTACTTCCTGGAACTCCGCCAAAAATATGCTCGCCATGATCGTAAAAAATTTCAGAACAAGGGCCGCAAGGACCAATATCGCCCATTGACCAAAAATTATCGTCAGTGGCGATGCGAATAATTTTTTCATTTGAAAGGCCGGCGATTTTTTTCCATAAATTTGCCGCCTCATCATCATTGTGATAAACTGTTACTAAAAGCTTATCTTTATTTATCTCAAACTCTTTGGTTAAAAGGGTCCAAGCGTAAAAAATTGCTTCTTCTTTGAAATAATCGCCGAAAGAAAAATTGCCTAACATTTCAAAAAAAGTGTGATGTCTTGCGGTATAGCCAACATTATCTAAATCGTTATGTTTCCCGCCGGCGCGCACGCATTTTTGCGAAGTGGCAGCGCGCTTAAATTTTGGAATTTCAACTCCTGTAAAGTAGTTTTTGAACTGATTCATCCCAGCGTTGGTGAACATTAAAGTTGGGTCGTTGTGAGGAATTAGTGGGCTGGAGGCGATGATTTCGTGATTATTTTTAGCAAAGAAATCAAGAAATTTGCTGCGAATTTCGTTAGTTGTAAGCATCTAAATTTTTATTAAATGAGGTTTGTAAGACAAGCTATAAGCCGGCCAACTGTTTCGCGAAGCAAACAGAAAAATTTAACCAAGAATTCGGCTTTTTTTCGATTTAAATCAAAGTTGTAAGACAAGCTATAAGCCGGCCAACTGTTTCGCGAAGCAAACAGAAAAATTTAACCAAGAATTCGGCTTTTTTTCGATTTAAATAAAAGTTGTAAGACAAGCTATAAGCCGGATTCTGTGTGCCCGCTTGCGCGAGTGACGATCATTCATCTAGGATTAGCGTCGCCGCTAATCTCAAGCAACTTACCCGAATAACATGCGCCAGAGCATCATTCATTTCTGAATCGTTATTCCTATTTAGTCTTGCTCCAGATAGGGTTTTTCGAGATGTATATTACTATACAAATCCGTGAGCTCTTACCTCGCGTTTTCACCCTTACCATTTGCAAAAAGTCGCGATTAAATGCCACCGATTAAGAGGCCGTAAAATCAAACGAAGCGAATTGCAGTGGCGGTATATTCTCTGTGACACTTTCCCTCGACTGCTCTATTTATTCAAGCCGACGCGGCCAGCCGTTAGCTGGTATCTTTTCTGGCGAGGAGTCCGGACTTTCCTCTGATTTTCAAGAAACTTGCGCAACTAAAACCAGCGATCATCCACTTGCCTTACAAGATCATAAAATTAGAGTGCCGCGCTCTTTGGCGCAACCCTAAAATTTCAAAAAATGAAAACAGTTTTTTCAGGAATTCAGCCAACCGGCAATTTGCATTTAGGTAACTATCTTGGTGCGATTCGCAACTGGATTGATTTACAAAATCAACATCGCTGCATTTTTGGCGTGATGAATTTGCACGCAATCACTTTGCCACAAGATCCGAAAATCTTGAAGCAAAATGTAATTGACGCCGCAGCAACTTACCTCGCTTGCGGGCTTGATCCAAAAAAAGTTGCACTTTTTGCACAAAGTGAAGTGGTTGAGCATGCAGAATTAGCTTGGGTTTTTAGCACATTGACGCCCATGGGATGGCTGAATCGAATGACTCAATTTAAAGAAAAATCAGCAAAAGATGAAAATCTCGGACTTTATTCTTATCCCGTTTTAATGGCTGCCGATATTTTGCTTTATCGCGCCGATTTAGTACCGGTTGGCGAAGATCAAAAGCAGCATTTGGAACTTACTCGCGACATAGCTGGCGCTTTTAATCGTCGCTTTGGTGTCGAATATTTCAGGCTGCCGGAAGTGATGATTGTAAAAGATGTTAAGCGCATCATGTCGCTGCAAGATGGCACTAAAAAAATGAGTAAATCTGACGATTCTGAACTTTCGCGCATTAATTTAACTGACAGTGCTGATGAGATTGTTAAAAAAATCAAAAAAGCCAAAACCGATTCGCTACCAACAATTACTTTTGATGAAACTCGTCCAGAAATTTTTAATTTGTTAAACATTTTTTCAGCTTTTGCTAATAAGGCTCCAGATGCTATTGCCAAAGAATATGAAACTTTGGGAAATGGTAAATTTAAAACTGACTTAGCTGAAGTTTTGGTTAACGAACTTCGTCCGATTCAGGAAAAATTAGCTCAATTTAAACAAGATCAGGCTTATGTTTGTCAGATCTTGGATCAAGGTAGGAGGCAAGCGCATGAAATTGCCGCCAAAACAAGAAAAGAAGTTTTTAAAATTATTGGATTATAACCATGTTTGAAATTCCTGTAAATTTAGAAGAAGAAATTAATCGCCTAAAAAAAGAGCGAAACGCCGTAATTTTAGCTCATTATTACCAAGATGGCGAAATTCAAGATATCGCTGATTTTGTTGGTGATTCGCTTGATTTATCGCGCAAGGCAGCAAATACCGATGCTGATGAAATTGTTTTTTGTGGTGTAAAATTTATGGCGGAAGTGGCTAAAATTTTATCGCCATCAAAAAGGGTTTTAGTACCTGATTTAAAAGCCGGATGCAGTTTGGAAGATTCATGCAAAGCCGCGCCATTTGCTGAATTTAAGAAGAAATATCCAGAAGCAGTTACCGTTACTTACATCAATTGCTCCGCTGAAATAAAGGCTTTGTCCGATATTATTGTAACTTCTTCGAATGCAAAAAAAATCATCGAACAAATTCCGGCTGATCGTGAGATTATTTTTGCTCCAGATCAGCATTTAGGCCGTTATTTACAAAAAATAACTGATCGTAAGATGATTTTGTGGAATGGTTCTTGCATGGTTCATGAGCAATTTAGCGAAAAAGAATTGGTTAAATTAATTGCTAATCATCCGCAGGCGCAAGTTATTGCGCATCCAGAATGTCCACAAAATCTACTTTCTTACGCTCATCATATCGGTTCAACTTCAGCTTTATTGAAATATTCAACGCAAAATCAGGGTGGTGAATTTATTGTTTTGACTGAGCCTCACATCATTCACCAAATGCAGCGCGATAATCCAAGTGGAAGATTTTACGAATGTTATTTTGAAGATCGCGCCGGATGCACTATGTGCAATAATTGCCCACATATGCAGTTAAATAATTTGGAAAAGTTGTTTTTGGTTTTGAAGTATGGTGATAAATCGCCAAATGGCGGCGAGTTACAACTTGAAGAGAGTCTAAGAATCAAAGCTTCCAATCCTTTGCGCAAAATGTTGGAAATGTCGTGATTTATTTTGCGAATTTAAATTTATAAATTGCATAAATAATCAAGAATAGGGCGCATGAAATAAGGCAAATTATGGCAATTTCGTTAAGATTTTTTTGAATTAATTCCTGATTATTGCCAAATAAAAATCCAAGAGCTGATAAAATTGATGTCCAAATCGCCGCTCCGGCCGAAGTGTAAATATAAAAAGATTTCAAGTTCATTTGTGCTATTCCAGCTGGAATTGAGATAAAGTGACGAAATCCCGGCAAAAGTCGTCCAATAAAAACAGAAATATTTCCGTGTTTTTGAAAAAAATGCTCAATTTTTAAAATAGTTTGCGCTTTGACAAAAAAGAATTTTCCAATCTTTAAAAGAATTTTTCTTCCCAAGATTTTTGCTAAATAATAGCTAAAGACCGCGCCAGCAATATTTCCAACGATTCCAACAATCGTTACAATATATATATTTACTAAACCTTTTGAAGCGGCAATTCCGGCTGGAATCATGATTAATTCGCTTGGAATTGGCACCAAAGTGCTTTCCAAAAACATGCCAAGAAATATCCCGAGATAGCCAATTTTATCAATAAAGTTAATGAGATAATTGACCGTGATTTCGATGATTTGATGCATTTATAAAAATTCTGAGATTAGCTTTTTAAGATCATCTTTGTTTTGACGACGAACTCTTTTGGATTCAATGATTGAGCGAATTTTTTGATAAGTATTGCCAAGATCGTCATTAATTAGAACGAAGTCATATTCATCATAATGACTAATTTCGCTACGAGCTTTTTGCATGCGGTCTTGAACAATCTCTTCCGAATCAGAAGCTCGGGCGCGCAATCTACGCTCAAGTTCTTGCATTGAAGGAGGAAGAATAAAAATTGAGACAATGGATTTTTTATCAAACTTTTCTTTTATTTGTCGCGCACCCTGCCAATCAATGTCGAACAAAACACATTTCCCTTTTTTTAATTCATCCTCAACGGATTTTTTAGGAGTTCCATAATGGTGATTAAAAACTTTTGCCGATTCTAAAAATTGGCTAGTTTTTTGCATTTCAAAAAACTCACTTTCATTAACAAAAAAATAATCTTGTCCGTCGATTTCTTGAGGTCTTTTACTTCTAGTTGTGGCGGAAATGGAAAGTTTGATCAGTGGATCATTTTGAATTGTCATGTGACAAAGCGTTGATTTTCCTGCGCCAGATGGAGACGAGATTATAATCAAAAATGGATCGTGATTGATGAACATTTCTGTAATTTTACGGTGAGGGAGTTTTGGGTTTTTTGTGTGCGATGTTGGGTTTTTGTGGTGTAAGTGTGATATAGATTATTCGTTTTCTTTAGTGATTGAAATATCTGGCGCATCTGGCGCTTTCATTCCAACTACATGATATCCAGCATCAACATGGATATTTTCGCCAGTTACGCCGCTACCAAGTTCAGAAAGCAAGAAAACACCAGCGCCACCAACATCTTTTAGGTCAATATTACGACGAAGTGGGGCATTATATTCATTCCATTTGAAAATTAGTCTGAAATCGCCGATTCCGCTTGCTGCAAGAGTTTTTACTGGTCCGGCTGAAATTGAGTTAACGCGAATATTATCTTTACCCATATCCATTGCCAAATAACGAACCGAAGCCTCAAGAGCTGCTTTTGCAACGCCCATAACATTATAATGAGGCATCACTTTTTCGGCGCCGTAATAACTTAAAGTTATGATGCTTCCGCCTCCAGCTTTTTTCATTAATGGCTCTAATTCTTTTGAAACCGCAACTAATGAAAAGGCAGAAATATTCATTGTATTTGTGAAATTTCCTGGAGTTGTATCAAGATATTTGCCGCGAAGCTCGTCTTTATCAGAATAGGCAATTGCATGCACTAAGAAGTCTAATTTACCCCATTTTTTTTCTAATTCTGCAGCTACTGATTTGATTGATTCGGCATTTGTAACATCGCAAGGTAAAACAATTTCAGAGCCAATTGATGCCGCTAAAGGCTCAACTCTTTTTTGCAAAGCTTCTCCTTGGTAAGTAAAAGCGAGCTCGGCGCCATATTTTTTACATTCTTCTGCTATTCCCCAAGCGATAGAACGATTATTGGCAACGCCCATGATTAGTCCTTTTTTTCCTGCTAGAATTGTCATAGTAAAATTTGGTTGATTGATGAGGGGTTTATTTTGCTGTATTAATTATTCGTAAAGCCAAGGAGTTAGATCTTTATTGCGTAGCTCGAATTTTGTTATTTCTTCGCTTTTTTGAAGGGTTAGACCTATGTCATCAAGGCCTTCAATTAAGCAATGTTTTCTGAAGCTATCTATTTCAAATTTATATATTTTACCTTCAGCCCTAACTTCTTGAGAAGCTAAATTGACGGTAACGCTATTATTTTCAGATTTTGCAAAGTTAAGAAGCTCAAGAACTTCAGGATTTTTTAGAATAACTGGCAAAATGCCATTTTTAAAACAGTTATTGTAAAATATATCGGCAAATGATGGTGCGATAACGCAGCGAATTCCAAAATCCGCAAGAGACCATGGAGCGTGTTCTCGACTGGATCCACAGCCAAAATTATCAAGAGCGATTAAGATTTTGGAATTCTTAAAAGCATGCTTATTTAAAACAAAATCAGCGATTTCATTTTCGTTTAGGTCGTAACGCATTTCGTGAAAAAGATTTTTTCCCAAACCTGTTCTTTTGATGGTTTTAAGAAACTGCTTCGGAATAATCATATCTGTATCGATATTAATTAAAGGCAGCGCAGCAGCTATTGATTCTAAGGATGTAAACTTCTCCATTTTTGTGAAAATTTTATCAAGGAAGGGGAAACGAGATGCAAAAAATAAAAGCTTAAACCCTTAAATTACAAGTTTATTTTTCCAACATCCTTGGCGATTTGTTCTTTTAATTCAGCAAGAGAAGCGAATTTTTTTTCGTCGCGAATAAAATCTTCAAATTCGATATATATTTTTTGCCCGTAAAGATTTTCTGAAAAGTTAAAAATATGATTTTCAAACAATTCAGAGCTTTGATTTTGAAGGGTTGGCTTAATTCCAAAATTTGTAATTGAAGAAAATTTTTTATTAAATTTTGGAATGAAAGTTGAGGTTTTGTAAACGCCAAATTTCGGCTGAATTAAAGCGGCTTTTGGTAAAATATTTGCGGTTGGAAAACCTAATTTTGAGGCAAGTTGCTGACCTCTGATTACATTTCCGTAAATTGTAAATTTTTTATTCAGAAGTTGATTTGCTTTTGCGATATTGCCATTTGAAATTTCTTTTCTGATTAAGCTTGAAGAAAAAATTTCCTCGCCATTTTTTTTGGCCTCAATTTTGCTTAAATTAAAGCCAGATTTTGCAGAAAAATTTTGTAATAATTCAAAATTTCCACCGCGATTTTTTCCAAAAATAAAATCGTAACCAACGATTAAATTTTTAGCATTTAATTTTTTGAGTAAAATTTTGACGATAAAATCTTCAGCATCAAGCTCAGAAAGACTTTGGTTAAAGGGCAAAATAATGCAATATTTTACACCTAACTCACGAAATATTTGTAATTTTTGCGCTAAATTGGTGATGCGAAATTTTGATCGCTTTTCTTCATTAAAAAAACTTACTGGATGTGGTTCAAAAGTTAATATTGCGGGCGCCAAATTTTGCTCTTCAGCATTTTTTTTCATCTCTTCAATTATTTCTAAATGACCGAGATGAACACCGTCAAAATTTCCAATTGTCAAAGAAAGTGGCGGTATTTTTGGGATATTTTTTAGATTGCGAATTATTTGCATTATTTGGTTCAGAGCTTTGATTTTATTAGAGCTGACACTGTGCAGCTTATTTGGCGGGAGATTTGAAAATAAACTCTAGACTTATTTGAACCTAGAGCGCGACTTTTAAACAATTGAATAAACTAAATTTTAAATGCCAAATTTTAAATTAATTTTAACCGCAAGCTTCTTTGCTTTTAGTGCTGCGGCATCTGATTTTAAACACGGAATTTCAGTTTTTGGCGATTTAAAATATGGTAAAAATTTCACCTCTTTTGATTATGTTAATTCTAGAGCGCCAAAGGGTGGGGCGGTAAAATTTGGTGTTGAAGGTGGATTTAACAGCTTGAATCAGTTTATTTTAAAAGGCATTCCTGCTTCTGGCCTTTCTTACATTTATGATAGCTTAACAGAAGGTTCGGATGATGAAATTTCGGCGCGCTACGGATTAATTGCCAAATCTGTTTCCTTATCTTCCGACAAAAAATCAATTGAGTTTATTTTGCGCCAAAATGCTTATTTCCATGACGGCTCTTTAATTACGGCCGATGATGTGGTTTTTACTTTTAATAAATTAATCACCGAAGGTCATCCTTCTTACAAAATGGCTTTTCGCGATGTTTTATCGGTAAAAAAAATTAACAAGTTTCGGGTCAAATTTTTCTTTAAAAATAATCATAATCGCGAGCTGCCAATCGCTGTTGCAAGCTTGCCAGTTTTGCCAAAAAATTTTTATGAAAAAAATGATTTTTCAAAAAGTGGTCTTGACATTCCACTTGGTTCTGGGCCTTACAAAATAAAGCGAGTTGAGCCAAATCGTACAATTGTTTTTGAGCGTGTAAAAAATTACTGGGCGCAAAATTTAAATGTGAATATCGGTCGATATAATTTTGATGAAATTGCTTTCGATTATTATCGCGATAGTAGCGTTTTAATTGAGGCTTTTAAGGGTAAAAAATATGATTTTCGCCAAGAAAATATAGCTCGGAATTGGTTCAATTCTTACAATATTGAAGCGATAAAAAACGGTGAAATTATAAAAAATGAAATAAAGCACGATCTTCCCGCGTCAACGCAGGCCTTTGTTTTCAATTTGCGTCGTGAAAAATTTCAAGATTTAGCTTTGCGAAAGGCAATGACTTACGCATTTGATTTTGAATGGTTGCGCGATCATATTTTCTACGGCGCCTACAAAAGAACGGAAAGTTATTTTGCCAATTCCGAATTTGCGTTTACTGGCTTTCATTTGCCAAAATCGGAAGGTGATGGATTCAATCGTAAAAATTTGCTTTTAGCCAAAGAAATACTTGATTCTGCTGGCTATAAAATTGTGAAAGGAAAATTGCGTGATGCAAAAAATTCTGCGGTGAAAGTTGAGTTTATGATTGATAGTTCGGCATTTATTATGGTTTTGGCTCCTTTTGTACAAAATTTGCAAAAACTTGGAATTGACGCAAAAGTTAAATTTGTTGAGGAAAATCAATATCAGACAAGGGTTAATAACTTTGATTTTGATATTATTATTTCGGTTTTTGGACAGGGATTAATTCCAGGAAACGAACTCTACGCTTACTTTCATTCGTCACAAAAAGATGTAAAAGGTAGCCGCAATATTTCTGGTTTAAGCGACAAAATAATTGACGATTTAGTTGAAAAAATTACCAAAGCGAAAGGTCGTAAAGAGCTGAAAGAGCTTTGTTGGCAACTTGATCGCCGGCTTTTGGAAAACTATTATACCATTTTGCAATGGCATAATAATTCTTATCGAATTTTGTATCGCGATATTTTTGCAATGCCGCAAAAAAAACCAAAATATTCTCTTGCGCTTGATAGTTGGTGGATGAAGTAATCAAGCCATAAATATAGCTCAATTTTTTAAGCGTATTTTACTGAATTTTTTTAACAAATTCTGACTTTAAACCCATTTGGCCAATTCCAGGAATTTTACAATCAATGTCATGGTCGCCGTCAACAAGTCGAATATTTTTCACTTTTGTGCCAACTTTAACCACCAAAGAAGAACCTTTTACTTTCAAATCTTTAATTACAGTAACGGAATCGCCATCTTTTAAAACATTGCCATTGGCATCTTTAATTAAAATTTCTTCGTCTAAATTTTTAGCATTTTTCGACCATTCAAAAGCGCATTCTGGGCAAATATAAAGATCACCATCTTCGTAAACATATTCGCAATTGCATTTAAGGCAGTTTATCATTTTTGATTTAATTGAATTGAGTTTTTTGATTGTTAGCGCGGTCTTAATCTTAGGAAAAAAATTCTAAAACAGATTAGAAAAAACTTTTGCCTAATTTAATTTTAGTTGCGACGATTTTTTACTTCCTCAAAAACAAAATCCCCTTTTGTCATGACAAATTTTAGCCTTCCTTACGCGCAGCATAATTCTGCTCAAAGCAAAATTCTTTACAAAAATGCTCGAATTATCGATCCTAAATCTGGTTACGATAAAATGGGCGATTTACTTACAATTGGCGATAAAATTGCCGATTTTGGTGAAAATATTTTAGCGCAAGATGCTGAAATAATTGATTGCCAAGGTCACATTTTAGCTCCTGGTTTGATTGACATACAAGTTCATTTTCGTGATCCCGGTCAAACTCATAAAGAAGATTTAATTTCAGGTTCAAAATCTGCAGTTGCTGGCGGAATCACTACCGTTGTTTGTCAGCCAAATACAAATCCAACCTTAGATTCTGTTCTTACTTTTGATTATTTGCGCTTGAAGTCGCAAGAAGTTGCTTATTGCAACATAAAAGCTTATGGCTGCATCACAAAAGGCATGAAAGGCGAAGAATTAGCCGACATGCATTCTTTGAAAAATGCTGGTGCAGTTGGTTTTACTGACGACGGATTGCCGGTTATGAATGCAAATGTAATGCGTCGCGCCTTTGAATATTCGAAAAATCTTGGAGTTGTGGTGGCGCAACATGCGGAAGATCTAAATTTAACAAATAAAGGCTGTATTAATGAAGGATTGGTCAGTTTAGAACTTGGCGTTAGAGGCATTCCTAACATTTCGGAAAGTGTTATTGTTGAAAGAGATTTGGCGATTCTTGAAGCGGTTGGGGGTCGTTATCACTTACTTCATGTTTCAACCCGCGAAGCTTTAGAGGCGGTAAAGCGTGCAAAAAATAAAGGATTGAATGTTACGGTTGAGGTTTCACCACATCATTTCACCTTAAATGATTCTCAGGTTTTAAAATCAGGAACTAACGCTAAAATGAATCCTCCACTGCGCTCAGAGCTTGATCGTTTAGCCTTAATTGAAGGCTTAAAATCTGGCGTAATTGACGCGATAGCAACTGATCATGCGCCACACGATCTTGCCTCAAAAGACAAAACATTGGAAGAAGCTTCATTTGGTATTGTTGGCGTTGAAACCATGCTGCCATTGAGTTTAGCGCTATATCATCAAGGAATTTTAAGTTTACGAGATTTGTTGGCAAAAATGACTTGTAACCCAGCAGAAATTATAAATTTTGATGGCGGGGTAATAAAAAAGGGCGCACGGGCAGATTTGGTTTTAATAAACTTAAATTGTGATTGGGTAATTGATTCGCAAAAATTTTATTCGAAATCAAAAAATTCGCCATTTGATGGATTTCCAGTAAAAGGGCGGGCAATTAGAACTATTGTGGCTGGAAAAACAGTTTTTCAAAAAAATTAAAGCTTTATCCTTAACGACGACTTCAAATTAAATGCCAATTAATTCACAAAATAAATTGCCACCATTGGTTGTTGATTTGGATGGCACTCTCATCCATTCCGACTTATTGCAGGAATCTTTTTTTAGCTTTCTTTTAAAAAAGCCCACCTCGATTTTTCTGCCACTTAAATGGTTATTTAAAGGTAAGGCAAATTTAAAAAAACATTTGGCGCAAAATGTTGATATTCATGTCGAAAATTTACCTTATGATCAGCGCGTAATTAAGCTAATTAATGACGAACGCCAAAAGGGCAGAAAAATTATTTTAGCCACCGCCAGCCACATTATTTATGCCAAACAAGTTGCTGAACATTTAAAGCTTTTTGACGATGTTTTTGCCACCGAAAACGGCATCAATTTATCGGCGCAAAATAAGCGCAATAAACTGGTAAAAGAATTTGGCGAAGGCGGCTTTGACTATGTTGGCAATTCTCATGATGATATAGCTGTATGGCAAAAGGCGAGGGCCGCAATTGTTGTAAATGCTGATTTTGGCGTAAAGAAAAAGGCGCAAAAGCTTGGCAATGTTGAGCAAATAATTTCTTTTCCAAAAAATATTTTTAAGGTTTGGGCAAAAGCTTTACGCTTACATCAATGGGTAAAAAATTGCCTTATTTTCGTGCCACTTTTAGCGAGTCACAAATTAGACAAAATCGATCTTTTGTGTAATGGCGCTTTGGCATTTTTGTTTTTTGGTTTTTGCGCTTCACATGTTTATTTATTTAACGATTTAATTGATTTACAGAACGATCGTCATCACGCCACCAAGCGCTTTCGTCCTATGGCGTCCGGCTTAATTTCCGTCACTTCATCATTAACGATTAGTTTTGCTCTACTCTTAACTTCTTTTATTGGTGCATTTTACTTTTTGCCGCTGTGGTTTGGTATTTCTTTGGCTACTTATTACATTTTAACTTTAGCTTATTCTCTATTCCTCAAGCGTTTAGTAATGCTTGATATTATTAGTTTGGCAGCGCTTTATACCATGAGAATTATTGCAGGCGCTTTTGCTTTTGGTGAAATTTTAACTTTTTGGATGTTGGCCTTTTCAATGTTTATCTTTTTAAGCTTATCACTAGTTAAGCGTTATGCCGAGCTATTCGATAAAAGAGCGCAAGGCAGTGCTGAAAAGGCTCACGGTCGATGTTATTATCCAAGTGATTTAGAAATGTTATCATCGCTGGGTGCAGCTTCTGGTTATTTGTCTGTGATGATTCTGGCTTTGTATATTCAAGACAAGGCTACGATTTCACTTTATTCACACCCAAGAATAATTTGGTTTGCTTGCCCGCTTTTGCTTTATTGGATTAGTCGAGTTTGGATGATTACTCATCGCGGACAAATGCATGATGATCCGGTAGTTTTTGCAATTAAAGATAAAATTAGTTGGCTTGTTGGCGCTTTATTAGCATTGGTGTTTTGGCTGGCGATATGATGGTTAAATCGTGGGGAAATTATCCAAATCATCCTCAAATTTCTCATTTTACAAATTGGCGCGATAATTTAAGTGCTGATTTTTTAGCGATTTTAAAAAATCATCAAACCACTTTACCATTTGGCAATGGTAGAAGTTATGGCGATAGCTGTATGGCAAGTTCAGGGCATGTTTTACAAATGCGTAATTTAGATCGCTTTATTGAAGTTGATTGGGTGCGTGGCATTGTTAAGGCTGAAGCTGGCGTTACTTTGGAAGAAATTTTAAATTTATCTATTTCGCAAGGTTGGTTTTTGCCAGTAACTCCGGGTACAAAATATGTTACCTTGGGTGGCGCCGTTGCTAATGATGTTCATGGAAAAAATCATCACATCCGCGGCACTTTTGGCTGTCATGTGCAAAGCTTTAGCTTGTTACGCAGTGATCAAAAATCGCTAATTTGCTCGCCGCAAAAAAATATAGATTTATTTAACGCTACAATTGGAGGGCTTGGCCTTACCGGAATTATTGAATGGGTTGAAATTAAGCTTATACCAATTTCTTCAAGCTTAATTGATTCAATGGCGATTCGCTTCAATTCAATTGACGAGTTTTTTGATTTGTCGAATGAGTTAGACGCTGCAAATGAATATAGCGTTGCTTGGATTGACTGTTCAAAAGTTGGGCGCGGAGTTTTTTTTGTTGGCAATCACGCAAAAAATGGTGAATTAAAAGCAAATCAAAAAGCCAAAATTACCATGCCAATCACGCCACCATTTTCTTTGATTAATCGAATCTCATTAAAATTTTTAAACGCAGCTTATTACTATTCTCACAAAAATGGCAGGCAGCAAAAAATCGTAAATTATGATTCATTTTTTTATCCGCTCGATGGAATTTTGAAGTGGAATAGAATTTACGGCAAAAAGGGTTTTCAACAATATCAATGCGTTATTCCTGAGCAAAATTCTTGCGCGGCAATTAAAGAAATTTTGAACGAAATTTCGCGCGCTGGCGCCGGCTCTTTTTTGGCCGTTTTGAAGCGCTGCGGTGAAATAAGGTCGTCAGGATTGCTGTCTTTCCCACTTCAAGGTATTTCTTTGGCGTTAGATTTTGCGCAACATGATGAACTTAATTTAAAATTATTTGCGCGCCTTGATCAAATTTTGCGGCAAGCAAATGGCCGTCTTTATCCAGCAAAAGATGCGCATATGAGCGCGCAAGATTTTAAAAATTTTTACCCCAATTGGCAATCGCTCGAAAAATTACGCGATCCAGCCTTAATTTCACAATTCTGGAGCAGAGTTTTATCATGAAAAAAATATTTTTAACTAAAGTTAAAGCGATTGAAGATTTTTTTGAGAATAAAGTCATTTTTATTATCTTGGCCTTCTCGCTTTTGGTGGGTTTATTCTTGATCAAACTTGGCAATATTTTGATTGATCAAACGCTTTGGGGGGAGGATGGGTCTATTTTTGTTTCTCAATCTTTAGAATTAGGAATTAAATCTATATGGAAAGAATATTCTGGGTATTTGCACCTTTATCCAAGGATAGTATCTTATTTTGCTAGCTTTTTTGACCTTAGTTTAACGCCAATAATTTTTCTGATTTTTTGTAGTTTAGCCTATGCGGCTTTAGTTTGGGTAATAATAAATAAGGGCGTTTTGTTAAATAGAAGTCGCTTAGAATTGTTGTTATTGGCGATATTAATTATTTTTCAGCCGCACTCAGGTGAAGTATTTTTTAACTTAACAAATGCTCAATGGTGGACTGCTTCAGCGCTATTTATTTTAGTTTGTTGCGACGGTCAAGAAAAGAACGGTCTTTTAAAATCAGTGATTATTTTTATCGCCTCAGTAACTGGACCATTCTCGTTATTTTTACTTCCAATTCTGGCTTTTAATTCAGTTATTTTAAGAAATTGGCGAAACAAAAAGTTTGTTTATATTCCAGTGTTGCTCGGAGGTTTTATACAGCTGATTTTTATTTTGAATTCTCACCGAATTCATATTGGGGAAAGTTTGTTTGAAAATAAGCTTGAGCACTTACTGTTTGTTGTTAAAGCCATTATTAGCAACACTAAAAATCTTATTTTTTTTGGCAGCGATTTAAAATTATCGAGATTTTTTTCTATAATTCTCTGGCTCATGATTTTTTCGCAAGTAAGCAGAGTTGTGATAACTTTTGCGAAGAAAAACAAAAACAATGAACAAGATATACAAGCTATTTTGCTTCTTTTTTTGGCTGCAATTTGTTATGCCTCGTCAATTTTTGTATCTACTGAAGGGTTGAGTCCTCTTGGATCTGGAGGTCGCTATTTCTTTACAATATACTCATTAATATTTTTTGCGGCTTGGTTGCTATTTCTAAATAACAAGATTTTGAGAGCGATTCTTTTGCTGATTATTTTGCTAATTGATTGCCTTAACAATCCTTTTAGGTGGGGTAAGGAGCGGCTTAACCATCAATTTCAGTCTTATGTGGAATTTTCTAAATTTAATGAAGGAGTGGAGATAAGGTATAATCCATACTCAATACCAAATGGTGAGGTTTGGAAAATTACTTTACCAAGTCGCAAACTTAAAAAGATTTCAGATGAAAGAGTTTTTGAGGCTTACTGGAAAGAAGAGGGTGGCTTGAAAATATTGGATAATATTCTTTTCTCTAAAGAATTTTCTAAAAAATGCAGCAGTGCAAAACACCTCGGTATCGAGCTTAGAACTTACTCTATAAAAGGTGGAAAATTGCAATTAATTTGGAGTGGTAACGAAACTTCTTTAACAAATTTTTTAGATGAGCGATTTTTTTCGGGAGAGTCAAAAATATATTTCGCTATTCCACTTTCTGAAGGCATGCAGTTGAAACTAAAAAGATTTGATGCCGAAGATGATTTTGAAATAAAATCAACAAGAATTTACTGCCTTTAAGAAGCGTAATTTCATTTTTAAAAAATTAATTGGTCATGAAAAAAATATTAATAATTGGCGCAAATTCGGCAATTGCAAATTCTTGTGCCAGAATTTGGGCGGCGGAAAAAGCTGATTTTTTTTTAGTAGCGCGCAATCAGGGTAAATTGCAACAAATGGCCGCTGATCTTATGGCGCGAGGCGCCAAGTCAGTAAAAATTCACGAACTTGATTTAAATAAATTTGAATCTCATCAAGAAATGATCGAAACCAGCCTAGAAGCGCTTGGTAAAATTGATGTTGCTTTAATTGCGCACGGAACTTTGCCTGAGCAAAAAAAATGCGAAGAAGATGTTGAATTGGCGTTGCAAGAATTTTCCAGTAACGGTTTGAGCGTGATTGCAGTTTTGACTGCGCTTGCAAATGAAATGGCAAAAGAAAATAGCGGCACAATCGCGGTAATTTCTTCGGTTGCAGGTGATCGAGGTAGAGGTTCGAATTATCTTTACGGCAGCGCCAAAGCGGCTGTCACAGCTTTTTGTGAAGGCTTGAGAGCTAGAATGTTTAAGGTTGGCGTTCATGTTTTAACCATTAAACCCGGTTTTGTAAATACACCAATGACTAAAGATTTGGCCTTGCCGCCACTACTTACCGCATCGCCAGAAAAAGTTGCGCAAGATATCGTTAAAGCTATCGAAAAAAAATCAGATTCAATTTACACGCCATTTTTTTGGTGGGGAATCATGACTATTATCAAACTCATCCCAATCGCAATTTTCAAAAAACTGAAATTGTAAAAAGCTAAACTATGAATCTTTTGCCGGCTCAAATCGATAATTTTTTAAAATGCTTACAAAAAACCAGTAGAATAAAGATCTTATTTTGGTTTTTAGCTATTTTATCCGCAGCACTCACTTTTGTTGGCGTTATAAAAAACTATTCGCCAGTGCCGTTAGGGGACATGTGGGATGGCTATTTGAATTTTTTTGTAAAAATATCGGATGGCGATTTTTCGTCTTTGTGGGCGCAGCATAATGAACATAGAATAGTTTTGAGCAAAATTTTATTTTGGCTGGATATTCGTTTTTTTGATGGTTCTGGAATTTTTTTAATTACCTTAAATTGCCTGCTTCCTATCGCTGCTTCTGCAATTTTTTTCTGTTATATTGATGAAATTCTAAAAAATGATGATTCTACTTTTGCAGCCAATGTAATTAAGTCGTCAGTGTTGATTTTGCTATTCTCTTGGACCCAAAAAGAAAATTTTAACTGGGCATTTCAATCGCAGTTCTTCTTGGCGCAGCTTTTACCACTTTTATCGTTTTTTCTTCTTCACAAATCCCAACAGTCAAAAAATCACTCAACTGTTTTATTTTTATTATCCTGTTTAACTGCAATATCATGCGCTGGAACAATGGCAAACGGGGTTTTGGCCTTGCCAATAATGGCTTTATCGAGCATAATTTTACGCATGAATATCAAAAGAATCGCAACTCTGATTGCGTTATCAATATTGGTAATTATTGCTTATTTTTATGGTTATTCTTCTCCGCAAGGTCACGGATCTTTGAGTAATGCGATCTTAGAAGATCCACTCAAACTTATTCAGTATATTTTGGCTTATTTGGGAAATCCTGTTCATCATATTGGCTATTTAGTTGCTCAAATTTTTGGCTTTATATTCCTTTTAACCTCTTCTTTATACGCCCTCAAGCAACTCAAAAACAAAAAAATACATTCGCTACAATTAAGCCTAATCGCCTTTATTTTATATATTGGAATAACTGCTGCCGCAACTGGTGGAGGAAGGCTTATTTTTGGTTTTGAACAAGCTTTTTCTTCTCGATACGCCACTCCGGTTTTAATGGCCTATACGGCTTTTTTGATTATCTGTTCATCAAATATTTCCGATGGTTTGAAAAAAAATTTCAGGCCAGTTGTGCTTTTATTACTTCTTATTCCAATGATTTTTTTACCAAAACAGTTTCGCATCTTTAGATCAAACGAGAATTCATTTAATTTAAAAATTGCAGCTCTTGCTTTGGAAATTGGCGCTAAAGATGAAGAACAATTAAAAGAAATTTATCCAAATATTGATCATCTTATTTCCATTGCCCAAGCTCCAATCGAAAAAAATTTATCAATTTTTGGCGATCCAGCGATTAAAGATGTTAGGCAGTTAATTGGCTCAAAAGAGTTGACCAATTTCGCAATAAAATGTGTGGGCAATATAGAAAAAATTGCCTCAATTAATGCTGAAGAAAAATATCTAAAAATTGAGGGCTGGATTTTTGACAATGAATCAAATTCGGTATCAAAAACTGTTCATATAACAGATGAAAATGGGATAATTGTTGGTTACGCCTTAGTTGGTAAAAAAAGGTCTGACATAAAAAAATATCACAATTTCAAAAATGAATTTTTGGGTTTTGAAGGTTATTTGCTCAAAAATTTTTCAGATAAAAAGCTTATTATAAACGGCTTTCAGCCAAATTGTTTGGTAAAATAATTCAACTAACCAAATTCTAACATTAGAAGCGAATTTAATAAAATGATTCACGGTTCAAAACAGCAAAAAATAATCATTCCTGGCGGCGCTGGATTAGTCGGTCAGAACCTTATCGCAATTCTTAAAGAGCGCGGTTATAACAATATTGTGGCGCTTGATAAGCACTTGCCAAATTTAAAAATTTTACAACAAATTCACCCAGAAATTACCGCGGAATATGCTGATTTGGCTGAAGTTGGTGAGTGGAAAAAGCATTTTAGTGGCGCTGATGTTGTGGTAATGTTGCAGGCGCAAATTGGCGATCCGAACTTTGAGCCTTTCGTTAGAAATAACATCATTTCCACCAAAAATATTGTTGCTGCTATTAAAGAATTTAATGTGCCTTATACCGTTCATATTAGCTCTTCGGTAGTAAATTCTGTTGCTAATGACCACTATACTAACACCAAAAAAGATCAGGAAAAATTTGTGGCTGAAAGTGGCATTAATTGCGTGGTTCTGCGCCCAACTTTGATGTTTGGTTGGTTTGATCGTAAACATTTGGGATGGCTTTCGCGTTTTATGCAAAAATTTCCACTTTTTCCAATTCCGGGTAATGGTCGCTACATGCGTCAGCCGCTTTACGCTAAAGATTTTTCCAACATTATTATTAGCTGCATCGAAAAGAAAATTTCTGGTAAAATTTTTAATATTACGGGGCGTGAAAAAATTGATTACATCGACATCATTCATTGCATCAAAAAAGCGGTAAAAGCCAAGACGCTGCTGGTTAAAATTCCTTATCCGTTATTTTATTTTTTGCTAAAAATTTGGGCAATTTTTGACAAAAATCCGCCATTTACTGCCGACCAATTAAAAGCTTTGGTTGCGCATGATGAGTTTGAGGTAATTGATTGGCCAAGGATTTTTGCAATTGAGGCAACGCCATTTTCTGAGGCAATTAATCAAACTTTTAATCACCCAATTTACAGCAAAATAACCTTAAAATTTTAAAATGACAAAACCAAAAATAGCCATACTAGGAGCTGGCCCGATGGGTTTAGCCGCGGCATATTATTTAGCCAAAAATAACTATCAGCCAATAATTTTTGAAGCTGATGACAGGATTGGCGGCATGACTGCATCTTTTGATTTTGAAGGCTTAAATATTGAGCGTTATTACCATTTTCATTGCATTAGCGATAGCGCTTTTTTACAGGTTTTAAATGAACTTAATCTGCAAGATAAGATGCACTGGCGCGCCACCAAAATGGGATATTACTATCAGGGCAGGGTATCGCCTTGGGGCAATCCTGTGGCGCTTTTAAAGTTTCAGGGGTTAAGTTTAGTTGCGAAATTTCGCTATGGACTTCACGCTTTTTTATCAACCAAAAGAAATAACTGGAACGATTTAGATAAAATTGATGCAGTTACTTGGATAAAGAAATGGGTTGGCAAAGAAGCCTACGAGGTTTTATGGAGCAAGCTTTTCGAATATAAATTTTATCAATATACTAACAATCTTTCTGCTGCTTGGATTTGGAGTCGTATTCGCAGAATTGGCAGATCGCGCTACGATATTTTTAATGAAAAACTTGGATATTTAGAAGGTGGCTCACAAACCCTGTTAAACGCCATGAAAAGTTACATTGAAAGTAAGGGCGGCGAGTTTTGTTTAGGTGCGCCAGTGTCGAAAGTTGTAATTGAAAATGATGCCTTAAAAGGCGTGATAGTGCATGAAAAATTCGAAGCTTTTGATAAAGTAATCAGCACCGTGCCGTTACCTTATTTACCTGAATTAATGCCAGATTTACCGTTAGAAATTTTAGAAAAGTTTAAAGCTGTAAAAAATATCGCAGTAGTTTGCGTGATTGTAAAATTAAGAAAGGCCGTAACGCAAAATTTTTGGCTTAATATTAATGATAAAAATATGGATATTCCGGGTCTCGTTGAATATAGCAACTTGCGCCCCTTGAGCGATCATATTGTTTATGTGCCATTTTATATGCCGGCAGAAAATCCTAAATTTAAAGAATCAAACGAAGTATTTTTGCTAAAGGTAAAAAGTTATTTGCAAAAAATTAATCCAGACTTGCTTGATGATGATTTTATTGCGATGAAAGCTAGTAGATACCGCTTTGCTCAACCAATTTGTCAGCCAGAATTTTTAAAAAATTTACCGCCGTTTGATCTTCCGATAAAAGGCTTAATGGCAGCTGATACTTCTTATTATTACCCAGAGGATCGTGGCATTTCCGAAAGTATCGCTTTCGGCGAAATGATGGCAAAAAAATCAATTTCTTAAAAAATGCTTAAACATTTTTTGACCAAGCAATTTTTAAAATTTTTACTCGTAGGAACTACGGCGGCATTTGCCAATTGGGTTTCGCGGATAATTTTTAGTTTTTGGCTGAATTTTTCTTTAGCAGTTTTAGCGGCTTATTTAGTTGGAGTGGTCTCGGCTTTTTTACTTAATAAAAAATTTGTTTTTCCAAATTCATCCAGACCAATTCAAAAACAAATTAGAGATTTTGGATTGATGAATTTAGTCAATCTTCCACTTGTTTGGTTTTCATCAATTAAGATTAAAGAATTGCTTCAGGCTGCTGGAATGATTTTATATTCAGAGGAATTGGCTCACTTTTTGGCACTTTCAATACCAACTGTGATTAGTTTTTTAATTTGTAAGTTTCTGGCTTTTGGCGATCGGTAAGAGCATCAAAAATAAAAATGAGGCAAAAGTTAAATTTTTGCCTCATTTTTGATTTCTTATTTAGCTATAAAGCACATAGCCACGATTTCTAACGGTTTGCAAGTAATGCGGCTGTTTTGGATTAATTTCGATTTTTCTTCTCAAGCGCGTGATTTGAACATCGATGCTGCGCTCATCGATATTGCCGCAAAGAGTGGCTAATTTTTCTCGACTAATCACGCTACCTTTTTCGTTGCACAAAATAGTGAGAATTTTTGCCTCAGAGTCGGTTATATGAATAAATTGATCTGATTTTTTGAGACGCGATTCAGCAATATTAAAAGTAAATTCACCAAAGTTGCAAACAGCCGAATCAAGATTTGGCGCAGCTTGTGAGACTCTTTTTAAAATATTATTTATGCGCAAAAGAAGCTCTTTAGGCTCGAATGGCTTTTGCAAATAGTCATCCGCCCCAGATTCAAGTCCTTTGATTCGATCTTCAAACTCACCTCGAGCGGTCAACATAATTACTGGAATTTTTGAATTTAGCCGAAGTTTTTGAGTAAACTCAATGCCAGTTTCGCCAGGCATCATGATATCAACAATAAGCAAATCAAAATCAGTTTTTTTCATTATTTCGTCAGCCTCAAAAGCATCTTTTGCTAAAGAAGCTACAAAATTATTTTCTTCTAAAAACTTCCCTAAAAGGTTGCGAAGCCTAGTATCGTCGTCAATTACTAAAATTTTGTGTGATTTAGTCATGCTGATTTATGATTTTACGATTTCGTCGATTTTTTTAAGTTTTGTTAAAAGTCTTTCCAGATTGTCAAGTCGAACCATGCAAGGGCCATCAGAAGGCGCGTTATCTGGATCTTGATGCGTTTCCATAAAAACCGCAGCAACGCCAACTGCAACGGCGGCCGTAGCTAAAGTTTCAACAAATTCACGCTGACCTCCACTTGCGCCACCAAGGCCTCCCGGCTGTTGAACTGAATGAGTTGCATCAAATATCACTGGGCAACCGGTTTTTGCCATAATCGGCAAGCTTCTCATATCAGAAACTAAAGTGTTATATCCAAAACTAACTCCACGCTCAGTTAACATCACCTGCTGATTTCCAAAGTGATCCATTTTTTTAACGATATTTGCCGCATCCCAAGGCGCTAAAAATTGACCTTTTTTTATATTTATGACTTTACCAGTTTTAGCTGCAGCTTCCAAAAGATCAGTTTGGCGACAAAGAAAAGCTGGCACTTGTAATATATCAACTTCGTCGCATTTTGCCAAAATTTCACAATGCTTTTCATTGTGAATATCGGTTAAAATTGGGCAGTTAAATTGTTTTTTTATTTCGGCAAAAATTGGCAGCGTGTTTTCAAGTCCGGCACCTCTTTGGCCGCCGATACTAGAGCGATTAGCTTTATCAAAAGATGATTTGTAAATAAATTGAATTTCTAGTTTATCGCAAATTCTTTTGATATTGCTTGCCATCATTAAGCTATGATCGAGGCTTTCTGTTTGGCATGGGCCAGCAATTAAAACGAATGGTAAATTATTGGCGATTTTTATTCTTCCTGCTGTGATTGTGCGCATTTATATTAGTTTGTTGTTAAAAAAAATTGAATTTTTGCGACCGCCTAACTAATTCGCCAAGAATCATTTTCAATTACTTAATTCCTTCAAAAAATTTCATAAATAGATGTTTTCAAAACCGCTAAATCTTGCCTTAGTTTATATTGTCACGGTCTTTAATGTGACAATATTATTTTCTCCATTAATTGCTTTAGCTGCGCCATTTATAAGCTTCGACAGTAATTTAATTACAATCGAAGATAATATTTTTCATAAGTTAAAATTTGCGTTTTTGTTCATTTGTTTTTTGGTCAGTTTTTTGATGTTGGGCTATATGGTAATTGATTTCATCTTCGGGTTTTCGGTGCGATCTTCATTAAAAAACTGCACCAGATTTGAAAAAATTAAAGATTATGATTTTTTGACCGAACTTCTTAATCAAACAAAAAATAAATTCGGCGAAAATGGCGTTAAGCTTTACATAAAAAATTCCGATGAAATCAATGCTTATGCCGTTAGTTCACTTGGAAAAAAAGCCATAGTTTTAACAAAAGGACTAATTCATCACTATTTAGAAAATTGCGAAAATCCAAAAACTTTTCTCTATGCCTTAAGAAGCGTTATTGGCCATGAAATGTCGCATCTTGTAAATAAAGATTTTTTACCAACTTTTTTGATTATAACCAATCAAAAAGCTACGAATTTACTATCTTCGCTTCTTCATATTGTTTTTAGTTTTTGTATTCGAATTTTCGCCAAAATGCCAGCGTTTGGAGTGGTTGCGGCCAGAACAATGCGCGACAGCTACATGATTTTAAACTTCGCTTTAACAGCCTTTAATCGCTTCGTAGTTTACAATATTTACGAATTATTGCGCCGCTTTATTTCCCGCTCAATTGAATATCGTTGCGACATGCAATCAGCAAAAGCGTTTGGCGGCAAAAATATGTCTCTCGCCTTATCTTTACTTGGTGAAAGTGGCTATTTTACACTTTTTTCAACTCACCCCAAAACAAAATCAAGAATGGCTAGAGTTGAGAATATAAAAATCTCTGGAGCTATTGTTAAGCCAAGATTTTCTGACTCTTTAGCGAATTATTTTGCGCTTATGTTTTTGCTGGTTCTTTGTCTTTATTTTGCCAAACAGGCTTCTGTTGATGTTTTTGTTAAAAGTTATTTACGAAATCATGAGCTAATAAACCGTAAATTAGCGCTTTTATGGCACTTAATTTCACAATTTTTTTAAATGAAAAATTTTGCAAATCTTCCTGAATTAATCGCCTTTCAATTTGAAAATTTTAATCAAAAAAAGGCTTTAAACTTTAAGGAAAATGGCTCTTGGATTCATTTTTCTAATTCTGATTTTTTTACAAAAGTTAATTTTTTTGCCGCCGGCCTTGAGAAAATTGGCTTTTGTCGCGGAGAAATTGTGGCAATCTTTTCTTATCAAAATCCATATTGGTTAATTGCTGATTTTGGCTGCATGCTTGCCGGAGCAGTTACGGTGCCAATTTTTCATAATATTTCTGAAGAAAATTTTGATTTCGAAATTTTTGATTCCAAAACCAAATATATTTTTACCGATAATCAAGAATTTGCTCAAAAATTTTTAACCAAAAATTTAAGCGTAAAGCTTATAACCAAAGGCTTCAAATTAGAAAATTGTTACAATTTTGATGAAATAATTGATCTTGGTAGCGATGCCAAAAAAGATGATTTTATGCATCGTTGCAGCTTAATAAAAAATCAAGATTTGGCTACGATAATTTACACTTCCGGAAGCAGTGGAACCCCAAAAGGAGTTGAGTTGAGCCATAATAATTTGATCTCACAAATCAAGGATACCGCTGAATTTTTTCCCTTAAAAAATGATGATATAGTCTTATCTTTTTTGCCTTTGGCTCATATTTTTGAACGCATGGTGATGATGTTTTATATTTCGCAAGGTGTTCAAATTTATTTCGTTGATGACATAAAAAATCTTGGCGCTTTTTTGCGCGAAGTAAAGCCAACGCTAATGACAGTTGTGCCAAGGGTTTTGGAGAAACTTTATGGCAAAATTTGTGAAGGAGTTGATGGTTCAAATTTTATAAAAAAATTTATTGCCAAAATTGCTTTAAATTCAGCTTTAAAAAGATCTGTAGATTTAAAAATCGGCCTCAAAGAAAGGTTTCTTGAATTGTTAATTTATCGAAAATTTCGCGGAGCAATTGGTGGAAAAATTCGCATGATTATATGCGGCGGATCTTCTTTATCTGTGGATATGGAGAGATTTTATCGCAATATTGGAATTAATTTATTTTGTGGATATGGCCTCACCGAAGCTTCGCCAGTTCTGGCCGCAAATTGTCAAAAATACTACAAATTCGGCACTGTTGGTAAAAATTTTCCTTCGGTAAAATTAAAAATTGCCAAAGATGGCGAATTGCTAGCAAGCGGGCCAAATATAATGTTGGGCTATCATAACGCCGCTGAAAAAAATGACGAAATTATTGTTGATGGCTGGCTTAAAACTGGAGATTTGGCCAAAATTGATGGCGATGGATTTGTTAAAATTGTTGGACGCAAAAAAGAATTATTCAAAACCGCTAACGGAAAATATGTGTCGCCGGTTTTTATTGAGCAAAAATTGGTACAAAATTTAGGTTTTTTAATCGGGGCTATTATTATTGCAGAAGGTCGCCGATTCGTTTCAGCAATCATATTTCCTGACTTTGAAAGTTTAAAAAAAATCAAAACAAAATTTAGTTTTTCAGGAGATGATTTAACCTTTTTAAGAAGCGGATTTTTACAAAAATTTGTTGAGCTTAAAATTAACGAAATCAATCGCGCCTTCGATCATTGGCAACAAATTCAAAAATTTCATATTGCCACGGAAGAAATTTCAATCGAACACGGCGAAATCACGCCTTCCATGAAGTTGCGGCGCAATGTTTTAGAAAAAAAATATGCCTCAATTATTGAAGATTTTTATCACGAAAATTTACCTAATTCTACAATCAATTCGTAAAATTTATGGCCAAAATTGCTGAAAAATTAGATCAGATAATTCGCGTTGATCACGCCGGCGAATTCGGCGCGCGCGTTATTTATCAAGGTCAAATTGCGGCGTTAAAAATCAAAAAAGATGCTGAAAGTTTGAAATTGGTTGAGCATATGTTGGAGCAAGAAGTGGTGCATTTTCAATATTTCGACAATGAAATCAAAAAGCATAAAATTAGGCCAACTTTAATGAGTCCAATTTGGAAAGTTGGTGGTTTTGCTTTAGGATTTTTTACCGCAATTATCGATAAAAAAGCTGCAATGACTTGCACCACGGCCGTTGAAGAGGTAATAGATGAGCATTATTTAGAACAAATTAAGTTGCTGGAAAAAGAGGAAAAAATCGCTAAAGATTCAGATGCGATGGCATTAAAAAATTTAAGAGAAAAAATTATAATTTTTCGGGAAGAGGAAATTCAGCATCGCGACATTGGCTACGAAAACAAAGCTGCCGATTTAACAATTTTTAAACCACTATCTCGCTTTATCAAAGGGGCAACAAAGTTTGCGATCGCGGTTTCAAAGAAAATTTAAAATTACCAAATTAGCTAATTTGGTAAAAATTTTTCCTTTATTTTCATCATCTCAATGCAAACTTGAGCAGCAAAGCCACCCTTATTTTTTTGATTTATATCAGCTCTGGCTATGGCCTGAGCTTCATTTTCAACTGTTATTATTCCATAGCCAATCGCTAATTTTTCTTTAAAAGCTAATTCATTTAATCCGCGCGCACTTTCCAAACAAACATAATCATAATGAGTTGTTTCGCCACGAATTACGCAACCAAGAGCAACGAATCCGTCATATTTTTTGCTATCTTTTGCTATAGCGATGACAGTAGGAATTTCAAATGCTCCCGAAATTTCAATTACTTCAAAATCGTAACCCATTTCAATAATTTTTTTTGTTGCACCTTCGAGCAACATGGCTGAAATTTTGTCATAAAAATTTGCTGAAACCACGAGAATTTTCTTCATATGCTTAATTTATTTAATTTATTTCTTTTTCTGCTCGCCTCTTGGTTTTGCTTTATGATTGGAGCGCAAAAAATAAGTTGGTTATATGTTTTTTACGGAATTATTTCTTCTTTTTTAGTTGCCGCAGCCTCAAAGCGCATGAAGCTTTTCAATAAAACAAGTGAATTTTTATATTTTAGTTTGGGTTTTTATCGTCATTTTGGAGCGATTTTTTTTAGCAATTTTTTTTCTAGTTTATTGCTAATTTTTAAAATGGCTTTTGCCAAAAATTCCGTCAATCCATTAATTTTCAATTTAAAGTTTAACGAAGAGCAAAAACAAAATTCCGAGGTCTTGATCGCTTCAATAAATATGACTTCTGGCCTTTTTGTTATTGGCTCAAACGAAAGTGAATTAACCATTCACGCCATTGATGAAATTTATTTTAAACAACTAAATTTTGCTAAATTATGTAAAAATTTAGCACATATTAACGACGATAATTTGGTATAAAATGGACGATATTTCGCAAAAAATTAAAGCTTTAAAAGAGCAAATAAAATTATGCGATATTGCTTATCATGGAAATGACGAACCACTTATTTCCGACGCTAAATATGACGAATTGCGCCAAGAATTAGAAAATTATCGCATAAATTTTCCGCAATTTTTTAACGAAAAAGAAAATGTTGGTAGTAAGGCTTTAGCTATTTTTTCAAAAGTTAGGCATAGGAAACCAATGCTTTCGCTAGCTAATGGCTTTAGTCGCGAAGATATTTCTGACTTTATTGAGCGAACTAATCGCTTTCTGGGATTGGAAAAAAAAGCAGAAGAAAAACCTGATTTATTCTCAAATTTTGTACCAGAAATTGAGCTTTTTTGCGAATTGAAAATTGATGGCTTGTCTTTTTCGGCGCGATATGAAAACGGGAAGCTAACTCAGGCCGCAACTCGCGGCGATGGTGAAGAGGGCGAAGATGTAACACAAAATATCAAAAAAATTGTAAACTTTCCGCAGGCTTTAAATGGCAATAAAATTCCGCAAATTTTTGAAGTTCGCGGCGAAATTTACATGAGTAAAAGCGATTTTACTGACTTAAATTTGCGACAAGAAGAGCAGGGTGCAAAAATTTTTGCCAATCCAAGAAACGCTGCGGCCGGATCCTTGAGACAACTTGATCCAGAAATTACGGCAAAAAGAAATTTAAAATATTTTGCTTACGGATTGGGCGATTTTTCTGCTGATTTTCTTTGTAATTCTCAAAGTGAATTAAATCAAAAATTGCAGGAATTTGGTTTTATTACCGAACAAAATTCAGTGATTTGCAAAAATCTTGATGAAGTGATGACTTTTTATCAGAAGCTTGCCGACTCGCGCTATCAGCTTGATTACGATACGGATGGCATTGTTTACAAAGTTAATAAATTTTCACTACAAGAGCGCCTTGGTTTTGTTGCCAGAAGTCCGCGTTGGGCAATTGCGCATAAATTTCCAGCGCAAAAAGCAAAAAGTAAAATTGAAGATATAATAATTCAGGTTGGCAGAACTGGCGCCTTAACTCCCGTAGCAATTTTAAAGCCAGTTAATATTGGCGGCGTAATTGTTTCTCGCGCCACTTTGCACAATCAAGATGAAATTGCTCGAAAAGATATTCGCGTTGGTGATGTTGTTGCAATTCAACGCGCTGGCGATGTAATTCCGCAAGTTTTAGAAGTTGATTTAACTAAAAGAGAAATTGATTCGCAGCCTTTTGTTTTTCCTAAATTTTGTCCAATTTGCAATTCTGCAATCGTTAAAAATGATGATGATGTTGTGTTGCGTTGCAGCGGCCATTTATCTTGCTTTGCGCAACTAAAAGAAACTATCAAGCATTTTGTTTCCAAAGATGCGTTTGACATCATTGGCCTTGGCAAAAAGCAAATCGAAAATTTTTTTACCGAAGGCAGAATTACAAATTTTGCTGATATTTTTTCTCTAGAAGAGAGGGAATTAAATTCTGAAAATCCCTTGAGAAATAAGGTTGGATGGGGCGAAAAATCAATTGAAAATCTCTTTAGAGCGATAAATGAAAAAAGAATAATTGCGCTTGAAAAGTTGATTTATGCAATCGGAATTCGTCATGTGGGAGAAAGTACCGCCAAAGTTTTGGCGCAACATTTTATTTCTTACCGCAACTTTTTTGATACAATGCTAACGCTTGCGCAAAAGACGGATTTGCAAAACGATCAATCTTATCTTGATTTTGTGGCGATTGACGGAATTGGCGAAAAAATGGCGCGAGCAATAATTGATTATTTTTGCAATGAGCAAAATTTAAAAATGCTTTTTGATTTAGAAAAGCACCTAAAAATCACTGATTGTGAGATCAAAAAAATTGGCTCAAAATATGCACAAAAAACCATAATTTTTACCGGAACTTTGGAGAAAATGACTCGAGCTGAAGCAAAAAAAATTGCCGAAGATTTTGGAATGAAAGTTGTTGGATCAATTTCAAGTAAAACTGATTTTGTAATTGCTGGAAGTGATGCTGGATCAAAACTAAAAAAAGCACAAGATTTGCATCTTAATATTCTCAATGAAGATCAATGGCTGGAGATGATAAAATGAAGTTTTTTGTCTTAAAGTTAGTGAGAATTTACCAAATATTTTTTTCACTTTTGCTTGGTTCTGGAAAGTGCAGATTTAGCCCAACCTGTTCAAATTACATGATTGAAGCAATAGAAAAAAAAGGTTTGATTAAAGGTTTATTTCTTGGAATTTGCCGCATTTTAAAATGCCATCCATTATCAAACAAAAGTGGTTTTGATCCAGTTAAGTGAAGTCAGTAAACTCAATTTTTTACATTGTTATATTTTTACTTTTTTCGTCAATTTCTATGGCTGAAATTACGCCAATTTCTGCCGAAAAAAAGCCAAGCGCTGAGGTTGATTTAGAATCTTTGGGTTTAGATAATTTAGATAAAAAATCTTCCGAAAAAGAAACAGAAAAAAATCCACCACAAGATGACAAAAAACAGCAATTGGGTGAAATTAAGAAAGATCAATCAAAACAAGAAAATGAAGCTCAAGCTACAAATTTACAAAATTTAAAAAACGAAACAAAAAGTGCCGAAAATTCTGCGCAAGAAGTTAAAAAAGATGAAAGTGGAATTTTGGAAAAGATGAAAAAAATGATTACAAAAAATGAAGATATCGAAAAAACAAAAGAACAAGAAGAGCTGCAAAAATTGAAAGAGCAGGCGAGTCGAATGACACAAGAGTTAAAAGAAAGAAAAGCGTTAGAAATTAAAAAGAAAAAAGAAGCAGATCAGACCCAAAAATACATAAATTTAAAAAAGAAAAAATTACTCAAACAGCGCTTAGAAAGAGAAAAATTGGCAAAAATTAATGAAAAAAAACGCGAGGAAAAGGCGAAAAAACTGCAAGAATTACGAGAAAAATATTTAAAAGATGATTTTAGTTCTAATTTAGAAGGTGATGAAATTCTTATTCCGCAAAGAAAAAACTTAAATCCATTCGTCACAGAAGAATTGCCGGCGCAGCCAATTTTAGAACGCTATCGCGCCCGCGATAATTTGCATATTCCAATTATAATCACTCCCGAAGAAAGAGTTTCGATGCTTTTTGCTGCCGCTTCTAGCGGCAATATCGAATATTTCGACAGTTGTTTTAAATATGTGCAAAATCCAAATATTAAAAATCAAAATGGTGATACGCTTTTAACTTACGCTATCATTATGCAAAAACATTCAATTGTAGCTTCAATTCTAGAAAAAGGCTCGAATCCAAATTTAACAAACGCTTTAGGTTACACGCCAATTAACATCGCTATTGAATTACTTGATTTAAAAACGCTTGAACTATTGGCAAATAATAATGCCGATTTAAATTATGTTGACGCCTTCAAAAGAACTTATTTGATGCACGCTTCACGAGTAGGATTTTTGCCTGCCGTTGAGCTTTTTATTGCGCGCGGAGTTGATATTAATGCGATCGATAAAGATGGATTTACCGCGCTTTCAATCGCATATCGTCACAAAAAAGAAATAATCGTTAAATTTTTATTAAAAAACGGCGCTCAAACTTGGGTTGAAAAGCCTTTTGACCCAGATCAAAAGTCTTTGCTAAAAGAGTTGGAAACGCGCTGGCAACAATAAATAACTAATTCGACATGGCTTTTAGATTTACAAAAAATTCTTTAAAGATTACCTCACTCATAATTTTTTGCGTAGCAATTGCAGCAATTGCCACTAGCGAAAGATTGACTGCACAAATATCTCCAGCAAAAAATTCTTTAGAAAATTCTGACGACCAAGTTGCTGGAATCACTTCGCTAATGTCAGCAGTTTCTTCTGATGACATTGAGGGGGTGAAATTTTTTGCCAAAGGCGGTGCCGATATAATTAATCAAAAAAATGCTGGGGGCGCAACCGCTCTTCATATAGCCGCTCGTCAAAACAACTTTGAAATTGCTAAAATATTAATCGAAAATGGCGCAAATGTTAATGCGTCAGATAATGAGTCTTGGACTCCATTGATGCGCGCAGCTTTGGCAAATGCGCCAGAAATAGTTGATTTATTTTTAGACAATAAAGCTGATGCAAACTACCTAAACTCAGAAGGTGAATCCGTTATATTGCAAGCGGTAAATTCTGATTGCGCAAAATGCCTCAATTCAATATTGACTAAGGCTAATTTCGCAAAATCAATGGATCTAAAATTACTTCAATCGCAACTTGACTCAGCCTTTGAAATTGCAAGAAATCGCGAAAATCAAGCAATTATAGAAATTGTAACAGCTTATAAGGACAATATTTTAAAAATTTCCAATTTACTTGAGCCAAAATCTGAGGATTTGCCGGATCCAGAAAAAAATAATGAGAGCTCTACATTAGCAACTCATGAATATAAAATTACCGATACAGCAACTGGCAAAAGATTTAAATTCGTTGTTGGAAAAACAGAAGAAAATGCACAAATAATAACCGCGAAAGAGGATGAAAAAATTACAGTTAAAAAATCTGAAAAAATAGACATAACAAATGTTGATGAGGCTAAAAATTCTTATTTGACAAATAATTCAAATACTCAGGAACAGGCATCACAAGAGAATTCTCAGCCAATAGATATCACTAAAAAAGATAACACTTCGATCGAGCTCCAATCAGTTACAAAAAAGAAATTTTCTTTCATAAAAGCCAAAGAAGATCAATCTTTGTCAAAAACTTTAGAAAGCGCCATAAATGCTCAAAAAGAAGTTAAAAAGCCTGATTCAGAAATTATTAATCAAAACTCAACCTTAAGCAATCAAGGAAAATCATCTGAGGAAGAAGTTGTAACAAAGCCAATCACCAAAAAGAAGTTCATATTCAAGTCGATAAAAAACTAACGCAGAAAAACAACTCATTAACTATAAATCTATAGTTAGTGGGTTGTTTTTTTAAGAAAACTTTAACCTCATAAGGCATATTATGTAATTTCAAATCTTAAAAAATAAAACCAAAAAGAATTAAGGAATTCGAGTTAGTGAATTGGTTTATATTTTAACATTAACAGTTCTTTTTTAGCTCGATTTGATGCTAATAATTGCAAAGTTTTTAGATTAAAAAACTCCAACAATCTTTAAAGCTCTACAGAAAAAGTGGCTTAAATTTTTGAATTATCTCGAGCTATCAATTATCTAAATCGCACGCATTTTTTGTGTGTTAATTGGAAATTAATTTTTAAGATTTTTATAAATGTTTTTTGACTTTTTATTTGTTGTTTTGCTAAATTGCACAGCACTTCAAAAGGCTACTTTTGCAGCCGATCCAACGGTTGTAAATTTTGAATTTTAATCAAAAGAATTTAGGTTTTCTTTTGATTAAGCTATTCCTTTCTAAACCTAGATTCATTTGCCTCCGTGGCGGAATTGGTAGACGCGATAGACTCAAAATCTATTGTCCTTTGCGGATGTGTCCGTTCGAGTCGGACCGGAGGTACCACTCTCTTCATTTATAGTTAAAGTGCTTCATTTTGCTGACTTATTCAAAGCCATATTTCTTGGAATAATTGAAGGCTTAACCGAATTTATTCCGGTTTCCTCAACTGCTCATCTTTTAATAACATCTTACCTAATCAATTTTCAGTCGATTAAAAATAGCACTTTTGAGATCGTTATTCAGCTTGGTGCAATTTTAGCTATCTGTGTTATTTATCGCCAAAAGCTATTTTTTACATTATTCAATTTTTCCCAGAAGAAAGAGCAAAAATTTACTCTTAATATTTTTCTAGCCTTTCTTCCTGCTGCTTTAGTTGGCCTGCTTTTACACCGTTTTATTAAAGAGTTTTTATTTTCAAATTTTGTAATTGCTTTAGCGTTAATTTTTGGCGGAATTTTAATGATTTTAGTCGATAAAAAAGAACGAAAATCAACCATTTCTGAAATTGATGAAATAAGTCCAAAAATCTCAATTTACATTGGACTATTTCAATGTTTGGCAATGATTCCGGGATTTTCAAGATCGGGAGCAACCATAATTGGCGGGCTTCTATTGGGATTAAAAAGAAAAGTCGCTACTGAATTTTCTTTCTTTTTAGCAATACCAACAATTGCAGCAGCTAGTTTTTACGACTTAATAAAAAATTATTCCGAAATCGATTTTTCTGGAATTCAGCTAATCATCATTGGTTTAATTTCATCTTTTTTGGCGGCAATGTTAGTAATAAAATGGTTTGTTAATTTCGTAAGTCGTAACAATTTTTTTGTTTTTGGAATTTATAGAATAGCTCTTGGGGCTTTGATATTGCTGCTTATATTTTAAAATGACTGAAGAAAACAATTCCGAAAAATACGCAATAAGATTTGGTCTTGGAGCCATAAAAGCTGTTGGCTTAAATGTGATGGAAATCGCCATCAAAGAGCGTGAAGAAAATGGTAAATTCAAGGATATTTATGACTTCGCTCAAAGGCTCGATCCAAAATCAATAAATAAAAAATCAATCGAAGCTTTGGCTAAATCAGGAGCTTTTGATTCTTTTCATGCAAATCGTCGCCAATTATCAGAATCTTTCGACATATTATCCGCTTATTCCGCGCTAAAATCCGAAGAATCATCATCTAATCAAATGAGTTTATTTGGTGGCCTTCCCGAAGCTGACCTGAAGCCAGAATTAAAAAAAATTGAAGATTGGCCAAAAGTGCAAAAATTACAGCGCGAATTTGAAGCTTTTGGATATTTTTTAAACGAGCACCCGCTTGATGGATTAGTTGCAGATTTGAGAAGGCGTGGCGTTATTTTTTCAGAAAAATTAGAGCGCGATGAGTTAGAGGACGGAAATTTGGTCAAAATGGCGGGGGTTGTTGCTGGCAGTAAGCATAGATCAAGCGCTCGCGGCAGGTTTGCTTATATGTCAATTTCCGATCCATTTGGAATTTTTGAAGCAATGATTTTTGATGAATCAATTATCACATCTGCACGCGATATACTTGCGGACGGAAGCATTATTTCTTTAGAATGTTTAATTAAAAAAGATGATGGCGGAACAAGAATTTTAGTTCGCGATGTTAAAAAAATTGATGATTTTATAAACAGCACAAAAGCAGAAGATCGCGATTTTGAGGACATCAAAAAACAACATTCTCGCAATAATCGTAACCAAGAAAAATCAACAAAATCACAAAATTTTGATGGAAATTACGCTTCGAAAAATACCCAAATCAAAAGCTCACAAACTTTAGAAACAAAGGCTACTCAAGAAATTTTGGTAAAAAAAAATATATCAAAAATAGAAATTTTGGTTTTCGAACTAGCTCAAATTCATTTGCTAAAGTCAATTTTAAATCAATGCACTGAAGATCATAACTTTTCGGAATTTTATCCGATTATCTTGTTGGTTTCCGAGAAGCAGAAAATAACCAAAATCGAATTACCTAAAAAATACTTTTTAACCGATTTAGAAATTGCGAGGCTAAAAAATATTTCCGGCATTAAAGTTGAATTATTTTTTTAAAAAGTAGCTATTCCAATAGCTTGTTTTGCATTTGCAGCAAAGCCTTAAATCTTTCAAAAATTTACCCCCTATTCCCACAATTGACATAAGAGATGATGAATGTTCCCAAGCAAGGCGGAGCAAGACTTGTGTCGCGTTTCCACATCTCGAAGTGATAAAATGTAAAATTTATTAAATTTTTTGTGATTGAGGCTTGCAATTAAATTGCCTGAAATTTATGTTCACCACCCTTCTCTTCCAAGTCAAATTTGGCCTAAATTTTAGCTTCGTTTTTAAATCTAAAATCTCTCCAAATTCAACTTACTTATTTCATATCGCGGGGTAGAGCAGCCCGGTAGCTTGTCAGGCTCATAACCTGAAGGTCGTTGGTTCAAATCCAGCCCCCGCAACCACTTCTTTCTAGGCTTCACAGCTTTTCACACTTCTCATCAAATTCTTCGGGGATACTCTGGGGATACTTTTAAAACAAGTGATTTTACTATTTTATAAGTTCTTAGTATAAATAATTTCATGTAGTAAATTCCAAGGAACTGTTCCACTCACGTTAAATTCTCCATCATATTTGCTATACGAATACAACTTAAGAACCTTATTGCACCAATCATCTATAAAATTATTTATCAGAAATTTTTGATTTAGTAGCTTTAATGGAATATCAAAAACTAGAATGGCTGATTTTTCATGATACTGAATTCTATTTTTTAAATTCTCATCAATACTATCTAAAATTCTAAATCGATGTTCACTTCCATAACGAACATATCGACTTCCTTTAGTCATAGATATTTCTTTTGTTGGGCAAAAACATACAATATCCTTAGGTCCTCTACTAAGCCTTAGTCTATTTATAAACAATTCATCAAACAATTTTTCTTTTATTTTTGGAAGATAGTTTTTTAGAACTTCATCTTTGGCGGCAATGCTTATTAAATTTTGTTCTATTTCTTCAGATGAAAGGCTTCTTAATCCGTGTTTTTTGTAATCTGCAATATTCTCAATAACGCATCCATGGTAGAGTCTAACCAATAAATTTTCATCAAGAGTATTACTTATATCTACTAATTCTTCAGTAGAAAAAATATATTTTCTTAAAGAGTCGTCGTTTTTAGATTTTTTATCTAACTCGCCATACCTCTCTAAAACAAGATTAGTATATTTCTGAGCCAACAAGAAATCTAATGCTGTAAACAGTGAATCTGGATCATCAAATTTTATAAGATTCATAGATTCTATTTAACTGTAATGGCTCAAACTTGATCTGACACTCCGAATTTTCAGACAGTCAAATTTTGTTAAATTTGAGCTATTTGAATTCTTTTAGCATCATTACTTTCAGAAATTTCTTTTTTATCATTATCGCCAATA
>JACCDX010112990.1_pt1 | contig 103245 bp, 104 predicted proteins | sample 7449681 | NCBI WGS metagenome assembly JACCDX01 (sample SAMN15323450, study PRJNA562643) | freshwater metagenome | isolation source: river surface water | place: USA:Blue River Watershed | collected 2017-08-18
ACTGACTCACGATTCTCTTGGATCTTTTGATTCCAAGCATCTTCAATACTTGCCTTGATCTCCTCGGAAACCACATTGCTCTCAAATAACTGTTTTAGTACATCCAACATATGTGTATCTCCTAACTTATTGGAGGCCTCGTATAATATTTACGAGTTGTTCCTTTAGGAACTTTTGTGCCTTTGGATCGCCTTGTAACTCTTTTGCCATTTCAAATGCCTTATATCCACCTCTGGAATTCATGAGGTGTTCATAAACCACCGTAGGATAGGCACCAGGAGCAGAAGGTTGAGCAACAATATCAACAGTAACAATCTCAAAGTCACTTACTTGACCTGAACCGTCCTCTTGAACATTGCCGCTTCCTCTGCTACTAACACCTAGCTTTACGCCTGATTCTAACATTGTTCTAATCAACTGACCCATTGGTGTTGGTAGGATTTTTAACTTACCAAAGCCATTAGGACCATCCATCCACATCTCGGTAATCATGTGTGAAACACGATCTAAGTTGATTCTTAAGTCTTGTGGATGGTCTACTTCCCCAAGGACACTGTATCCGCCACTTATTTGGTCATTAAGTGTTTTGACAGCCTTAGCGATTTCTACGACAGGATAGACCCTCTGATTAGCATTTCTTACACCACCTTGGATGCAAATGCCTTTCATGTAAAGGTCTTTCCCTTCATGACCTTCGCTCTCAACGACCATTTTAGCTTGGTCGAATGATAGATGTTCTTGAAGATAGAGCACTTAAATTATCCCTTGCTTCCGATTAAGCTCTTCTTGTTTGGAGCACTATCTCCAGAGCCTTTCTTCTCAGCACCGTGACCTGCTGGAACATTCTTAAGGTGCTTAACGCCGGCCTTACCGCCTGGAACATTTACGTTACCTGCGTTATCTTCCTTAGTTGAAGGATTAAGAAGACCACCAGCTGTACCCTTTGTAGAACCCTGATCCTGACGCATCATGTTCTCAGTTGTACCGCCCATGTCGTTCTTACCAGCTACTGGGCTCTTCTTATGTACACCAGCTTCTTCGCTGCTGCCAAGTACACCCTTTGTAACCTTCTCAACATATTCTCTCATCTGCTCAGTTGGTGAAAGGTCGATGTCTTCGATGTCTTCAAAGTTAAAGGACTCATCAGCTTCCTCTTCCTCTTCTTCACCCTCTTCCTCTTCTTCCTCACCAGCATCGTCGTCACCGCCGAAGTCTGGATCATTTTCACCGTCGTTATGCTCTTCTTCACCTTCTTCGTCGGCCATTAGTGCGTCAAACTCTGCCTTAAGGTCGTCAAGTGCATCCTCAAGATCCATTACACGATCTTCAATATCACCTTCTCCACCCATGTCATCTTCGTCGCCGCCCATGTCATCCATGTCCATGCCAGCATCGTCGTCTGCGCCAACATCGCCCATCATGTCGTCTGTTGGATCTCCGCCTACTGCACCCATGCCTGGCTCTTCAGAGAAAGCAATAAAAGCTTCTTCAACGGCTTCTTCATCGTCGTCGTGCTTAGCCTCTTCCATTTCCTCTTCTTCTTCCTCTTCCTTAGACTCATCCATGTCAACGTCCTTCATCTCTTCTTCAAAGAGACCTTCGTAAATCTCACGGGACTTGTTAACAACTAATGAGTGGAATAATTCTTCTGCTTTTTCCTGCTCGCCATTGACGATGTACTCAAGCAACTTTTCAAAATTAATATTGGCCATGATAAATCTCCTATGATAAGGCTGTCGTATTATTTACGGTTTATTTACACGACGGGCGTGAAATAGGCGATTTTTTGGAGATTTGGACATAATTAGGATATTCTATCCTATCATTTCGTATAATTCGTTATACGTTATTTGTCTCACATTATTTAGTTTGTTCCATTCAGGAATTATTTTGGTCTCAGGACCAACAACTCTATAAAAATAAATGTACGAAAATTCTTTAAAACATGCCTCTGTTTGACGCATCCAGTTACCATAGTAGGTAGCAGTTTCGTCTGATCTTTTATAGTTTTTTGTATCTGCATAGACATTATTAAAGTAATGTCCATCAATTCCATAATAATCAAAACCTAAAATAAAAATTTCTTTATGCCCGTCGGTACAGGCTTTCCATAATGCTGTAGGACCACTAGACCATCCTCTTGAGTTTCTAAATGTTTTTAATCCTTCAAATTTAGAATATTTAGAATTTGGATTTGTCCATACTTCGTGTTCTAATTGATAACCAGATTCGCATATTTCAAATACCATTTTAGGATCAACTGCTATTAAGTAATCTGGTACAAACTCTCTGTACAAAGCATTACACCCGTAAATAGCTCCACGTTTTCTTAACTTTTTAAGTTTCATACCTAGGCGACTACGCCCGTTTCCTAGAACAAATGCTTTCGACATTAGGCTGCTGGCTCTGCTGGAGGTTGTGCATACATTGTACTAATTGATTCAACATCTCGTTCCATATCAAGATAATGCTGATCACTAGCACGACGTAATTGATTAATTTGTTTCAAGGTAAGACGAATTTTACGTGTATCGTCTCGATCTAATACATTATGATCCTTATCAGCATCGTAACGATCATCATCTTGGGGAAGTTCTTGATCTTCCTTGTTAAAATAAAAAAGCTCACGTAAAATCATATTGTATTTACCTATTATACTGGAGGAACGCCTGTAGGTGCTGCTGGTTCAGCCGCTGTTGGCATTGCTTGTGCTCCAGTATCTACTCCAGGTTCTATGCCTACATCTTCACCTTCGGGTGCTTCAAGGCCTGCATCAAGTCCACCTTGTGTTATTCCCATACCACGTAGTTCTGCTTGTGCTCCTGCACCATCGCCACCAATCTCTCTATTTTCCTCACGCCATAGACGCTCGTTCTCAACAATTTCTTCCTGGCTAAGTCCAAGATAACGCTTCATTGCGAAGCGTTTGCTCATGTAAGGAACTTCTTGCATTGTAGTAAACGTCTGTACACGGGCGGTATCCAACTCGCTAAGTCGATAAGCAGCAAAGTTTTGTGGCGGATTGAACTGAAGATCAAATAGCGAGTCGTCAATAACAATACCGTTCTCCTTCATGTATAGTTTGAACTCAAGACTAAACTCTGTCTCAAGTAAACTTTGAAGTCTCTCGCAGTATTTGTTAAAGCGAAGCTCTTGAATGTATGCTGTACCTACTCTACCGTCGCTGAATACCGCAGCAGAATCATCTGGACCTGTTGGTAGATAGCTACTTGGAATACGTAGGGCACGGAATAACTTATTTGTAAAGTATCTTAGGTCATCAATCTCACCTAAGTTGGTACCACCTGGTAGTGTATCAACTTTAGATCCACGACCTTCAGCAGTTTGAGGAAAGAAGTAATCTTCGTTAATGCTAAGTGGGTTATAACTTGCATCAACTACACTCTGTCCACCACCTGTGGCGCTAGGAATTCTGCGCTGATGGATTTCATTTTTAACTCTTTCAACGAAACTCATTGCCATATGTGATGGCATGTTACCTACGTCAATGTAGAATACACGACGCTCTGGTGCTCTTTGAACACGGTAGATAATAATTGCGTCTTCAAGCAGTTCTTTCTGCTTGTAAACTTTGAATACTGACTCAAGTAGTGAATTACCAAAAGGATAATTGTTATCAAGGCCTTCACTTAAACTTAAATGTACAACATGTTTAGCATCAATAGCAAGTTCATTTTGCGCTTGATTAAATCTTGTTCCTGCTTGCTGTGGATATGCTCCAGTCATTCCTCTTGCTCCGGCTCCACCACTAACATAAGCAGAACCGCCGGGTTGAGTATTTTGATTGCTTGGATTAATCTGAGTAGTAACTAAGTTAAGAAAGTTAGGATTTAAGTCACGAATTACATACTGCTCTGGCTTTTTGCCGTCGCTTTCGTTTACAATGATCTTAACTACCTTGCCTGGATCAATATAAAACCACTTCTGTGTTTCAGGATCTCTAATAAAAAAGCAATCGCCATACTTAATTGTGTTGCGGAACAAGCGAAACATACGTGTTTCAAATTGCTGTAAGCGACACCACTTCTGTAAGTAGTCTCTAATTATTTTAGTTTCAACTGAAGAAGCCTTGTCTCTAAAGTTAATCCAGAATGGTGTACCATTCTCTGGACTTTCTTGAGTTGAGAACTCACTGATAATGTCTAGGGCAGCATTAACTTCCGAGTCCATGTCCATAGTATCATACTGTAAGTAACGCTCAATTCTGTTTGGACTACCTGTATAAATGTCTGGAAGGTAAGACGAGTAGTTTGATGTCTTAGCACCACTTCCGTCAGGTCCACCTAAAGGACTGTATGATCCGCTTGTGTTAACAGGTGTAAAGTATTTCTTCCAACTCATCTAGTTTCTTTCAATTACAATGCACTTCTACGACCTGACAAATAGTCTGCGGTGTCCTTAGTGTTCTGCTTCATTTCTTTAATTTGAGTAATTAATTCGTCAACTTTGGTATTTAGCTGTCTTTGTAGCTCCTCAGTATTAATTCCTGTTGATATCTCTTGGTTAGGACCAGGTCTTGGAGTTCCACCAGCCATCGGAACACCTGGTGTTTCTGGTGTAACTGCTTGGCCTTTCTTCATCTGTTCTTCTAATTTTTGAAGACTTTCGATTAAGTTATCGATAGATTTAGAAAAACTATCAACATCATTAACTTGATTTTGAAAAGTATCTCCCATTGTAGTTTTTACTTTACCTAAAGCACTAACTACGTTTTCTAATCCAGACATATCTACAGTATTAAACTGATTAATAGATTCGATTAGTCCACTTACATTACTATCTTTTACAAAATTGTCAAAGGTTTTATTTGTATTAACATCTTGTACTGATTGCACAAACAAAGAGAAATTAGCTAACTTTGATAAATCTACAGCGCCTAATGTTGACAAAGACTTAGCCATGTCATCTATAGCACTTCCGCTAAACATTGATGTAAATGAGCTCATAACACTGTCAGCAACACCTTGTCCTGTAAACATTTTGAGGCCTTCAGCGAGTGATTTTAATGCAGGACCAGTAGCACCTAACTTGTTTGGATCAAGTTCTGCTATCTTTGTAAGTGTATTTGATAAACTTTCAAGAGATCCGCTAGTGATTAATCCTGTTAATCCTGCTCCTGCAAGCTCTGCAACAGAGGATGCCATAACTTTAATACCTTCACTAACTCCTGCAAGTTTAGCAGAGTCCATGCTTCCTAAGGTTGTAAAGAAATTTCCTAACTTATCAAATGAGTTGCCTACTTCTTTAATAACATTTGATAACTTATCAAACATATAACCTAAGCCAAGCCCACCGAATCCTATTGCTGCGCCAACTGTAGCAATAGTTGGTATAAATGCAAGCATAGCTCTAGCTAATGCACTAATTCCATATGCTATACCCATACCAGCAACTGCGGCTCCAGCACCTGTTATTCCAAAGAATGCAGCAAAAGAAGTTAAACTTGGTACCATATCAACTAGTGATTTAACGCCTGAGACTACGGAATCAAACATTCCTCCTATATTCGGCATAGCAAGCATAGGATTTTGCTCGCGCATCTTTGCTTGTTCTTCAGGACTTGCTTGTGCATACTTTTCTTTTTCTGCTTTTTGCTCAGGAGTTTCCCCTAATAGTCCACTAATAACTGCTCCAATGCCGTCTTGTATAACTTTTATAGCACCACCGAATGATTCTTTGACCCATGCCCATATCTTTTCAGGACTAAAGTTTCCGTCTGCTAGATCATTTGCTATTCCTATTAGACCATTTATGATATGATCAAACCAATCAACTGCTTTGTCAATTACAGGTTTTAATCTATCAATAATTTTAGGGAACTTGTCTTGTATTACTGCACTAAATCTATTAACAGCATCTTGAATTCTTTTCATTGTTTGACTATCAAATAGTTTTTCGAAGAATTGGCCTTTTAAAACTTCAAGCATCTGTGTAAACGAATTGTATATACCAATAAATCCGTCTTGTGCTCTCTGTCCTTCTAATAGTGCTCTACCTTGATCCCCTGTAAATTTCTTAATTGATGCTCCATATTCTTGTAATTGTTTAAGTGCAGGATTTCTTGCTATCATTTGATCAGAGAATCTACTTAAGAATCGTTCAATTTGCTTCGATTGTCTTTCATATCCTTCAACTTGCTGATCAACGCTTAATTCGCCCTTACCTAAAGCACGTTGGAACTCTAAAATACCTGGTGCAGCTATAGCTAACATTGCTCCAAATTTATCTGCAGGATCAATAACACCACTCATCATATTCTTTAATGTTTCAAAAGCCTTTGGATCGATAGATGCAGTCATTAAAGCAAGACTTTCTCTAAAGTTGTTTAATGACTTTCCTGTAAGTTTGTTTTGCAGGAACATCATTTTACCATCAGCTAATTGCTGTGCAACGCCTTCTTGCATTTGAGTTGCAGATACGCCTGTAATTTTTGATAGGTAAGTTAAATCTTTAGTGTAATCAGCTAACTCTTTTGTATACTTTTGACTATTAATATCTCTAGCTCTACCACTTATTGCTTCTATCTTTAACTGACTTGTTAAAATAGAATTTAATTCTTGTGCATTAAACCCTAAATTATAGAGTTGCTTGTTTACTCCTGGATCTGTAAATTCCTTACGAAATTGTGCAAATTGTTTTGCACCATCTGTAACAGTTCCTCCTAAAGCAGCTAAATCCTTAGAACTAGCTGTAATAGTTTGAACAAATTCGTTTAAAGGCATTCTAGCTTCAGCAGCAGTTTTTCTTAATTCTAATAAATCGTAATTAAATGTTGCACCTACTTTGCTAGTTTGATTAAATGCATCAGCACTACTTTTAAAAAAGTCCATTAACATAGAACCGGTTGCAACAATACCTGTAAAGAGTCCACTAACTCCTGCTTTCGTAATAGATATTAAACCTTCACTGAATGCTTCTAATGCTGTTTTTGACGTTGATAATGTTTTTTGATATTCTTTCTGTTTATCAGTAGTTTCTTCAGTTGCTTCAATATTTTTATTAAGAGCTTTATTGTAAAGATCTTGTAATTTGTCGCCAGCACCTTTTTGTTTCTTATCAAGTGTTTCAACTAACTTTCGTAATGTAGATTCCGTGGCAGCATTTTGTAGTTCTGCTCCATCAAAATCACCACCACCTTTTACATTTACTGTATTTGCCATTAATTTTCACCAATAATCTACGCATATAAATATACGGAAACACTTATAGTTATTTATTGGAGTTAAAAAATGAACTTTCCACTTCCTCCGCAAGGACAGCAACCGCAAGGAAACCCGCTATCTAAGTACTTTAGACAGCCTAAGATATATCTAAGACTTCCTAGTAAGGGCAGATTTTATCCTCCAGGAACTTTAGATATGCCGGAAAGTGGTGAGTTACCAGTATTTGCTATGACTGCAAAAGACGAATTAATGTTTAAAACTCCAGATGCATTAATAAACGGCGAAGCAACTGTTGATGTCATTAAAAGTTGTATTCCTAACATTAAAAATCCTTGGATGATGCCAAGTATTGATAGTGATGCTGTCCTTATTGCTATTAGATTAGCAACCTATGGTGAAAAGTTAGAGATTAATACTAAAGTTCCTGGTACAGGTGAATCAAAAGACTTTGAGATTGATCTAAGAACATTGTTAGATCAACTCATATCATTCAATTATGAAAATCTCATTCCAGTATCAGATAGCTTAACAGTTGAAATTAGGCCAACAACATATAAAGAATTTACACAAAATGCTTTAAAAACTTTTGAAGAACAAAGAATATTTCAATTAGTAAATGATGACACTATACCAGATGAGAAGAAACTTCAAGCATTTGCTAATAGTTTTAAAAAATTAACAAATCTAACTATTGATCTTGTAGTAAACAGCGTAGTTGCTATTGATACACCCGATGGAAGAGTTACAGATCGAGGATTCATTACTGAGTTTTTCTCTAATGCAGATAGATCTACATTTGATGCTATCATTAAACATTTAGAAAAGATGAAATCAGATAGTTCAATTAAACCTATGAAGGTAAAGGCAACACCTGAGGAAGTTGAAGCAGGTGCTCCTGAAGAATATGAGATTCCAATTACATTCGATCAATCAAATTTTTTCGAATAAGACTCCTTAGAATGGACATCCCTGAAATACTCAGGGAAGTAGATGCCCTTGATAAGGAGTCAAAAGATCTCAAAACAGATTTAATGAAGTTATGTTGGTTTATGAGAGGAGCAATCTCTATTGACGAAGCATTTGCTCTATGTCAAGAAGATAGAATAATCATATCTTCAATAATCAAAGAGAATCTTGAAACTACTAAGAAGAGTGGCTTACCGTTCTTTTAACGGTAAGCGATTGTTACATAAGTTGAAGTTGACTCAGAAAGTACAACTTTCATCCCAATGTCTTTCCAATTTAAGCCCATTTCACTTAACATGTAAGCAGCAACGGCATAGTTTGCTCGCTCCATCTGGAACTTTTTAAGACCGCCAATAACTTTTGCTACTTGTGGATCACCTAGACGCTTAATAACCATTTCAGCAGCCTTGGCAAGCATCTTTCCTTGTGGAGTTCCTGCTCTATCGCCAATAAATTTAATCATTTCTTGAGCAAGTTTCATTTTGTCTGCTGAATCAACTGCGGTTCTAATAGACTTTGCCCAACTGTTAAGATAATTGTTAACACCTGAGTCAGGAGTTTGTTTTTGTTGAGCAGCAGGACTAGGTAGCTTTGGAGGACCTCCTTGAGGAGCTGACGCTTGCGGTGCTGCACCTGATGGAGGACGCTTAGGAGCACTTGGTAAACTAGGAGTTTCAGGCTCATCTGATGTTGTTGAAAGTGGTGGTGGTTCTTGTCTTGGTTTTGCTGTATTTCCTGCTGCGGCAGTTTGAGCTGCTTTTAAAAGCATTTGATCGAGTTCGCTATTACTAATGGCTCTTTCATAAACCATTCTCGATTCACCAATAACTGCTTTTAGATCATCGTCATCAAAACCCTTTGTCTTTAAAAACCCAGCTAATGTTTCAGTGCTAGGATTCTTTTGACCGATACGACCAAGATATGTGATATATTCTTTTTCCCATTGATTAGCAACTTTTCCAGTGTCATATTTCCCCTGAGCTCTCGCTCCAATACTTCCAGGAACTTTAGATAATACCTTATTACCTATTTGTTTTAATAATCCCATTGGTGCTTCATGTATATCATCTAGATTCATTGCTGTTCTCTTTGTGGTTTTTATTATTTATTATAGGAAGATGAGCTAACGCTCATCTGTAAGTGATTTCGTAAACTCAATCACTTACATTTATCTTCTTAAGAGATATTTCATGTAGATTAACTCGGTCAGATGGAACCTTTTATAGGTTCCACCGTCACATTACTTCATGTGAGTTATCCCAGCCGAGATACGGAAGTAGGTAATTTATCACGCTCCACGGGCTCTGTGCTTTCCCAACCTACCACGACACATCTTGCGATGCCTTAGGCTCGTTCCTAATCCCTAAGGTTTTTAGGAGCATTGTGTTTGTTAGATGAGAGCATTCATCTACGCCAATACTTAGAGCCTCTGACTAGCGGGGCAATGTCTCAGCGTGTTATGTGCGTGGGTTCAGCCCACCTTTTCCACAATCCTATTTTTTCTGGCGGATCAACCTTACGTGCTCTTTACTCAACCATGTAACATGCTTATCGCAAGTATCACAGTGAATCTTGCCTGCGTGTGGGCCTGTAGATTCTAAAATTATTCGCCAATTGTGATTTTCGTGTTTGCCTAAATTTATATTGAGTTCTGGTTCTTTTTTAACTGTTTGCTTGATGTATTGTTTTTCAACTATTTCATAGCCGTTTTTTCTAATTAAATCTCTTTCAGCGATTTTGTTCCATTGTATTTTTGCCATTTCATTTCTTCTTGATGTGTGAGCCGTGTACTCTAACCTGAATGTGCCCGTTATAGAAATCGTCTGATTCTAGGACCTTTTGTGAGAATTGTTCCCTTGCCTCTACGTATGACATTTCTGCCTTTGAGTTACAGTAATAAAGAATTTCTCTGTGGAATTTATCTTTGCCTAATGCCTCTATATCTTTTGTTAAGTTATCACTGGAGCCATAGTAATCTTGCCAATCAGAATCTATTTTGGATTTGATTTTTTGCCTTTTCTTTTTACCGTTTTTTAATTTTACCGTCTTATACTTTGTTTTAGAAAACTTCGCAAGTTTTTTACCTATATATTTCCTACCAGAAGTTGTATTAGTAATCAAATATACAAACCCAATACAATCCTCTGGTAGTTCTGTAATGACGGCACCTTGATAGTGCCAAGTCAATTACTTCGCTTTGGCTTCCTTGCGGGCGTTCTTCTCAGCAGTAATCTCATTGCGGCGTAGCTTGATAGCCTTGGCCATCTCACCTAGAGCCTTGCGAGCTCTTGTACCAGCAGCGGCATTACCGCCAACAAACTTAGCATCCTCAGCCTTCCAAGCCTCGAACTGCTCTTCAATCAACTTCAATGTATCACTCATTACTTTCACCTTTCTTTTTATCTGACTTCTTAGGTCTTAACTTTCGTTTTTCTTGTATTTCCATTCGCCTCTTACGAGCAAGTACAGCTATTGCTCCTAATGCTTCTCTAGCTTCAACACCTTTATAATCCCAACCTTTAGTTTCCCAAACCTCACTTGCTTCGAAATACTTTATCATTTGGATCATTAAATGATCATGAAAATCTGTATCGGCAACTTTTCTAATACTGCGTCTAACTACCATAGTATATACACACTTTAGTCCACTATATCAATATCATTTGAGTAAGACGTAAAGCCATTCTCCTTAATAACTTTTAGAACATTATTAACTCTGCCCACTAGCTCATCCTTGTGCGAGATAAGGTATATATTTTTATTGCGCTCACGAGCCATCTTTTTTAGAATAGCAAGTGAGTTTTCTACACCAGCGGCATCTAACCCGTTGTCTATGAGCTCATCAATAAACAGCAAGTTGATAGGTTGATATAGATTCTCCCACATATCTCTAAACGCCCAGCTCAAGCTGAGTATAAGTCTGTTACGCTCACCTCGAGATAAGTTATCAAAGTCTAAGTCTTGTCCAAGCTGAGTAATTTCTGTACTCAAGTCGTTATTAAAAGTTACTTGATGTGGCAGGCCAGTCTTATCAAGATAATAAGTTAGGCGCTGATTCAAGTAACTTAGATTTTGATCAATAATCTTCTTACGAATAAATGAATCCTTATTTGTTAACAACTTTAGCAGGAATTCTTGATGATCCTTGAAAGACGTAAGATCGTTAACTGTCGTCCAATCCACTTCCTGTATCGCTGTATTTTCAAGTTCAGTAATTTGCTCACGGTAAGGATCCACTTTATCGTTGAATGATAAGATTTGGGACTTAAGATTATCCAAGTTATTCTTATGATCATAAGCATCTTCAACACGATCATAGAAAGTATTAGGTTTACTATCAAGGTCTCCGAGCTCCTCTAGTTCTTTGCCTACTTTAGCAAGTTTATCGGAAACTTCCTTGAGATACTTCTCATTATCCTTAAATTCTTTAGTTAATTTCGCAACCATCTTATCACGCTGCTCGTCGTGAAGCTCTTGTCCACAAGCATGACAATTATGATCCTGTGTCTTTTTTAGGTCTTTTTCAACCTTATCAACTGCCTTTTGGGCTTGTATGAGTGCTGACTCAAGGCTGCTTTTTTCCTTATTAAGAGCCTTTATTTTGGTATTGCGCTCGTTCCAAAGTTTTAGAGCAGCATGATTTTCAAGCTCATGATTAATATTAATTTCCTGTAATTGTTTTACTGCTTCGTACAAGCGATCACATTCTTCTTTTTCTTTTTTGTTCCAAGCAGTTTGTTTTAATTTAAGACTCATAATTGTGTTTTCAATACGCTCATTACTAGCTTTTATTGCTTCAATGTTAGCAGTTTCTTGAATAATAGAATCTTTAGTTGCTTTAATTTGTTCTTTGAGAGCATCTGCTTTCTCACTTAGAACCGTAATGCCAAGTAACTGTTCGATAACTTCACGCTGGTCGTTAGCTCGCAGGCTTAGGAAAGGCTCTGTATAGGTATTAAGTGCTACAATATGTTTAAACATTGTATGACTCATACCGACTAATTCATTAATTGCTTCTTGCGTCTTACGGCTATCACCTTGAGATTCGTCAAGATCCTCGATTTCTTGCTCGTGATCGTTAACATAGAATTTTAAGAGGGTAGGTTTACGTCCTCTCTCAATGCGATAGTTAGTACCACCTTTTTCAAAATTGATGGTTACTAGCATATTCTTCTGATTAATCTTATTAATAAGATTATCTTTTTTTATGTTGGTAAGTGCTTGGCCAAAAATGCTATAACTAAGAGCATTAACGATAGTAGTTTTACCAGTACCGTTTCTAGACCCATTGTCGTCTCCTCCTTGATCTAAGTTTTCACCTAATACGAGAGTAAGTTGCTCCTTTTCGAAGTCAACCGCTTGGGTCTGATTACCTACACTCATAAAGTTTTTTACTGTTAAGTTTTTGATTCTAATCATAGGCTGTTATAAATCTCCAGCAATGTTTTACTATTATAATTGTCGCTTTCGATGCTTACAATCTGATTGGTTACAATTTGATCAACAGATTCAAAATTAGTAATTTCAACTTGACTGCTACCTTCTAACTCTTTTTTCTCAGGTATAAGAGTACACTCTCTAATGTCATAATTGCCCATTACAGTTTCCTTGATAAAGTTAGCTTCTTCAAAACTAATATCAATATCTAAAGCAACTCGTAGATGCATTTTAGGTTTCAACATGGTATCCATGTTATCGATTAATTGACTGAGTTTAACAGTCCTATAACTTGGCAGTTTTGGCCAGTTAATATATTGCGGTTTCCCGCCCCACTCTAAAATCATCATGCCACGGTCGTCATCACCTGCGTCAGCATAGTTATGAGGAAAGGCATTTCCTATGTAATGGACATTATCTCTTGCTTGTCTATGATGAAAGTGTCCTGAGAATACATATTCATTATTCTTAAGACTTTCAACTTGAAGTTCTCCATGATCAGGCATTTGAACCATCGCGTTCATATAGAACAAGGGTAGTTCAAAATGCCCGAACATGTAGCGACTCTTTACCTTAGCTAAGTGTTTCCACTCGTCGCCAATAAGCCAAGGAACTAAGGCTACTTCGTCTATCACCGTAGGCTCAGTAATCATGTTGACGCCAGGAATATGCCTACCAAACGCTACTGAATTCATATCTCTTCGGTCTTTGTAATAGAGATCGTGATTGCCAGGGAAGAAGATGAAATTATCAAATGCTGCCCCTAGCTTCTCTAACGCAGACAAACCAGCGTTCATGGTAGTAATATTGATTGTGTTTCGATTGTGGTTCCAATCGCCGCAGAAAATAGCGGTATCACAATTTTCTTTCTTAGCAGTTTCTATAAACCAATCTACAAATTCTTCACAATCGTCGTTATGAATTTTTGAGTTTGATTTTAAGCCAAAGTGAATATCAGTAAAGGCTGCTATCTTCTTGAATAGTCCCATAGCTTACTCTAACATCTCTGTTTACTAATATCAATCTTTACTTTTGTGTCTTTCTACAGCTTGCTGCCATTCGTGATTGCTTTGGCGTGTATAGCTAGGGTTGAAGTTATTCATTTCGAGAATATCGTCTCTGATGTTCTGATTCTTCTTCTCTATGTTAATAACTCGAACAAAACTATTAGTAACAGCAGCAGTATAATAGGCAAAAGGGTTATTAGATTTTGACTCATCAAACTGTAATCCTATCTGTGTAAGTTGTAGAATTGCTTGACCACGCATTTCGTCGTTGTAAGTGTATCCTCTAACATTGCTTCTAGTAGCATAGCGTTCACAGAGCTTCATAAACATCTTTGCTAATTTATTTGTAAAGTTTCCATGCTCTTTATTAAAGTGTCCATTTTCCATACCACCTTCCCAGTGGCTTTTTCCTACACAGATTAAGTTACCGTTATCATCAAATTTCCAGTGTTGAAAAGGAGGAAAATTTACTTTTTCGTGGGCATCTGCTCTAGTTTTAGTTTTCTTTTTACGACCAGGTGCAAGGGGAATATGATCAAAAGTCATAATGCGAAATACTAAATCTCCCTTGTCTATTTTTCTGTAATCTATCTCGCATTCGCTAAGTTTAACCTTCTTATCACCTGCTAATTTGCGTTTTTCAAACTCTTTAGCAGTTAGTTTTTTAGCTTTATTTTTCTTAGCTTCTGCTATTGTGCGTATGTTTATTTTTTCTAAAGTAGGTAAAATTATATCGTAATCGCTATAGGTATTATCAACAAAACTGCAATAGGTAACCTTACTTTTATGTATTTCTTCTAATAAATCTTTGTTATTTAGGTAGTTTACTTTGGCCATTAGACATCTCCAAAAGTATTATAATATATGCACTTAATTATTGCAATAAATATTTAAGGAGAAAAATATGCCTGACGTAACTGGTAATACAAATGCGGCGGTTGCTGATGTAACTAATGTTATTCAGCAATCAGGAAATTTAGATACTAGTAATCTAGTAGGTAGCACTGACCCTGGTGTTTACGGCACTGATCCGGATGCTATAGCAAGCCAATGGAGGTCATCCGGAATACCGTCAGGAGCTGAAGCAAACTATGATTATGTCACAGTTGAAGCTCAATTTTCAACTCCTGCTTCTGAAAAAGACTGGCGTGTTAGGATATCATGTGATCTAATTTATGGTGGTAATCAGTTATTAAAACCTTTACAAGAAACAGAAGGATTGATATTTCCATACCTACCTAACATTACTTTGAGTCATACAGCAAATTACTCGCAGATGGATATTGCACATACAAATTATCCATTTTTTGCTTATAAGAATAGTCAAGTTGACGAAATTACTATCAGCGGTAAGTTTACTGTACAAACTAGTATAGAGTCATATTATTGGTTAGCCACATTACATTTTTTAAGATCAGTTACAAAAATGTATTTTGGGCAGGGGGAAAATTTAGGTAATCCTCCCCCAATTTGTACATTAAATGGATATGGTGATTATGTGTTCAATAATGTTCCATGCATTGTAAAAACTTTTAATATTACTTTACCAGATAATGTAGATTATATTGAATGTAATGCAGGTCAGCAGGGATTTATTAGCGGTACAGGGCCGCAAATGCCTGGAGGAGCAAGTGTAACATATGTTCCAGTTTCTTCAGATATAAGTGTAGTTGTACAGCCTATATACAGTAGAGAAGAAATTAAGAGTTTTGATTTAAATGCTTTTGCACAAGGAAAAATGTTAATTTCTGGTGACGGTAAAGGATTCATTTAATGGCAGCAAAATATAAAAATTCAAGTCCATGGTATAATACACCAATGAATAATTTGTACTTAGATATATGGACACCTAGACCAGTTTCTGCAGAAGCAGACGATTATATGTATACCATACAGCCTCAATATAATTATAGACCAGATTTGTTAGCATATGATTTGTACGGCAATTCTAAACTGTGGTGGGTATTTGCACAAAGAAATGCTGATGTTATATTTGATCCAATATACGATTTTCGAGCTGGTAAAGTAATCAAGTTACCTAAGAAATCTAAATTATTAAAAACATTAGGATTAATTTAATGGCTGAAGGATATACTACAGATACTGCTACAGCTTCTGCTAACGGAACAGGGTCTGGCAATTCCGTAAGTTTAGATGAGGTACAAGCAGTACCAAATCCTTTATCAAAATTTCAATCGTTTAACAGTCTTTTTACATTAGCTGCAATGAGTAAAGCTGACCAAAATTTTGGTGTAGCAGACAAATCTAAGTTTACTAATATTATTTGTAGATCGCAAGGTGATTGGGCACAAGATAGAGCCAATACAAGAGTACAAACTGCTTTTGGCACCTACGATTATTTCATTGATGATGTAACAATAGTTTCAATTCCTGCACAAAGTCCTGAAACAGGAAATAGTTTTGCAACTAAGATTAGTTTCAAAGTTTATGAACCATATAGTATGGGCTTGTTTATGTTAGCATTACAGCAAGGCGCGGCGCAAGCAGGATATGGGATGAATTTTACCGAAGCATCATATATGTTTATGATTGAATGGATTGGTTACGTAAACAGTAAGCCTTCGGCAGAGCCAGGTGCTGACTTAACAAGATACATACCTATTAAAATCATTAATATTACTTTTAAAGTTGGACTTACGGGGTCTGTTTATGATTGTGAGGCTATACCTTACAACGAACATGCTTTTAGAGATCAAGCAGTTAAAGTTCCTACAGATGTTAAGATATCAGGAGACAAAGTTGTAGATATTTTAGCCTTAGGTCCTACAAGCCTAACAACTCAATTATATGATAGAGCTCAAAACGAAAAAGATCACATTAAAAATCCTGACACCGTATTAATACAGTTTCCTAACGACTATATGAGTCCTCCAGGATATGATAGTGAGATAGCTAAGTCAAAAATTTATACTGACCTAAATGCTGGAGGATCTATACCTTTTCCAGATTTCCAAGATGTACACATTGGAGATAACAAAGATATCTATAGCAGTAAATTTCTTAAAATAGAAGGAAAACGAGTCTGGCAATTTACACAAGAAGTAACTATTCCGCAAATTATTACAGAAGTTATTCTTAGAAGTGAGTATATTACTAATCAAATCACAGGTAGTAGAATAAAACCTGATGAGAATGGAATGGTTAAATGGTTTAGAATTGAGACTCAAATTTTAGATGACGAGGATGATCCACAATTAGGCAGGCAAAGGCGTTATCTAATCTATAAAGTTATACCGTACAAAGTTCATATACACAAATTACTTCCACCTGGGCAAAAACCTCCAGGATATGATAACTTAGCAAAACAAGTTATTAGAGTTTATGATTATATGTATACAGGAAAAAACACAGAAGTTTTAAATGTAGATATTAATTTTGACATGGCGTATTTTACACCGTTGCCTGCAGATAATTCTGAAAGAGTTGGACAGGCTATTGCAAATTTTGGTGGAATAACTGCTGGCGGATTAGATGTAATGTATAGACCTCCGCCGACAGCAACTATGTCTCAAACAGCCCAGTCATTAGGTATTGGTCAAACTCCTGACCAAAATATTTTAAACCAGTTTGCAGGAAACTTGTATGGATCAGGTGCTCTTACAACATCGAGTACTCAGAATTTTTTAACAACAGGTAGTACTGCGACTAGTCAGAATACTATAAGTGTTGAGCCTATAGCAAATGCTACACAAGTTGCACAAAGAGAATTTTTAACTAAGGCACCAGGTGGTGCTGCTAGTGATGATGGAAGAATGCAGCAAGTTAGAATAATGCAAACATTATTAACTAATGAAGCTGACATGCTTCAACTCAACATGGAAATCATGGGAGATCCATATTACATTCCAACAAGCGGATTTGGTAGTCAAAAAGTACCAAGAAAGAGTATGAATGAGCTCGAAGATGGGTCTATGAATTATCAAGAAAGCGAAGTTGATATTATTGTAAGATTTAGAACTCCTGTTGACTTAGATCCTTATACAGGTCTTTATAGATTTGAAAAAGGTATTGATATATGGAGCGGTTTATATCAATTAACAGAAGTTGAATCAAGATTCCTTCAAGGAAAATTTACACAAAAAATTAGAGCAAATAGATTAAGAACACAACTAGGCGGAAGCGAATTTCAGAAACCGTTTATGGAAGAAACAGGTAGAACTGCAAAATCAAATAATTCAGCAACTGGCGGCGGTCAAGGTGGCGACGGTGGTGGCCAAGGTGGCAGTGGAGGCGACGGCGGTGGAGGAGGCGCACCAGTAGCTCCTGATATTACAAGTCCAACTAATCCTCCAACTAATTTTGGAGCAGGCGCTGCCGCAGCAGGTATTCCACAACAGGCAGCACCTAGCATATACAATGCATTTGGACAAAACTTTACAGGAAGATAAAAAATGGCATCAGTTGATAAAAGATCACCACACGTTGTAAATGCAACGATACTTCAAAACAACGGCCCTTTTCTTGCTAGGGTTGTTAATAATGTTGATCCAATGAAGATGGGATCATTAGAAGTAGAATTATTAAGACCAGTCGGTAACCAAGCAGATGCAGCGCAACAGTTATTCACTGTAAGATACCTAAGTCCTTTTTATGGTGTGACAGGTATTGAACAATGCGGTACTAATAATTACGACTTTAATGATACACAGAAGAGTTATGGTTTCTGGGCAGTACCTCCTGATGTAGGTGTAGTTGTTTTAGTGATATTTGTTGAAGCAGATCCATCTCAAGGATTTTGGATAGGATGTGTACCTGACACATATATGAATCATATGATTCCTGGTATTGCAGGATCAACAGCTATTGAAGATCAATATTTGAGATCCGACGATCAAGCATGGATGGAAGCTAAAAAAACACAAGATGAATTTCCAACAAACTTTCTACCAGTAGGTGAGGTGAATAGAATGACATTTAAAAAGGGTGGTGATAATGCACCAACTCCTAATGCAAATGTTGAAGCAAATAAAAAACCAATTCATCCTATTGCAGAACATCTATTAATACAAGGATTAATTACAGATCCGATCAAAGGTGTTCATACAAGTTCTGCAAGACGTGAAAGTCCTAGTAATGTTTACGGTTGGAGTACACCTGGTCCAGTTGATAAACGTAAAGGTGCTAAAAAAGGACAAATTGGTTATAAGAATGGTAAGATTAATAAGTTTGTAAGTCGTCTAGGTGGTCACTGTATTATTATGGACGACGGAAACGAAAAACGTCTAAGAACATCTAGACCTTGGGAGGGTCCTTCAGAATATGTGGACATTGAAGAAGATAATAGTGGTAAAGGATTACCTTATTATCCAGAAGATGATGCATTTCGTATTAGAACAAGAACAGGACATCAAATTCTATTACATAACAGCGAAGATTTAATATTCATTTGTAATTCAAGGGGTACTGCTTGGATTGAAATGACTTCTAATGGTAAGATTGAATTTTTTGCTAAAGATAGTATTAGTTTTAGATCAGAAGCAGACTTTAACTTCCACGGTGAACGTGATGTAAACATACATTCCGGAAGAAGTTTTAATTCTTATTCTCAGAGTAGCACAACTATTAATGCGTGTAACGACATTTCAATGGGATCGGTTACCAATGTGTTTGTTAATGCTGGTACAGATATTGGTATGCAATCTCCTAATAAAATTGCAATTACTGGAGATCAAGGTGTTGATCTTAAAACAAATAAGATGGGAATGTCAGCATCAAATTTTGAATTACAATTAGGTGGTAACTTTTTTATTGATGCTGCTAACGTAGAATTAAAAGGTAACAATGTTATCTTAACAGCAGACAGCGAGTTCCATTTAACATCTGGTAGTAATGCTTACATGAATATGTTGTCTTTGGATGCTAATGTCGGTATCGATTTAAGATTTGAAGCAGGGCAAGATTTTTCAATGAGAGCGGGAAATTCTTTCGCTGTATCTGCTATAACTGGATCTGCTAACCTTTTTGGTAAGTCTGAAATGAATATAGAAACACTAGGCCAAACAAATATGCGCTCAGAAGGTCAATTAAGAGCCAAAGGATCTCAGATACATCTTAACAGTGAAGAACCTAATAGGGCTGCTACAGCTATCGAAGCCGCAGCTAAAACAGCCTGTGTTGAAGCACAAGGAACTACAGGTGGTACAGATGGTGGTCAAGTGTCTACAGGTCAAGGATTGTCGTCACCGGATCAATTGTGTTTGTATCCTAATCCGGGAGTAGGATTATCTATTTGTAAGAGAACACCTTCGTGTTTACCATATGATAGTGAGCATTTAAATCCACAAGGTCAAACTCCAGCATATACTGATAATAGATCGGAGTATGTTCCAATTAGAAGATCAGGTGGCACAAGATACACAGTTAGATCTACATCTGACAATGATAGCATTCCAGGTCGTGCTGGTGGCATGGGAAATGGCAGTTATACTTGGGGCAGTTTACGAGCAGGTAGACAAGGCCCTGAAGTGTACGATACAAGTAACACTAATAGAGGAGCACCATATGGAGGTGAAATACCTGCAACTACTGAAAACTGGACAAAAGATACAGAATTTTTGAATGCAACTGAAAAATTAGCAAGAAAATACGGGTTGCAAAAAGAAGACCTTCTAGCTGTATTTGCTATTGAAACAGGGAAGTCTATGGCACCTCATGCAAATAATAATATAGGCGGCGGACATGCTGGATTAATACAGTTTGGACAAGGTGCATGTAAGATTGTTGGTACGTCTCTAGGTGCATTGATGCGTATGAGTCGTGTACAACAAATGCCATATATTGAAAAATATTTCGATTATTGGGCAGGTAAAATGGGTAGACCTCAGAATTGTGGTGATCTTTATATGCTAGTTGCACAACCTGCTAATGTAAGAAAAGGACTAGACGATGTAATATTTGCTAGAGGAACAGATTCCTGGAGTAATAATGCACAGTGGCGTGATCCACAACCTAACGGACCTGTTACTAGAAGAGGTATCATGAACGGTGTTATGAAATGGAGACGTTGGGTTGAGCGTATGTTAGGTAAATCTGCAAATACACAAGGCTCACAAACTCCAGCGGCACCTGGATCACAATCTGGAATTAGTCCAGCAAATACCGCAAGAGATGCAGCTACTTCGACACCAAGTACAGGAAACAGACAAGGAGGAACGCCTTATGTCTATCCAGAAGCACCTCCTGCAGGATATAATTGGTCATCGTATCCGATTGGTGGTCAGTATGTATTACAGAATACTAGATCTGGTGCGTTTGCTTATCAAGAAGGTAATGTTCCTACAAAGCAGGGCGGAACAAATCCAAAATAAAGGAATAAAAAATGGCAGCAATAGGATATGAAAATATAAGATTAGGTCCTACTACTACAGAAGGTATGAAATCACCTTTAAGGTCTAAAACTTATAGAGGTTTTAGTACAGTTAATTCTGATGTTAATAGTACTGTATTATATGATCTTGCTCTAATTAAACAAGATTTAATTAATCATTTTCATATACGTAAAGGCGAAAAACTCGAAAATCCTAATTTTGGAACTATTATTTGGCATCTGCTTTATGAGCCGTTAACTGAAAGATTAAAGAGATTAATAGTTAAAGACGTAACAGATATTGTTAATAATGATCCTAGAACAAAAGTTGTTAGAACAATTGTAACTCAAAAAGATCAAGCTATACAAATAGAGGTCACTTTGAGGTATTTGCCCTATAATATACAGGAATCTATGCAATTTACTTTTGATCAGAAAAATGGCTTAAAGTAAACTACCCACTTTATTTTTATAATAAATAAAGAAAACAAGGTAGTTACTATGTCATCAACCGGTAGACAAAATAATCTTTTTCTCGCAGAAGACTGGAAAAAAATATATCAGACAATAAAAAGTGCTGATTTTCAAAGCTATGATTTTGAAAATCTACGCCGCGTAATGATCCAATATCTACGTGAAAAATATCCTGAAGATTTTAATGATTATATTGAATCTAGTGAGTACCTTGCACTTATTGATCTTATAGCCTTTTTAGGACAAAGTTTAGCTTTCCGTATGGATCTAAACTCTCGTGAGAACTTTTTAGAGCTTGCAGAACGCCGCGAGAGTGTTCTTAGATTAGCGCAGTTAATCAGTTATAATCCAGCAAGAACTGTTTGTGCTAACGGTCTTCTTAGAATTGAATCAGTAGCCACTACAGAGGAATTATTAGATGCTAGCGGAAGAAATCTTACAGCATTAGAAGTAGTCTGGAACGATGCAACTAATAATAATTGGCTTGATCAATTTATAAAAATTATGAATGCTGCTATGATCGATGAAAACGAGTTTGGCACCGCACAAACATCAGCAGTGATAGGAAATATTTTTACTGAACAGTATAAACTTAATACAAATATTTCAGATGTACCTGTTTTTAGTTTCAGTAAAGTTGTTGACGGTAGTACTCAGCCATTTGAAGTTGTTAGTACAGTTATTAGAAATAACGAAATTATGGAAGATCCTCCGTTAAAAGGAAATAAAGTTTCTCTTCTTTATAGAAACGACGGACAAGGGTATAATAGTGCTAATAATGGTTGGTTTATGCATTTTAGACAAGGAAACTTAATAACAAGAGACTTTGTTATTAACAGTCCAACAACTAATGAAGTTGTTAACATTGATGATTTTAATATCAATGAAGATGATGTTTGGTTGTATAGTACAAATGCAAATCAAGTAGAACAAACTCTATGGACCCAAGTACCTTCGATTACAGGTAATAATATTATCTATAATAGTATTGATAAAACTATTAGAAACATTTTCAAAGTTCAAACAAGATCAAATGATAGAATTTCTTTACAGTTTGGCGACGGAATTTTTGGTAACTTACCTAAAGGAAATTTCCGTACTTATTACAGAACATCAAATGGGTTAACTTACACATTAAGTCCTAAAGTTATGAGAGGAATCATAATATCGATTCCTTACATTTCAAAGAAAAGAACAAGCGAAGTATTAAAAATTACACTTTCATTAAAGTCAACAGTTAATACTGCATCTGCAACAGAATCTAATCTTGAAATAAAGAGAAATGCTCCTGCAACATATTATACACAAAATAGAATGATTACAGGTGAGGATTACAATCTTGCTCCATTAAATGTAAGTCAAACTATTGCAAAGGTAAAAAGTATTAATAGAACTTCTAGCGGTATCAGCCGTAACTTTGATCTTATTGATGCTAGTGGAAAATATAGTTCAGTAAACACATTTTGTACAGACGGTGTAATTTATAGAGAAGAAGTACAAAATTCTTTTGAATTTAGATTCAATTCAAGAACAGAAATTGAATCAGTCGTTAATAATAAAGTAGAACCAATGTTAACAACTAACATGGTTAGAGATTTTTATTATGAAAAATATAATAAGATTGTTCTTGCAGAAATAAATCCAATTCTTATTCAGGCAACTAGTGCAACTAATGAGACAACAGGTTATCTTGCAGATAGGAATGATAACTTACCGTTTAAAGTTGGTACATACACTGGTAGTAGTTTGAAATATATTGAGCCAGGTGCAATGGTGAAATTTGTTGCACCATATGATGCTTCTACGCTAACTCAATATTATTTTGAAGATAATGGAAACTTAACAACTACACCTTCTTCTACAACCACTGATAGAATATGGTCTAAAGTTACTTCGGTTGTAGGTGATGGCTCTGCAAGCGGTGCTGGTATATTAGATAGCGGACGTGGACCTTTAACATTTAATGAAGTAATACCTTCGGGGGCTATATTAAATCAAATTATTCCAAAATTTGTTACATATCTTACAACAGATATTCAATCATTAGTGATAGAGCTAATCTTCAACTACAAGAATTTTGGCTTAAGATATGATACATTGCTAAGACAATGGCAGGTTATCTATGATAGGAATTTAAATCTTACTAGTTATTGGAGTTTAGGTAAAGCAGGTGATAATAGTGGACAAAAGTTAGACGCCAGTTGGATGATTGCTTTCGAAACTGACGGAGAGAAATATACAGTAACTTACAGAGGTTTAGAATATTATTTTGAGTCAATAAAGGAAAATAGATTTTTCTTTGACGGAACTAAAAAGATTTATGATATTACAACTGGAAAAATAAAGAAAGATATTGTTAATATCCTAAAGTTTAATACACTACCTAATTCTAATTTAAGTATCGGTAGGGATTATCCTTTTGAAATTATTGGAACAACTACAGAAGAAGATGGATATGCAAGTAGTCGAACTATTAAAATATCATTTGCTGATTCAGACGATGATGGAATTGTAGATAATCCGGATGCATTTAATATTATTGTAGATCCTGCTTTAACGAATTCAAATCGTTTTATGTTCTTTGAAAAATATGTTACAGATGCGTTTACAGAAGATTATAGATATGTTGAAAATAAGAATAATATGTTTATAATTTTATCAAATGATATAGCAGTAACTAATTTGTCTAGTTATAAAGATGGACAACTTTTCTATTTCTATGAATCCGATTTAGTTAAAAAGTTTGTTAAAGCATCAATGGAATTACAGATAACAACTGACTATTATGCAAATGCTGGTAGAAATTCTTTAAAATTTCATTATTTGCATAATGCAGATTCTAATTATAGAATTGATCCTAGTGCAAGTAATATTATGGATACATACATCCTTACAAAAACATATGACAATGCATATAGAACTTGGCTTAAAGGTAATTTAACCGAAGAGCCATTACCGATGAGCTCAACGGATCTTAAAATTACTTACGGTAAAGATCTTGATAAGATTAAGAGTATTAGCGATGTGCTGATCTTTCATCCGGTTAAGTATAAAGTACTATTTGGCGATAAGGCAGATTCAAGATTGCAAGCATCATTTAAAGTAGTTAAAAATAAAGAACAAGTAATTACTGATAACGATGTTAAGGCTCGTATCATACAAGCAATTAACGAATTCTTTAGTATTGACAATTGGGATTTCGGTGATACTTTCTATTTTACAGAATTATCAACTTATGTTATGAATAGACTTACACCTTACATAACAACATTTTTAATTGTTCCTGAAAATAGCGACCAGGTATATGGTAGCTTACAACAGATAACATCTGCACCTAATGAAATTTTTATTAGTGGTGCAACAGTTTCTGATGTAGAAATTATTGATGCTGTTACAGCAACAAGAATTAAAGCTCAAGGATATATTATTACATCTTCTACATTTGACGTTAATACAACAAATCTAAGAAGCTCAACAAGTAAACTTTAATCGGAGTAATAAGGTAAATGGCTCAACTTGATAATAACGAACTACCGATACCAATAGGTCCTGATAATCAAAACAAGAGAAGAACATCAAGGCACCTACCAAATTTCTTTAGAACAAATGCTAATAAGAAATTTCTTGGTGGAACAATGGACGTTCTTACACAACCAGGAACTTTAACACGTATTAGTTCATATGTAGGTCGTAGAGATATACCTAACTATGATTTTGATGATGTTTACATACAAGAAACTTCAACCCCACGTCAATATTATCAATTAGAGCCAGCATTTGTTAATGAAGATCCGGTAACTGGTGAGGTTAATTGGTTTGGTGATTATCTTGATTACATTAACAGTTTAAAGTATTTTGGTGGTGACGTATCAAATCATAGTAAGTTTAATAGACAGGAAGCATATACTTGGCATCCTCATCTTGATTGGGACAAACTAAGCAATTATCGTGAGTATTATTGGTTACCAACTGGACCGGATCCTATAACAATTTATGGTGAGATAGAAAAGACAGAATCGGAATTTACAGTAACTTCTATTGATCAAATTGATAATGTTGGATATATTTTTACTCCAGACGGATTAACTGTGAATCCTCGTATTACTCTTTATAGAGGTTTAACTTATACCTTTAAGATTAACACTCCAGGAAAGCCTTTCTGTATTAAGACAAGACCAGAAACAGGTGATAGTTATTTCTACGATGTTGGTGTAAGTGCAAGAAAAGTAGATGTTGGAACTGTAAAGTTTACAGTACCTTATGAGGCACCAGACTTGCTTTATTACATCGATAATAAGGATAAGCAAACAGCCGGTATGATTGATATTAAGGATATTCAGGAAAGTGCTGAACTTGATATTGAATCAGAAATCATTGGAAAAAGAAACTTTACTAGTAGCACAGGTGTTGAATTTATCAACGGATTAAAGTTAAAGTTTGTAGGACAAGTAACACCTAAGAAATACCTTGATGGTTTTTGGTATGTAGAAGGTGTTGGAAATAGAATAACACTTATCAAGACTAGTTTATTAGAATCACCAGCAACATTTATCAAGAGCGAAGATGTTCCTTTTGATGATCAAGGCTTCGATTCAATGCCATGGGATAACGCAGATAATTTTCCTGCAACTAAAGATTATATGGTTTGCAATAGAGCATCAAGAGACCGTAATAATTGGGCTAGAGCAAATAGATGGTTTCACAGAAATGTTTTGGAAACTACAGCACAAGCTAACAATACTATTGCTAACCTTGATCAAGAAGCTAGAGCAAATCGTCCTATTATAGAATTTGAACCAGATGTTAAACTATATCAACACGGATGGCAGTCAAAAACTGATATAGATCTTGTTGACACAGTTACAACGGATGTCTTTTCTATCATTGAAGGTAGTACTGGATATATTGTTGACAATGAATCTCTATTACCAGGTTATCGAATTTTGTTTACAGCAGATCCTGATATTTTAGTAAAAGGAAAGATATTTGAAGTTAAACAAATATTAAATGTTAATGTCAATGCTAATGAGTCAATTACAGTTGTATCAACAGAAGCAGACGGAGATATAATAACAGTACCTAGTACAACCACACTCAAAGTTGGTCAGGCTGTAAAATTCTCAGGAACAGTTGTTGGAGGGTTGTCTCCTAGCGACACATATTACATTGTAAATGCTAATTTTACTCCTACAACATTTTCAGTCAGTTTAACTAAAACTGCCGAAAATAATGGAACAATAATGCCATTAACAGATTCTTCAGTTCTAACAATGAAGGTATCTGTTGTAAGCCCTACAGTTACATCTAGAAAGTTACAATTAACATTACAAGAAGTAGAAGATGCTGATCCCACAGAAGGTGATGTAGTTTATATTACTAAAGGTAAAACATATAAAGGATCTTCTTTTTATTTTCAAGATGGTGAATGGAAATTAGCACAAAAGAAAGTTAAAGTTAATCAACCTCCTTTATTTGATGTATTTGATGAAGACTTAGTAAGTTATTCTGATAATACAAAATATCCATTTAATACTTTTCCAGGTAATAGAATATTTGGATATAAAGTAGGAACAGGTGCAAACGATACTTACTTAGGTTTTCCTATTGTATATCGTAACATTAATAATGTCGGCGATATTGAGTTTGAATTTGAATTACAAAATCAATCTTGGTCTTATGTTATTAATAATGCTTTAAGAAATGCAGATTCGATAGGAGGATATCTCCGTAAACTAACCCCTGAAGGTAACTTTGAATATACTAATGGTTGGACAAAAACTGATAGAGACACTGAACAAAATGTAGTCAGAGTTTTAAAAATTGAAACTCCAACAGCTATTGTGCCTATTGATGTTTATGATGACAATTTTAATTTACAGGCTATTGAAAATGCAAGAATATCAGCAAACGGTAACACTTATTATATTGCTAGACAAGACGTTCTTGATAAGCCATTAACTGACAACCAGTATTGGACAGAATTTAGGTATCCTGATCAATATAAAGGAGAATGGGATCTTACAAAACGATATTTTCAAGGTAACATAGTAAATTATCGCAATGCTGTTTATTTCTGTATAACAGACCCTGCTGACGATAACACGGGAAAAGTTCCGTTTCCTGAAGACACAGAAAATTGGAAATATATGTTCGGAGGATTCAATAATAGAGGTGAGTGGAATTCAATTACTTCATATATTGTTGACGATGTTGTTAGATATAAAGATGAAACATATATTGCAATTAAAGAAAGTGATGTTTACGTACCTACTAATATTAACTACTGGAAAAAGGCAGTTAAAGGAAACTCAACCTTTAGAGGTGAGTTTGGAAACATAGAAACATATTACCGCGGTGATATTGTAAGTTATGGTCTTTTTCTTTACCAAGCTAAGAGTAATATTACAGGAACGACTGCTAATCCTGCACCTGTTCCAACTGATATAAATTATTGGATGCAACTAGCAGGAGGGTCTGCATATCCTTCTAAGTATAATAGTAATACTGCGTATAATACAAATGATATAGTTATATTAGATAGAAGTCCTAAGCTAGATTATAGAATTCGAGTTTATTTGAATAACAAAAAACAAAATAATCTCAAACTCGAAATAATCGACGGTGTAGCATATATTAATTTTGGAACTGAATTATCAGTAGGCGACAAAGTTGTTTATAAAATTAGATCTAAAGCAAATAAGAATGTAAAAGGATATTATGAAATTCCAGTTAACTGGGAAAATAATCCATTTAATGAGATTGTAACAGGATTTACTTTCGGTGAGGTAGTAGATCATGTTAAAACTATAGTTGAAAATTCTGGAGAATTTACAGGAGAGTATCCTGGCATTAGTAATCTTGCCAATATCGGTCCAGTATCACAGTATGGTCGTAAATTTATGCAGCATACAGGACCAATGGGTCTTGCATCTTTCTTTATGGTTAATAAAGATTATAACATTATTAAAGCATTAAGATGGGCTGCCAGAGAATATACAGAGTTCAAAAAAGATATTTTAACAAAGGCAACTACTACAGCATACGGTGGTCCTATATATGAAGTTGTAGATCAGTTACTGTTATTTTATACACAATCAAAATACAGAGAAAAATCTGCATTCTATTATTCAGACATGGTTCCGTTTGGAGCAGCATCTGTTAGAGAATATACCGTTGTAGATCCTAGATTTCCTACATTTATTATTGATAGTCTTTATAATCCAAAGACTGCAACAAAGAGAGCTATCTTAATATATGTTAATGATATTCAACTTGTATATGGAAAAGAATACGAGTTTGATACAGAAGATGCGTTTGTACATATAACAAAGCCTTTATCTCTTAACGACAAAATTATAATCAAAGATTATGCAAGTACAGATGGATGTTATGTTCCTTTTACACCATCTAAGTTAGGATTATATCCGTTGTATGAGCCAATGATTTTTGATGATGATACCTATAGACAAATAATCAAGAATGCGGACGGAACAGAAACAACAACAAATTTAAAAATTAAAGTTATACAAGGACACGATGGTAGTATTATAAAGACATATGGCGATTATAGAGATGATGTTATTCTAGAAATAGAACGAAGAATCTATAATACTGCTAGAGTTTTATATGATCCTACTATCTTTGATATAAATGATGTTATTCCGGGATATTACCGTAGAACAGATTTTACTAGATCAGAGATTAATAATGTTCTACTAGGAGAATTCTTAAGATGGAATTCAATTCCAAAACTTGATTTTAATTCTCCTACATTTAAGGTAGGAAACGAACTTGAGCCTAGATTTCAATTTGTTAACGGTGATAGCTTTACTTACAATTATAATAAGTCTTTAGCACCAAATGGACAAGAAGGTCTTTATGGGTATTGGAGAGGTGTTTACAAATACTTCTATGATACAGATCGTCCTCATACACATCCTTGGGAAATGCAAGGATTTACTATTAAGCCAGATTGGTGGGAAGACCTTTATGGTGTAGCTCCATATACAAGTGACAACAAGATTATGTGGGATGCAATCGAAAGAGGATTAATAAATGATCCTAATAATAGAAGAATTAATACAAAATATGCTCGTCCAGGGCTGTCAAATTATATTCCTTCAGATGCTGAAGGAAAACTATTAAGTCCTCTAGAAAGCGGTCTTGCATTTGACTTTTCATTAGTTACTGCACAGGGAAGATATTCTTTTGGTGATCAAGCACCTGTAGAAACAGTTTGGAGACGTTCTAGTGAATACCCATATGCTGTTATGATTGCAATGTGTGTTCTTCGCGGTCCAGAATTTATAGGCAAAATGTGGGATAGATTTACTATTAAGAGAAATATTGCGGGTCAAATCTATTCAACAGTTACAAAGAAAAAAGTTAATCCTAATTTATTACCTTTTGCAAATGAAAAACAAGATGATGGATCTTTAACAATAACTAGTGGTATTGCTAACTTTATTGACGAATATGTTCTTATACAAAAGAACATTGACCATAACCTTTATAAATCATTGCTGAGATCAATGTATGTTAAGCTAAGATATCGTCTCGGTGGTTTTTCGAGCAAGGAAAAAGTTAGAGTATTACTTGATAGTCGTACTCCTAATTCTTCTGGAACTATTTTCTTACCAGATGAAAATTACAAAGTATTTTATAATAAGAGTGCGCCGGTTGATACTGTAAATTATAGTGGCGTCATTATTGAAAAGAAGACTGGCGGATATGCTATTGATGGTTACGATAAAGAGAGAAATAGTTTCGAAATATTTCCTCCAATAAAGTCTGCATCAGATAAAACATTTAATGTCGGTGGTGTGTCGGAAAGTTTTGTTGAATGGACTACAGGAAAATTCTATTCTAAAGGACAGATAGCAAGAATTGAATCAGAATTTTATGTAGCAAAGATTAGTCACACATCTAGCGAGATTTTTACTACTGATGCTGAAAAGTGGCAAAAATTAGCTAAGTTACCAATTGTTGGTGGGCGTGATGCAGTTCGTAGAACAAGATTTAAAAATACTCCTATAAGAATTCCATACGGAACAGTCTTTACAGACATTCAGGACATTGTTGATTTCTTATTAGGATATCAAGAAAGATTAAGAGAGTGGGGTTTCCAATTTGAAGAATATAGTACAGATATTCAAACACCACTTAATTGGTTAACTTCTGCAAAAGAATTTATGTTCTGGACATTGCAAAATTGGGCCGAAGGCTCAGTTATTACACTTAGTCCGGCAGCAAATAGTTTAAAGTTTAATCCAACTATTACAGCTACGGTTGATAATTTAGATTCGGATTTTTACGAATATTCAATATTTAGAGCAGACGGACAACCGTTAAGATCTGATCTTACAAATATCTATAGAGAAGATAATGGGTTTGAGATTAAACCAACAGTATCAACAAAGGACGGAATTTATCATATCAGAACTAATTTAGTTTATTCTGAGCATGTGCTATTGTTTGATAATTTATCAGTCTTTAATGATGTTATATATGACGTCATTCCAGGATATAGACAAGGACGTTTAAAAATCCTAGGATTTAAAACCAATCAATGGGATGGAAGTTATTATAGTCCAGGATTTATGTATGATAATGTTCAGATTACTAATTGGGCACCTAATACAGATTATAGATTAGGCGATATTGTTAGATACCAGAATTTTTATTATGCAGCAACTAGAAAAGTTTATAACAAGTCTGAATTTGATTTTAACGACTGGGTAAAAGTCGACGAACCAGAATCAAAATTAATTTCTAACTTTGATTATAGAATTGAGCAATTCCGTGATTATTATAGTCTAGAGTCTAGTAATTTTGATAGTAATCAACAAGCATTAGCTAGACATCTTACAGGATATCAGCCAAGACAATATCTTGAAAATATCATTGTGGACGATGTATCACAATATAAATTCTATCAAGGATATATCAAGGAAAAGGGTACTCTTAACAGTGTTACAAAACTGTTTGATGCTCTCCGTGCAAGCGGATTTAGTTCAGTTGATATTAAAGAAGAATGGGCATTTAAGGTTGGAGATTTTGGTGCATCTGAAGCATATACTGAAATTGAATTTCCCTTAGACGAAGATAAAGTTACAAACAATCCTCAAGACATTTATCTTTCTTTAGGGCCAGTATTTTTAGACGATCCAGCAATCTATAATATCATAAAGAATGATGTAACTAAGAAATCAAGTTCGTATGATGCAAACCCATTTAAAATGATTGAGCTCGATCACACTCAAAATGATTACGGAATTTTTAAGTATAAGACTGCTGGATATGTTAAAGAAGAAGATGTACAACATATTGTTCCTAACGAACCTGCATTACTTAACTATGACCTCAATCGTTTAAATCATAGAGACAAGATATGGATAGGTAATACACCTAATGGTAATTGGAATGTTATGGGGTTCTATAACACTAAAATATTTGTTACTAATTGGGAAAGAATAGATAACGATCTTCGTTTATTCTGTAGTGAAGATCTCTCAGACATTAATGTTGGAGATATCATTGCTGTTAAGAATATCTATTTATTAGAAGGAATTTATACAGTTCTTCGTAAGTGGTCAAATGTTTTAGAAGTGTTTACATATAATGATACATTGATTAAAACAACTGACGAAAGTACATCAGGACTTCTGTTTAAATTTGAATCTGTAAGATATCCAACTGCTTCTACGGTAAGTGTTAGTCGTTATAACAATGTAAGAATCTCTGGTGAAAAGATATGGATCGACTATGATTTGCAAAATCGTTGGAAAGTTCTTGAAAACAAAGATGTCTTTACAGAAAGACACATTGATCCACCAAACTTTTTAAGAGTTGCAGATCAATTAAACGGGTATGAAATTAGAATTAGTGATAATAAAACTTATATGTTTGTTAGCACTATTCTTAATGGAGCAGGTAAGGTTGTTATCTATAGTAGACCAAATAATCAAATGGCTTGGAATTTCTTACAGACACTTTCAATGCCCGATGCATTCAATGTTTATTCTACAACAGGTAAATTTGGTTCAAGTATAGATGTATCAAGTGATGGAACACTTCTAGTTATCAGCGCACCCGAAGTTGGAAATGTAATAAGTCGATTTAAGGGCGATGTTGATGTTAATGCAGATTATGCAAAGGGAGATGTTGTTAGATATAATGGAACTCTTTATAGAGCATTAAAGTTTACATCTAACGAAGATGATGGATCGTCATTAAGAGTTCTCTCACAAGATTGGGAAGTTCTTGAAGAAATCTGTGAGGTATATCCAGGCGGCGTTGCAAGTCCATATGTAAAGCAAGGAATAGTCTTTATCTATCGATATGATGAGACAAGTAAGAGATTTTTCGAAAGAGACGATTATACTTACAGAGATGACGAAAACGTCTTACTGACAAAAGAACAAATATTGTTCTCTTATGATCCTCACTCAAATGAAAAGTTTGGAACTAAAGTAAAATTACAACAAGTAGGTACTGAGTATTATCTATATGTTTCAAGTGAAGATCATAATAATAATGCTGGTAGAGTACAAATCTTTAAAAGATTAGAGGATGGTAAGTGGATATATAATTCTCAAAGATATATGGATTTCACTCATATTCTACAACCAGTAACTCTTCAAATTAATCCTTTAGTTACACCAAGCAGTCGTTTTGGATATGATATATCATGTGTTCATAATGACATAAGAATAGTTGTTTCTGCACCATTCTTAGGCGCTGGTGCAGTATATCTATTTGAAAGACACGGTGATATTTTTGAACTAACACAAGTAATAGACGAGTACAATATTAATAATGATATTACAGTTTCTATGGTTGGTGTAGAGAAGAAGATTTTTGATGAAAATTTCTTTGGTTACAGTATCTCTTTAAAAAATAATGATCTTTTTGTATCAGCACCGATGAGTGATAGTAAGGGTACTAATATAGGTTCTATCTATCAATTCTCTTATGCTCGGGTAGACAGTTCTGTAAATCCTTATATTTTAAAGCAAATAATATATCCGCCGACATTAATTCAAAACGAACGTTTTGGTATGAAGGTCGATACTAATCCAAAGGGAGATATTTTAATTGTATCTTCTTCGGGAGGTAATGTCCTTCTAAATACAACATTTGATAAGTTCTCTAGCAGACTAGTTTATACAGATGATTCAACTAGAAATTATGAGCTCGATCCTAACAGTATTGAATTAGAATTCACTACTACTTTTGATTTAGAAGCAACAAATTTTTATGATAGAATACCTTACACTGGTGCTGTCTATGTTTATAATGAATTTGATGACGATTTTATCTATGCCGATAAATTGTCACCAGATGAGCTATTAAGCACAGATGACAATTTTGGTTTCTCTATGGCAATTACAGATGATTCTATTGTTGTAGGTGCTCCTAAGAGATATTTTAATAACATAAGAACAGGTAAAGTTTTTGTGTTTGATTACAGTGAAAAATCTTGGTCAATTAAAGAACAACAAAATGAAGTTGTTGATATTAATAAATTTAAGAAATCGTTTATCTACGATACTAAGAGAAATGAATTAATAACAAACTTAGATTATTATGATCCAGTTAAGGGACGAATTCCAGGAGTTGCTGAACAGGAGATTAAGTATCAAACCTATTATGATCCTGCAATCTACCAGTACGGTTTAATAACTAATGTTTCTGTAGATACAACAAACTCATGGACTGACGACCACATTGGAGAAGTTTGGTGGGACCTATCTACTTGTAAGTTTATGTGGTATGAGCAAGGAGATAGTACTTACAGAAATAATAACTGGGGTAGATTATTCCCATTCTCATCTATTGATATTTACGAATGGGTTGAGACTCCATATCTTCCAAGTAGATGGCTAGAATTAAGCGGTACAAAGGAAGGTGATACATTAGGTATTAGTGGTATTCCTAAAGATCTTGATGATTTTACATATAGTTCAAAGACAAAATATGAGAATAATTCAAGCTCTACACTTTATTACTATTGGGTAAAAAATAAAACTAGTGTTCCAAGAACAGGTACTAATTTTAGAAATATATCTTGTTACGATATAGCAAGATTAATTGCAGATCCAAAATCGTTAGGATATAGATACATATCTATTACAAATTCTAATACATTGTCTGTAACTAATTTAGCACCGGCGTTAAAAGATACAAACGTATCTCTAAACATACAATTCTATGAGATTGATAATACAGATTTATTAGTCCATAGAGAATATGCATTATTAGCTGAAGACGATGCTGACACTATTATTCCTTCGGTTATTGAAAATAAATGGTTCGATAGTCTTTGCGGGTATACAGAAAAGGGACAACCTGTTCCTGATACAAGGTTAACTTACAGTCAGAGATTTGGAAGTTCTAATGAACCACGTCAGTCTTGGTTTATGAATAGATTTGAGGCACTCAAACAATATTTTGAATATGTAAACTCTGTATTATTGAAGATACAAATTGTTGACGAAGTAAACTTTATTAATCTTCTTAGAGAAGATCCGTTACCTAATCTTAATTCAGGTGATATTGATCAAATAGTTGATATCTATGACGACCTAAGATTTATTGGTACAGCAAAGTTTAGTACAGCACAGATAACAGCAAGAGTTGTTGATGGTAGAATCGAGTCTGTATTCATCAACGATGGCGGCTCGGGGTACATTGTTCCTCCTACTATTAAAATATTAGGTACAGGTAGAGATGCAAAACTAAAAGCAATTATAAATTCAACAGGTAAAATTACTGAGGTTGAAATAGTAAAGGCCGGAACAGGTTATGACACCTACTCAACACAGATTGTTGTTAGAAATCAAACAGTTCTTGTAAGATCTGACGAAGATGCTAACGGTGGGTGGAGCGTATTTGACTGGAGCGGTGTAAAGAAAAAATGGAATAGAATTAGAACACAAGCATATAGAGTACCACTTTATTGGTCGTTCGTTGATTGGTATGCTGATGGGTTTGATGCTAATTCTGAGATTGGGTATCAAGTTGAAAAGACAGTTGAATTAAATGGTATACTTGCCCAAGTAGGTGATGTAGTAAAAGTTAACAATGTAAATGGTAACTGGTTACTACTTAGAAGAATTGCAGTCACAGAAAGTCCAGATTTTACAAATGACTTTGAAGTTGTAGGAAAACAAAATGCTACAATTAAGTTCTCTGAAAGACTGTATAATCTTAATAAGGATTTAGGTTTTGATACAAAATTTAGTTATGATTTACAACTTTATGATCAAACTCCTACAGTTGAGTTAAGAATTATTCTTAGAGCAATTCGTGATGATATTCTTATTAATGATTATAGACTAGAATATATTAAACTATTCTTTAACAATGTTAACTATGCATTGCATGAACAAACTTTTGTGAACTGGGTCTTTAAGAGCAGTTTCCTAAAGGTTAATCACAATGTTGGAGCTCTAAAACAGAGAATAACATTCCAGAGTGACGAGCTTGCAAGTTATCAACAATACATTGAAGAAATTAAGCCTTATAAGAGTAAAGTTAGAGAATTTGTAAGTACATATGGTTACACAGATCCAGCAGCTAATCAAATAACTGACTTTGATCTATTCTCATATTATAATTACAGTTCAGGTCAACTTGAGCGTACAACATTACTGTCATCTAACATTAACACTTATCCTTGGAAAAGTTGGCTAGATAATCACACTTACGAAGTAACAGATATAGAAGTTCATTACCAAGGTCGTGGATATACTACTGTTCCTAAAGTTATTATTACTGGCGACGGATTTGATGCATCTGCAACTGCTTATCTTGCAAGAGGACAAGTTTATAGAATTATCGTAGATAATCCTGGATATGGATATACTAAGGCTCCTACAGTATTCATAAGCGGAGGCAACGGCGATGTTGAAGAAAATAGAGCGATAGCTGTTGCTAAAATTGGTAATAGTAAAGTTCGTACTAATCAGATTACAATGAAATATGATAGAATTGCTTCTACATACACAGTAGACAATTTTCAATATACTGATACATTCTCAGGAACAGGTATTAAGAAGAGATTTAAGTTAACTTATGCACCTGATCTTAAGAAGATAAATTTTGATATTTTAGTTAATAATGTTGAAATTTATGGGTCTCAGTTTGAAGTTAGCGTTGTAGAAACTGTGCATGACACATATACAGCATTAGAAGGATATGTAACTTTCTTAAATGCACCGTCTGCAGGAATTAACAATGTTGTTATAACTTATCATAAGAACCTTAAGATATTCAATGCCTCGGATAGAGTTAATTATGGTTACAAGCCAGTTACAGGAATGTATGGTAAAGAACTTGGTCTATTAATGACTGGAGTTGATTATGGTGGAGTACAATTAACAAGCATTGATTTTGATATTGGAGGCGGATGGGGCATACTTCCTTGGGATGTATCATCATGGGATAACGTCATAACCACAAACGATGATCTTGTAATAACATCAGACGGAACCACTAGAAATCTTGTAATAGAAGATTATGTTCCGGCAGTTGGAGAAGTTATTAACATTTATCTGACTTATGTTGTAACTGATAGCGATGATATAAGTGTTTGGCCTACTGGACACGGTCTTGGAACACCATTGTTAGACGAAAGAGGAGCAGTAATTACTAGAACAATTAGAATTGATGATCCTTATTATGAGTTTTATGATGGCAGTACATTATTAGATAATAACCAAGTAACAGCAAGTGAAAATGTTATTATGCCGTCTTTTGTTGGTAATGGAATTAGTAGAACAATCACACTTCCAACTGATTGGTATGATTTTACTAAGAATGTTTACAGACCGTTCGATTTGTTAAACACTGATGTCTTTACTCTTCGTAAGAGTACAAGTGATGGAACTATTCTGCCAACAGATCTTAGCTTAATTGACTCATTTGTCGACGGCGGTGACCTTGCTTACTCAACTGCTACAGGTATTAAGGCAGAAGACATTATAGTAGATGGCGACGGATTAATAACCGCAGATACAAGCCATGGACCTGAAGAACTAGTTCAAGGACAAGTAGTTGATACCTTAGAAATAAATGTATATCATTCACCTTCTTATGGTGGACCAAATGTTTATGTTCGCAATTATACAGGTGACGGTGTAACAGATACATTTGATATTGGATATCCATTATCAACTAACGGTGGTATATTTGTTTTATCTAACGGCATTATCTGCTCAAATGTTGCAGACTCTGCTGTACCACAGAATGATCCAAACCAATATGTTGTTAACTTTGAACAAAATACAATTACACTAAGTAATCCTCCCTCAGAAGGATGGAAAATAGCAATAATTAGTATTGATACTGCTGGATATGATATTATAGAAAAAGTGTCATTTGTAGGAGACGGAGAAACTAACGAATTCTTAATATCTACAAGATATGATAACGGAGACTTTAGTGCATTTGTTACCATTGACGGATTTGCAAAAGGCTTTACCGCTATCGAAAGCGATGAGAATTATGCTGTACCTGGTAATGTTGTAATTGTTTTTGATGATCCACCAGCAGTGGGAGAAATTATAAACATACTAACATTTAGAGGTGATGCAGTTAAGAAATGGAGTGAAGTTACAACTCAGTATATTGCACCTGAGTTAGACGAAGTTGGTAATTTAAAGTATGAATATGCTTTAAATCCAAAGCCGGCTTTCTTAGGTCCTATAAGTGCTACAGCATTTGTAGTAGTTGATAATGAGTTTTTACAAGCACCTGATTATGAGTATTTTACATATGACGGAACACCGTGCCTTATTAACGATTTAAGATATCCCCCTAATTCTTTAAGAAGACAAGAAGTTGCTGTCTGGTTAAATGGAAACAAATTAACACCAGTTAGAGATTATAATGTTGATAGTACAAGTAGTGCAGTTATTATAAATTCGGGAGTTGCACAACTAGGTGATTCAATTGTTATTGAAATCTTTAAATTTGCCGATTATAAGGTTGATGTTACAGATTTTGATGGATCAAGTCTAACCGAGCTAAAATTAGTAATTAATAGTGCAAGATATCAACTAAGAAATCAACAAACTATAAGAGTTACTACATTTACAAATCATGATATTATAAAGATCAAATCTACAAATACTGGATTTAAGTTTACTACCGGTTATGACATACAGAGATTTGACGTAACTCAGTTTGATATTCTAAGTTCGGCAATTAATCGTAGCGGAATATTTGATCTACCTAGAACAGTAGGAAATACTAGTGGAGTATTTGTTGCGTTAACTAGACGTTTACTCACACCAAATGTTGATTATGTTGTTCTAGATAATAAGCGTCAAATTAGAGTATCTTTACCAGACAATCTTGATGGTAGCGATTATCTACAGATTATTACTTTTGATGAAAAAACTACTCAACCTAGTTTCGGATTTAAAATATTTAAGGATATGATTAATAGATATTCTTATAAGAGATTAGATTCAAGTAAAACTACAAGATTGACACAAGAATTAACTTATCTTGATACTAGTATTACAGTTGCAAATGGTGATTTATTACCTACACCAAATAGAAACTTAAACCTACCAGGTGTTGTTTTAGTTGAAGGTGAAAGAATTGAATATCTAGTAAAAAATGGTAATACCTTAAGTCAACTACGTAGAGGAACTTTAGGAACAGGTATTAAACATTATTATGAAATTGGTACCAATGTTCTTGATATGGGTCCTGAACAAACTATACCTTATAACGATAGGGAGGTTAAACAAACGTTCTACGGAAACAATCATCAATTAACATTTAATCTTGAATTTATTCCAATCAATTCTAACTTAGTTAATTGGTTTAAAAATTTAGGATATACATTTATTGGAAATTATTCTGCAGGAGAAGTATACGAAGTTAGTGATGTAGTTATCTACAATAACTCATATTATATTCTAACAACATTAATACCTTCTACAGAGACTAATAAACTTCCAACTAATACAAGTTATTGGACATTCTATAGTCAAGTTGTAAATGAAAGCTGGTATAGAAACTTAGGTCAGAATTGGAAGGGTGATTATACAGAAAACACACAATATTATACAGGAAACAAGGTACTATATAAAAATAATTTCTATGTAGCAAACAAAAACGTATTTAATATTGCTCCAAATACTACTCTAAATGCTACCGAGCATTGGACACTTTATAATAAGGGTGTTGATTTAGATTGGCATAGAGAAGATAGTGTTGATGTAACTGCTGGAAATTTTGTTGTAGGACAGCAATATATTATTGTAAGTCTAGGAACAACAAATTGGAATGCTATTGGTATTACTCCAGGAACACAAGCTATTGTAGGAGATTCTTTTATCGCTACTGGAATAGGCACAGGTTCGGGTATTGCAAGAACAGCAAGTATTCCGTGCAATTATGGACAGTGTGATAATATAGAAGTCTTTGTTGGTGGAAGAAGATTAGTTAAATGCCCATATAATGCATATGACCAGAAACTAGGACAAGATAGCTATAACGGAGCAGGAGACAGACCGGTTGAAGCTGAGTTTTCAGTGGATGGAGTAAGCCAGCAGATTAGACTAACAAAACCAGCTTTAGCTGGAGAGTTAGTTGTAGTGGTTTACAAGACAGGTAAACTATGGCAAAAAGTAGATGAAAATGGTCCGTTAGTATTCAGTAAAACTGATATAGCTAATTTCTTAAGAGCAAAGACGGTTGTTTTACCTAAATAAATAAAGTGAGTTTATAAAATGAGTGAAGATACTAAAAAAACCAACATACAGGAAGAGGAAATGACCACTAAGCCAGACGAAAAAGGCCCTTTTCATATAGAAGGACATATTAAGATATTTGATCCAAAAACTGGGGAAGTATTTGTTAATAAGAGAAATGCTATTCATTACGAAAATATGAGTATAGCATTAGCATCGAGTTTGGCAAATTCCGGGCAAGGTTACATATATCAAATGGCTTTTGGAAACGGCGGAACTACTGTAGACCCTACTGGTATTATCACTTATCTAACTCCTAATAGTGTTGGAACAAATAGTACTTTATATAATGAAACTTATAGTAAGGTAGTTGACGATCGCAGTATTGGAAACATCGATCCTATACGTAATAAAGTTGAAACACGTCATGTTACAGGAACTAGTTATACTGATATAATAGTTTCGTGTTTATTAGATTATGGTGAGCCATCAGGACAAGAAGCATTTGATAATGTTGCAGACAATCAGAGTTCTTATGTATTTGATGAGTTAGGACTAAGAGGTTATGATCCTGATAACACACCAAATTATGCTGGAAAGTTATTAACTCACGTGATTTTCCATCCCGTTCAGAAGAGTTTGAACAGACTTGTTCAGATTGATTATACAGTGAGAATACAAAGTCTATCGGGGTTTAATGGATAATGAGTTACGAAATCAAATTCACCAACTTTAATGACAATGGTTCTTTAACTGTTTACGACGGAACTATTAATCAAGATACAAGTATAGATATACCGGGTCGTAATTATAGAGGATACGGTGTGGCTATAGCAGAAAGTTTTCTGCATATACTAGAAAATTTTGCAAGTCCGGAAGAACCGCGTTTTCCAATTGAAGGACAATTATGGTATGACACGGCTAGCCAAGATTTAAAAATTTGTGATGCTAGTAAAAACTTTAAATCTGCAGGCTCTGTTAGAAAAGGATCGAGTGAACCAACGGGCGGTGTATTAGGTGATTTATGGGTTGATACAGATAACCAACAATTATTCTTATTCAACGGTGCAGCATGGGTGTTAGTTGGACCTACATTTAGTAGCGGTCTTAAAACTGGTGTTGTTGCCGAGACTGTATTAGATTCTAATAATATTCAAAAAGTTATTCTTCAAAATTATATTAATGATGAGATTGTATCTATCTTTAGTACCGAGACATTTATACCTAAGGTTGCTATCGAAGGATTTGGTACAATTAAAGCTGGTATTAACCTTAGTACAAAAGACTTTAACAGTGATGGTGTTGCTGATGCAAAGTATTGGGGAACAGCGGAAAAAGCTGAAAACTTAATTATTGGTACAAATATTGTTGCATCTTCTAAATTTTTAAGATCGGACATTGCTAATATTACTGACTACAATATTACTGTAAGATCAGATTTAGGAGTCTCAACTGGTGCAGAAGGACAGTTACGTTTAAATGTTGATGCTAATCAAATAGGTAATATTACACATGCAACTACAGGTTCTGCATTTGATCTTCGTGTTAATGTTCAGTCATCTAACACAGCAGAATCTGGAATTAAGACATTATTTAGAGCAGATTATACTGGTAGAATTGGACTTGGTATTAATAATTTAGCACCTGAAGAAACAGTTGATGTTTTAGGTACATCACGTTTCTCTGATGTTATGAGACTAACAAGTACTGAAAATACAATTAATGATGCTACCGGTGCATTAAGAGTTTCAGGTGGCGTTAATATACAAAAAGATCTTATAATAAGGGGTACTACTGATTTTACAGGTGTGCTTACAGTCGGTAATACAACATCAACAGTAGGAACAGCAATTAAACCTAGATTTAATAATATCTATGATATCGGTTATGTAAATCCTGTAGATTCAAATGATAAGTCAATTTTCCGTAGAATTTATGCAACTAACTTTTATGGCAACTTTGTTGGTGATATTACAGGTAATGTTACTGGTGATGTTAACGGTAGTGCCAATCAGTTAAAATCATCAACAACTTTTCAAATAACAGGCGATGTTACTTCTCCTATTGTTACATTTGATGGAGCATCCGGCGGCCTTATAAAGCCATTTAATACAACCATCAGTCCGGAATTTATTGATAGTAAGCCAGAATTCACTACAGTTAGTGGCGACGATAGATTATTACTATATCGTGCAGGAACTGGCTTAGGAAAAATGTATAGAACTACATTTTTTACACAAATAGCAACTGTTCCGATTGGTACTTTGTTACCATTTGCAGGAACAACAGTACCACCTGGGTATTTGTTATGTGACGGTAGTGAGAAATCTAGAACAGCTTATTCAGAGTTATTCGCAGTAATAGGTTATACTTACGGAAATGTTCAGCAACTTAGCGGAAATAATACTTTTAGATTACCAGATCTAAGAGGTAGATTTCCAATGGGTAGAAATAGCATGGATAACGGTGATTCAATTGAGCGTCCAAGTGGTGCTATTATTGATAGTAATACACAAGCTATAGATTCTAATACACAAGCAACAGAAGACACAGCAGGCGTAATAGGTAATGTTAACGGCTCTCAAGAGATATCACTAGGTATTACTAATTTGCCTAATCACAGACATGATCTAAAGGTTAACGGTGTACAATATTGGACAGTCAATGATTCTACAAGCACACCGTCAGATGTTAACGCTCAAGTTTCAAATATATCAAATACAGTATCATCAGGACAACAATACGGAACTACAGGTGATATGATTAGTACCACTACAGGTACTTCATTTAATATAATGAATCCGTATTTGACAATTAATTATATCATATTTACAGGAAAGTTTAGCTAATGCCATACATTATTAACAAAACCGACGGTACAATTCTTACTACACTAATAGACGGTACAACTGATGATACCACCGATCTTACTCTTATTGGTAAGAACTATACGGGTTTTGGCGAGCAGGTAAACGAAAATTTTGTTAGACTTTTAGAAAATTTCTCAGGTGTGTCGGAACCAGAAAAGCCGTTAGTCGGACAGTTGTGGTTTGATACAGCAGAAGGACGTTTAAAAGTTTATAGCTCTACAGGTTGGAGACCAGCGGGCGGCCCAATTGTTACATCTCTTCAACCACTAAACTTTGCTTCTGGAGATCTTTGGATCGATAATAATGAAAATCAATTATGGTTCTTTGATGGTTCTGATTTGATATTAGCAGGACCTATATGGAAAAGAACACAAGGTAAGACAGGTTTTGTTGCAGAAACTTTATATGATGCAAACAATAATGCTAAACCTTGTTTATTTCAATATGTTGCAAATTCTTTAATAGGTATTTGGTCATCAAATGAGTTTGTTCCTGTTCCTGTATTGCCTGGATTTGAAAGAATTTATAAAGGGTATACAGCAAACTCTGAAGTAGTTACTGTTCTTAATACTACAGTTAGTAACGCACAGAAATTAGGCGGTATTGATTCAAATGGATTTATGAAGAGTACAGGTACTGCATATAATTCTGAAAAGATTTTTATTCAAAATGATCAAGGATTGACTATAGGTCAAAATCAAATCGCAGATATTAAAGTAGTAAATGGTACACTTACTATAGAAAATGTTCTATTTAATGCAGATATTTCAATAAGGTCAAATCAAACTGACGCAATTTATGTAGACGGTCAGTTAGCAAGAGTAGGAATATTTACACCAACACCACAAGAAACTTTAGATGTTAATGGAAATGTTAGAATACGAGGCGATCTTGTAGTTGAAAGAGATAGTGTTGTATTAGAAGTATCACAATTAAGAGTTGAAGATATTAATATTGAATTAGGATATACAGATGCATCTGTGGCAGACGATTTAGTTATTGACGGCGCTGGTATTATTGTAAAAGGAACTTCAGATAAGACTATACTATTTAAAAAGAATCAACCTACATATGACTCTGCAACATCTCCTAGTACTATAAATTATTCAACATTTAATATTAGTGAGAACTTAAATTTAGCAGACGGTAAATTTTTTAGCGTAGGCGGAAAACGTGTATTAGATGGTAATACACTTTCTAGCTGGATTACAAGTGCTCCTGGTATTACAAGCATTGGTCCTCAAGTAGCCTTTACTGTTGATAATCTTTATCTAAATAATAATAGAATTTCAAGTACTGAGGTAAACCAGGATATTGAAGTAGAGCCTAACGGTGATGGAAATGTATCACTTATAGGAAGTCCTAGAATTGTAGGAATGCAAGATCCGGTTGATGATCAAGATGCTACTACTAAACTTTGGACTGAAATTTACGTAAAATCTCAGCCTATTACAATGACTTTGGTACAGAACGGTCTAGAAGGTTCTCTTAACACTAATATTATTGATATCTTAAATAATATTGCTCCCCCGATTTTATTCGTAGACGGCAAAAAAGCATATATTTTATTGGAAGATTTAGACAATAGTGTAACGCCATTAGTGGTTACAAGGTCATATAAAACATTCCACATATTAAATGGTGCGTGGGCATTCCTCAGCTAAAAGAAAGAATATAACATGATAAATACTTATAACGCACCAATTGAGAATTCAGGAGCTCCAGAATGGCATATCAGATAGACCGATATAACGGAACCCCGCTAGTAACTGTAGATGACGGCACTATTAGCAACGAAAAAACTACCCTTAAACTAGTAGGTAAGAACTACGCAGGTTACGGTGAAATTCAGAACGAAAATTTTGTATTTTTGACAGAGAATTTTGCTAACGCTGCTCCCCCTGCTAACGTATTAAGCGGGCAAGTTTGGTTCGATAGCGGTAATAGAAAATTAAAATTTTGGGACGCTGCAAAATGGCGTTCAATGGGTGGTGCTGAAGTTTCTGATGAAAAGCCAACTGGATTAACAATTGGTGATTTATGGTGGAAAACATCAACAAAACAATTGTTTACATATACTGGTATATCAGACGAATATGTTCTCATTGGCCCGCAGGCAGTTCCAGGATTCGGTGATACACTTTTAGAAAGTATTATTGTATATGATACTCAAGACAATCCACACCCGGTTATTAGAGCTTTAGTTAATGCTAAGACAGTTTTTATTATTAACTCATCTGAAGATCCATTTACTTTAGGGGCACAGTCACAATCACAGTATAATTTAGCATCGTTCTCGTATATTGCTAAGGGTATTACTATGGTTAATACCACAACTAGCGAGGGTATAACAAGTACAAATTATCGTTATTGGGGTACAGCATCAAACACTGACAAGTTTGGCGGTTTACTACCTGTAGACTACGTAAAGACCGTTAACTCTGTAATGCAAGGAACAGCACAGTTCCAGCCAACAAATAATAATGATGCTGGTTTTACAGTTGGTGCAAATGGTAACTTATCAATATATGTTCCAGGCTCGGGCGTTCCTTTTATTAAGAACTCTGTCGGAAACAACATCAAGTTTGTTATTACAGAAGGTGCAAGCACTAAGCAGACTATGCAAATTCTTAGTGGAGCAGTAGATCCAGGTATTACGGATACATATGATATCGGTGAACCAGCCCTAAGATGGCGCAACGGTTATTTTAAAAATCTTTATGCTGATGACTTTTATGGTGGAACTTTCCATGGTAACTTAGATGGTATTTCAAATAGAGCAGATTTTCTTTTATATGCCGCTGGATATCGTTCAGCAACAGATTCTAACACACCATTTACTATTGTTGCTAGAAATGCAAGTGGTAATTTTGCTGCTAATGTTATTGACGCTATTGCTACAAAAGCACTATACGCTGACTTGGCAGAAAGATATGAAGCAGATGCTGTTTATGAGCCAGGTACTGTAGTTGTATTCGGAGGCGAAAAAGAAATAACAGTTACAGATAAGTCAGGTGATCATAGAGTAGCAGGTGTTGTATCAACTAATCCAGCTTACGAAATGAACGTTTCTGCAGAAACTGAAGGTTTCTTACCTGTAGCACTTAGAGGAAAAGTTCCTGTTAAAGTTATAGGAAGTGTTTCTAAGGGAGACATACTGGTTACATCTTCGACTCCAGGACATGCTGTATCAACAGGCAGTGGCGAAACATATTCACCACATGCTGTAGTTGCTAAGGCAATAGAAGATAAGGTGAACCCAGACCCAGGCGTTGTAATGGCAGTTATAGTTTAAGGAGATTTGTAATGCCAACACAAGGCGCACTGATTAGGGCAGTAGACTATAACGACGTTCAAACAGCAGTTGCTAGATTATTAAACGATAGAATAGGTAATTTTACAGGTGACCCTGCTAGAGCAACATATGGATACGGACAGGCTATGTTAAGTAGTTCGGTAGTTGTTGGAGAACCTGCAAGTCATACCCATTTAGAATTGTTAAGATTAGATATTTTAAAAATTGCTCGACATTGCGGTGTAGAAAATAATCCTGCTATTACAAATGTCCCTACTATTCCTACATCGGGTATTTTAATAGACAACGATCATCTAGATAAATTTCAACTAGCAGTTAACTATCTAAACGGACAAAGATTCAGTTTAGGTGCTGATCAATATTCGGATGAATCTTTTCCAACAAATATATCACATTCCAGAACTACTCCTTGGGGCGTTTCTAATACCTATGTTTATGGGAATGGCGGCAATACTGTAAGACATGCGTTTACTGTAGATTTTGGCAATTCGAATAATGCTCGTTATTTCTTCAATAGTGGCGGCGAAATTAGATTCAGTGCATCAAGAACTGGCGGAACGAATAGCTTTAATAATCAATCTTGGACTACTTTATTAAGCTCAATGGGAACAATTAGATTTAATTATAGTTCAACAACAGCAACAGGTTCAGGTGCTGGTAGTGCTATTGGATTTTATCAATTAACTAATGCTCCACAGCAAGTGTTTACAAAGAGCGCAGGATCTGTTTATGTTTACCAGACACAGTATACTCCAAACGATTATACAATTACAGTTCATAGTGATGTTCCAAATAATAGTTTAGGTACTGCTCGTTATTTGTATGTGAATGTCTATTTTAATGATGATCACGCAACAAATGTCTATACTAATGATGTTGTTAATGGTACATTAACTAGTACAGTTGGTATACGTAGAGCTACAGGTCCTAACGTACAAGTTCCTGCACCAAACGCTATTAATACTGTTCTTTTAAGTTATTAATTCAAAATATTGACATTTTTCATAGGACGTACTATAATTAATATGTACGGAGATTCCTCATGGACGAGCGCTTAAAAAAAGCACTAGATGTTGCTAATCTTATGGTAACATTTGGAACACAAAAAGATTTGATTAAACAAGAATTTAAGGAAAGTTGCTTATATCACGAAAGCGGACATAGATTTACAGTCAATAGAGAATTGATTAATTTTTTGTCATCTTTGTTAAGTATGGGGTATACAGAAGAAATTGTTATACTTGATGACTTAGAAAATCCTTATATGATTTTAGATATTAAAGAATTTCTTGATAAAATCTTTTCAGTTTATATAGAATCTACAAATAGTTATTATCACAAATACATTGAGTTAAAATCAAAGAGATCAATTGCAAAGGTTATAGACATTGAAAATGAGTAAAGGTATATTAATTTTTGCTCATAATAATGGACAAGTGAATTATGGAAAAATGGCATATATTACTGCTATGTATGCTAAAAAAAATCTTGAGGTTCCTGTTAGTTTAATAACTGATAGAGGAACAAAAAGATGGATGATAGATCAAGATAATATTCCTGTCGAAGAAGTGTTTGATCAAATCATAATACCAAATGAAATTAATTTTGATGAAAATCAAAATAGAAGATATTACGACGGATCTCTAGAATATAAGAAAGGTACATTTAAAAACGGGTATAGAGCTAGTGCATATGACTTGTCTCCTTATGATCAAACATTAGTAATTGACGTAGATTTATTAATTGTAAATGATTATCTTAAACATGTATGGGAAGACGAAGATTCTGATTTTATGATTAATAGAGTTTCTTTTGATTTATCTAGAGATAGAAATCTTTATGAGTTTCAATATGTAAGCGATCACGGTATTGATTTCTTTTGGGCTACTGCATTTTATTTCAAAAAAACAAATTGGACAAAGAGGTTTTTTGATCTATGTCAACATATTATGGAAAATTATGAGTATTATAGATTTGTTTATAGAATTAATAATTCTTTAATGCGTAATGATTATATTTTTAGTATTGCTATCCATATTATGGGAGGATTTAGTAATAAAATTAATCCACCTTCTTTACCATGCGAAATCTATTATACTTTAGATAGAGACGAATTATTAAAAGTTAATAATGATAGATCTTTTACTTTTTTAATACAGAAAAAAGGAAGATTAGGAGAGTATACTTTAGCTCGTACAGATAATCAAAATGTACATATTATGAATAAGTTTAGTATTGAAAGACATAGCAAGTTACTTTTGGAGGCTCTCGATGCCAACTAAGGGATATTTAATACTTGCACAGAACAACGAGAATGATGATTATTTGTCAATGGCCGCGGCCTGTGCTTATTCTATCAAGGCAACACAATCGAAAGTTAATAATGTAACTCTTTTGACAGATGTTGTGGACGCTGTTCCCTATCATCATTTTGATGCATACGAGCAAGTTTTGCCAATAAAATGGTTTGATGATGCTTTAAAATCTGATTGGAAAATTGAGAATAGATGGAAGTTATATCATCAATCACCTTACGATGAAACTGTAGTTTTAGATGCTGATATGTTATTCCTAACAGATGTAAGTCATTGGTGGGATTATATGGGCAAGAATTTTGATTTGTTAATTACAGATAAAGTTTTTACTTACAGGAATGCACCTATTGTTAATTCTTATTATAGAAAAACTTTTAGAGCCAACAACCTAACAAATTGTTATAGCGCCTTTACATATTTTAAGAAGTCAGATCTTGCTGAAGAATTTTGGAAAATGGTTGAAATTATTGTTAAAAATTGGAAAGAAGTATATCAAATATTTCTAACAGAAGATCGACCTAAGTCTCTCAGCATTGATGTAGTCTTTGCATTAGCAGTTAAGATTTTAGGTATTGAAGATAAAGTTTTTTCTACACTAGATAACATACCTACTTTTACACATATGAAGAGTCGTGATCAAGGATGGCAAGAGTATAGTGATAATTGGATGGATCATGCCGGAGCATACATGAATGACAAGGGTCAGTTAAAAATTGGAAATTATCAACAAACAGGAATATTTCATTATACAGAAAAATCATTTATGCACGATGGTATAATTCAAAACTATCGAAACATTTTAGGATTAAATGATGATTAAGGAAATGACAGATGAGGAACTAATTGAATTTGTTAAGAAGCAAGAAGCTGAAATTCTAAAGAAGCCTTCTTATTATATTCACTATGATCCTTTAAATTATTATGCAGTTACTTGTAGAAATTATCATGATAATACAGATGAAAGACCTTTTATTGAATTATCTTCTGATAGCTTTGATTTTAAACAAGAAGATTTTAATATAGCACATTACAAAGTAAATCTTAAAGACAGAAAATTAGAAAAGATTATAGAACTTGAAGTTAAACTAACAAAGATAGATGATGTTATATATGAGATTCCAAAATCTTTTGAATTAGATGATAAAGAATATGATCTAATTATTGAACAAAATAATATAGAAAATGTATTTAAAATAAAGATGTCTGAAGAATTACATTTAAAATATTGTTTACAAGATCACAATAAACAACTAATGTCTTTATACGTAACAGCACCGAATGATCCTAATATACTTTATAAGACATTAAGATTTATGTTTGGTGATTTAGTAAGAAATGAGTATTACATAATACCTTTTGACGATTTTAAAGGTGCTGAAGCAAATATATATGCTTTTAAATACTTTGAAGAATATGTACATGTGGATATAAGATGACAGAAAAAATATTATTACACGAACTTGATACAGTTTTTATTAGTTATGACGAGCCAAATGCCGACAAACATTTTGCCGAACTTACAAATATACTTCCGTGGGCAAAAAGAGTTCACGGTGTAAAAGGTAGTGACGCTGCTCATAAAGCCGCTGCTAAATTAAGCGAAACAGATAGATTTATTACAGTAGATGCTGATAATATAGTTGATCCTGAGTTTTACGCACAAGAATTAGAGATTACTGATAAGAATAAAGATTTTGTTTTTTCTTGGGCAGGTAGAAATGCAGTAAATGGATTAATTTACGGTAATGGTGGATTAAAGTGTTGGACAAAAGACTTTGTTCTTAATATGAAAACACATGAAAATTCAGATCCTAATGATAGCGAAAGTGTATTAGAATTTTGTTTCGATCCTCGTTATTATCAGTTTAATGAGCATTACTCAACAAGTTATATTAATGGTTCACCTTTTCAAGCCTGGCGAGCAGGATTTAGAGAAGGCGTTAAAATGAGTCTTAACAGAGGAAAACTAACAGACGATGTTCAAAGTGTATGGTGGCAAAACTATCAGCGTCTCTTAATATGGATGTCAGTTGGTGCTGATGTTAAAAACGGTAAGTGGGCAATGTATGGTGCCCGATTAGGTTGTTACAAGACTAATTGCACTAAATGGGATTATGTTAATGTAAGAGATTTTGAATATCTTACAACGTATTGGAAAGAAGAAATAGAACCTAAAGTCACTGATAATAATATCGATGAACAACTTCTAAATCTTGGAGATGCATTGCGAATGGAATTGCATTTAGAAATAGGGGAACTAGATAAGAATTCTTCTGCGTTTTTTAAAAAGGTTTATATGAACACTCCTAGAATTATTGGTAGAAAACGATAATTTAATATGTTCGATATTTTCTATATCTGTAAGGAAAAGAATCAAATTTATTTTGATCTTAAGAAAAGGTTTCCTTTACTTAGGGTAGTTAATTATGACATAAACCCTATAGAAGCATTTTTTACAGCACAGAAAAAATCATTCACAGCAATGTTTTGGTTAATTGATGAAGATTTTATAGTTGACGAATCTTTTGATTTTGAATATTCTTTATATCCAGATGAGCAAAAATATGTTCATATTTTTAAACAAAAAAATGGCATATATGGTGGATTACAATTAGTACCAAAAAATTATAAAGTAACAAAAAGAGAAATTGAATATGACTTTTTTGTTTTAACTAAAGAAATTGATACTGTTGCAGGACATAGTTTAAGTTATATTCAAGAATCTGATATTATTTTTATTAGTTACAATGAAGTTAATGCAGACGAGAATTTTGAAAAATTAAAAACAAGATTCCCTAGAGCACAACGTATACACGGAATCAAAGGAATTCATAATGCACATATTGCCGCAGCAAATTTAGCACAATCTAAAATGTTCTGGGTCGTTGATGGTGATGCAATCATTGTTGAGGATTTTGACTTTGATAAAGACATTCCAGAATGGGCTAAGAATACCGTTTATGTTTATAGGAGTCAAAATCCTATAAATGATCTTATATATGGATACGGAGGAGTAAAATTTCTTCCTAGAAATTTAGTTTTATCTATGGATACAAATACAGTAGATATGACAACGTCGATAAGTAAAAGATTTAAGTCAGTTGAAAAATTAAGTAATATTACAGCATTTAATACAGATCCTTTTAATACTTGGAGAAGTGCATTTAGAGAATGTGTTAAATTATCGAGTAAAATTATTGAAGGACAATACGATCCGTTAACTGAAGAATGGTTAAATGTTTGGTGTACAGTTGGTGCAGATAGACTATTTGGAGAGTATGCTATAAAAGGCGCAATAGCAGGTAAAGAATTTGGTCTTAAGTATGCTGACGATAAAGAAATGTTAAAGAAGATTAATGATTGGGAATGGTTAAAGAATGAATTTGGACAGTGAACATGTTTTGTTTTGGATGGATGCAATACGCAACTATAAAGATAGAGATAGAATTTTAGAGAGTTTTTGGAAAGGTCAAATTCGTTCTAAGATATGGTTAATTGAAAATTTAAAACCATTTATACAAAAATCTGTTAGAATAGATATTCACGGAGGTTGGATGGGTGTTTTAGCCAGTCTCTTATTCCAATCAGGTATTCCTATAAGCAAAATAACATCATTAGATATTGACTCAGAATGTGCAGAACCTGCTTGTACAATAAACAAGTTAGAGGAAATGGAAGGAAGATTTACTGCTATTACTGCAAACATGATCGACGTAAATACTGAAGCAGAGGTTGTTATCAATACCTCTTGTGAACACATATCACAGACAGATTACGAAACATGGTTGAGTAATATGCCTAACGATGCTATATTAGTGTTACAGAGTAATAATTATGTTATTCCAGAACACGTACGAAACGCAAACTCACTGGATGAGTTTATCGAACAGAGCCACATACAAGTTCTTTGGGCAGGTGTTAACCATTTACCACTATACGATAGGTATATGATTATAGGGAAAAAGAACTAATGATTTCAGAATATCCGAGTGGGTCGCTGTTAGCCTGGCGCCCTAACAGTATCATAGGACATATAATTTGTAAATTTACAAAAAGTGAATTCAGTCATGTAGGAATTCTTTGGAGATTCCACGGGCGTTATTATGTGCTCGAAGCAATATGGAATAGTGGAGTTAGGGTAAGATTACTTCAAGAAGATTTGCCCGTAGTTGTAATGCCATCTGGAATTAAATGGAACGATGAGATTGAAGGCATTGCTGTCCGTAAATTAGGAAGAATGTATCATTTTCTTGATGCTCTACGTGTTGGCCTTAATATGAATCCTCACATATATGATAGTGAGATTTGCTCACATTATGTTGCTCACGTTTACCACAAAGCAGGAATGCCTATTCCTGATGACAAACCGTTAAGACCAGACGATGTTGTTAATTTTGTTTTAAGTCGAAATGGTGGAAAATCAGAGTTAATAACTACTATTGCAGGTAGAAGAGGAATGCTCGGATGGTGGGATTCTTGGAAATATTAAATGTTTAATTTTGATTATTTAGGAGCATTGCATCTAGAAATTTCTAGTAGATGTAATGCTTCTTGTCCTATGTGCGTTCGTAATGTTTATGGCGGATTAAAAAATCCTAATTTTATATTATCAGATTGGACTTTTGAAGATTTTAAAATTATTGTTAATGAAGAAGTTATTAATCAGATAAAACATATTATGTTTTGTGGGCATTACGGAGATCCAGTTATTAATAAAGATCTACCACAAATGTTAAAATATGTAAAAGAATCCAATCCTAATGTATCTGTACAGATCTTTACTAACGGAAGTATCTTTAAAGAAGAATGGTGGAAAGACCTAATAAATTACATGCCAGCAAACCATCAAGTTTTATTTGGAATAGATGGATTAGAAGATACACACCATTTATATAGAATAGGTACAGATTGGAATAAAATTATCAATAATGCAAAAGCATTTATTGATGCAGGGGGTAAAGCTAGTTGGGAATTTATACGATTTAAACATAATCAGCATCAAGTAGAACAATGTCGTACTCTATCTAAAGAGTTAGGCTTTGATAGTTTTTCTGTTAAAGATACTTCGAGATATATCGACGGCGAACCATATAAAGTTATGAATAGAAAAGGAGAAGTTCTTTATTATTTAGAACCTCCTGATAATACTGATGCAGTAGGTATAACTAAGGATCTAGTTGATAATTTTCAACATTATATTAAAGAAGCAAGTTTAACATGTTTAGCAGTAGAAACAGGTCTTGTTTACATAGATGCTTCTAAGAAAATTTACCCTTGTGGATTTTTAGGACAGACATCTTTTACAAGTCCTATGTACAATGATATTGTAGATCCTATAAGACAAATATCCTGTAAAGAGAATCAAGAGTTCTTTAATAAATTTGAAACACTTGATGTTACAAAAACAACAATTAAAGAAGTTATGAATTCTCTGCAATGGATAGAATTCTTTAAAGATTATGTATTTGAAGAAAATAAAAAGCTGATAACTTGTGCGAGAAACTGTGGTAGATTTAGTAAACCCTTGTATCAGTTTCTCGATGAGACTACAGAAAGAACTCGCAATTCTTAAAATGCGTTCTTAATTCCCCATTCTCTTTCTTGACACCAAAAGCACTTACCGCACTCTGGCACAACCATACCTGTCTTGTAAGTTGTATAATCAAGATCGCCAAATACTTCTGGGTACTCAACACGATCGCCTTCACAGCTTCTAGTCATCTCAAAAAGATCCCAAATATCAAACTCTTTGTATCTTCCTACAATCCAGTCCTTTTGCACAAAGCGGAAAGGATGACATGTTAATACATTTTCTCCCATGCGATAATACTTAATAGCATAATCAAAATGATTTACGATATCTTCAGAAGTAAGATTGCGTACATCTAAAGCAAGGGTGATATTAGGATCATTAGGATTCATTGTAGTTGCATTATAGAAAGCATCAAACTTTTCATGAAAGCCTACATATTCTGCAAAAGAACGCATTACAAGAACGTCTCCGTATTCTTGTTCGCCGTATTCGTTTTCTACAAGAGTAGGACCGTTATTCTTCCACTCTAAGTCTGGCGGAATAAATCCTGCATATCTTTTAAACTTAACATTAGGAAAACGCTTAACCATCCAATCATATACATTTTGACTAACATCTTTCTGCCAAGGTCTTAACTTCCAAACACGGACATGAGCAGTAACATGTATAGTAATATCTAAATTATGCTTGCTAATGAGATCTGCTAATATGTAGCAAAGCATTGTACTATCAATACCACCAGACATAGCAATACCTATATTTTTCCAATTAAAATCTAAAGGAATATAAACTCCGTATACATTATGGCAAATATCGATAAATTCACTCTTTTCATAAGTTTCGCGAAGTAGTTGTAGGTTTGCTTTTTCCATTTGCGTTCTCCAGAATATTTATAGTAGCATATTATGACACTAAATATTTCATGATTTACAATACACCTTACACTGTTGACCTAGCAGACATTGAAGAAGCCCTAAAGCATATTCCTACGAATGATAGAACAACAATCAATCGTCCTACGGATAGATACTTTTATGACGAGTGGGAATTAAAAGATGAGTTTAAAGGAACAATCTGGGAAAAGATTTATGATTCTTTACCTACCAGAAAAGGTGAGGCAAGACTCATTACACTAGATAGAGGTGTTAATTATTATAGTCATGCAGATATTGACGACCGTTGGCATCTTAATATTTGCGGAGAACGCTCATATCTCATAGACTTAGATAATGATGTAATGCACAAGATTGAGCCGGATGGTAAGTGGTACAATATGGATGCAGGACGTATTCATGTTGGTGCTAACTTTGGTAGTGTTCCTAGAACACAGTTAGTTGTTAGGCAACTACTTACACGCCACGAATTAGGTGCAAGAACACACATTAAGATTACTATTCCTATGGAACGTGTTGATAGCGATGCTCGTTATAGATTTGACTGGAAATTAAGCCCTTGGCTTAATACTGCAAACAAGATGGGCATGATTGATAACTTTAATTTCAATGGTGTGAACTGTGTAGAGTTTGAAATTGAAAGACGCTTAACTACTGCGGTGTTAGAAAGACTTCCAGATCCTGATTTTGATATTATTGCTACTGCCATTTAGGAGCAGCGGCTAATTCCTTAAGAAACTGTTTAGTGTTTAATTGCCAAACAGTTTGGTCTGTTCCCCTATAATGTACATCACCTATTCTAGTCATTACACCTGTTTTTGCTAATGTAGGAAAGAATATAGTATGCACCATTCTTTGTGATCCGCTACTATTTTCATTTGATGTAATATAAAGGTTTTTATCTTCTCCGGCCCACTGTATACATTGTGGTATAAAATATTGCGAAGTAAGGTTCTGATGTTCTGCTATAGCACGTTTAGCTGATATAACTGCTTTATATGTTCTATCATGAGGCAATATACAAGTTCTAACACATATTCTATAACTATTAGGACCCATTATATTATCAAAGGAATGAGCTGCTACATAACCCATAGCTTTTTTGTCTTGATATAAAACCCAGCCGTTCCATTCGCGTTCGTTGCGTAAACAGTTGACCATTGCTTTTTGTGATGCATTATTAAGAAAACCTCGACGAGCTGCTTCTGCATAAAACTCGTCGAGGTCTAAATTTTCATTCCACTGTATTAAATTAAACATACAGTATATATTAAGAGTTTCCTCCGAAACGTATGCTAAATGACTTATTAACACCAAACTTATGAAATAGTACCTTTGCAGTTCCTCCGTGCAAAGAACGATGATCTTCGTAATCGTTGTCAAGGCCGGTAGTATGTAAAGCTGTTGTGGCATTAGCCATAATGTATGCTTTCAACTCGTCTGGAGTTAATTCTGGTCTAATCTGTAGCATTAGAGCTCCTACTCCGCAAACTTGTGGAGAAGCCATAGATGTTCCGGATATATTTGCTTGTCTCCAGAAATTAACTTCTTGGAAACTAGTTGGCCAATAAGCGCCTTCGAATCCAGTTAGCTCATTTATAACGCTAGTTGCACTTACAATGTTTGTACCTGGTGCATATAAATCAACACCTGGACCAGCTTCAGATAATTCTGCTTTTTGATCATTGTTAACATCAAAAACGTCAGAATCTATATTACCAACAATAAATGCTTGATCATCATATGGACTTGATCCTCTATGATAATAGATATTTGTTGGAACATTATTAGTCCAATAATTATCGTAATCAAGACCACCGAACGCATCAACCTTATGGTAATAATTTCCAGCAGCTACACAAACATGTATACCGGCTGTTATCATTTCCTGTAAGTCAACGTCTACTGAACTTACTCGAATAGGAAACACATCGGCTACCATTCCGTATTCTGGTTTACGAACAGTATCAGTCCAAGGAGTTCCTCTATAATTACCGCCTGTAATATTGACATAATTGCCAGTATAACCAAAACTCATATTAGCAATAGTTGGTCTTTTAATACCTGTAGTTGGATCGACGGGCTTATTTTGGTGCCATAATTTAACAAGATCAAATGCTTCGTTGATGTCAATGCCGTTGCCGTTATCAATAACTCCTTCTAATCCTAAAATCTTCATAGAATAGATTTCAGCATTTTTAGCCCAACCAAAAGTTTTACCTGCCGCTATACCTGCTACGTGGGTGCCATGGCCGTTAAGATCTCTGTAGAAATATGCAGGTTGTTCGCTATCTGAAGCATAACCTGCATTAAAGGTAAATGGTGTATTAAAAGGGTATAAACTTTCATCAAAGTTTCCAGGTCCAGCTTCGACAGTCATTCCGCTGGTTCCTAGCTCAGTTGCAAGTCCTGCTTCAACTACCCAGTTACCACCGTCGTCGACAACACGGAAGTTATTTGTAACACTTCCAAAAGGAAGCCAAGTATTTCCGCCGTCTCCTGTTGTAAAGACCATACTCTTTTGACCAACACCTCCAACAAGTGATGTTGCATTTTGGAAAGCAGTAAGTTCTATAAAAGATTTTGGAAGATTTAATAACCAGTTACTGTTAACAGGATCGTCGTGTCTAACTACAAGAACCTGAAGAGTATTACTATCAAAGAATGTTACTTCCCAAATAAGATCAGCATCACCGTCTGTATTTTCGAAATCTATCCATCCTTCGTATCTAATTCTATATGATCTTCCACTATTTTCTGTTGCAGTATATAGGGCCTTCATTGCAGGATCGTTACTAAATCCGTCAAAGTAAACCTTAGGTCCTAATACAAGAGAAGATCCTAAATTACTCGAAAAGTATCCTTCTGCTACTTGAAAGTCTTTTTGAAAGTTAATATAGCTATTTGATGATACAGAAGACTTAGTGCTAGTAGAAAGATCAATAGTATCAAATGTTGCAAGACCTGCTGCTTCGTACCAATCAATTTCTCTTACCCTAGATGTTTCGTTAGTTAAATTTGTAAATTCTGGATGCTGAGCTTCAACACCAGAGTCAAGAATGACAATGTCTACGCCAGTACCGTCGAGAACATAATCGTAGTAACGCCCTGATAAAGTAGATTCACCAAAGTTATTGTTTTCAGAAAGCGAACGCACTAGTCCCCAATTTTGAAAAGGACCTACAGGAGAAGCTGTTTTTTCAAAATTACCTAATTGAGTAAGGTTAAATCCGATCTTAATATCTGATCTTTGTGATGGAGGAATCTCAACGCTATACACACGAGGATCATTTCTTAAAGTATTTGCTTCGCTGTCAGTAAGTAAATAATGACAACTTCTTAAACTTCCTGGACGCTCGTTCTTTATGTCTACTACACGATCAGGAACATGTTCTAAACCATTTGTAGGACTTTCCATCTCAGCCCAAAATTTGTCGTAATCGACTCCTTTCTTAAGGCTTACAATATATTCTTTGGTTTCCATTACTTCGAGCTCCTGTCTCTTATACTAAGTCTACCCAAGCGCCGTTTTCATAGCCTTGGAATTTATTTGTTGTGGTATTATAAATCATATCGCCATTCATTGGCAGAAGTGCATCTCTTTCAGCAGTTGTAAATCTTGCTAATCTAAATGGAGCATTTTGAACAACTACAGCTAATCCTGCACTAAAGGTTATATCAGTTGCACTCTCAAATACTGGAGCACCAATTGCTTCTGAATCAAATTCGTTAGCAGTTACTCTTGCACGAATATTAACATCGCTATTAAATGTAACATCATTATTAACATTTATAAATGTACTATCTGTTACAGAAATAGTATTGTTTGCAAACTCTAATCCGCCAACAGTAAAAGAATTAGAAACAATATTTCCGTAGATTGTACCTGTTGCACCGTCTATAATTAGACTTGAATCATCACCGATAAATGTTCCTCTATATGCCGCGGCAGTTACTATGCCACTGAACTCTCCGTTACCGTTAACAGTTAACGCTTCGGTAGGTATAGTATCAATTCCTATATATCCTCTCGAACTAATCCAAGTAGTTGCAAGATTACCTTCAGGAGTTGTCATTATGAATGCAACAGATCCTGGAACGATTCCTGCACTTATTGTTTCTAAAGGATCGGCACCTTTCCATATAACAGATGATAGTCTAAAATCTGTACCATCATAACCGTAAAATTGTTCAGATGAAATTGTATCACCTGGTGCTAATGTTAATGGGTTATCAAGAGTTCCTTGTGAAACATATTGTGCTGATTTTAAGGAATTAAATCCGTCAGTAATACCCCATCTCTCTTCATATGCTTCTTCAGGATCTGACCATCTTACTGATAATCTAGTATTTGTTTCAAGTTCTAAAATACCGATAAAGTTTGCAAGATTTGATGTAACACCAAAATTAGTTCCTATCTTACTTTGAACTAAACTAATTGTTCCGTTGCTAACAGTACCAGTAATTCCGTCAACTAATAAAGTTGAGTCATCTGCAAACAATGAACCTCTAAATGCTGATGCATTAACGTCGCCTGAAAATATAGCATTACCGACAACGTGTAATTCTGCTTGAGCATTCTGTGGATATATGTTGATTCCAAAACGTCCAAATGAATCAAAGCCTGAAACATTTTGACCATTAATACCTTGCGTTAAGAAAGCAATACTACCTGGAACCATTCCTATACTTACAGTACCTCCTGGATCAACTCCAGTCCAAATAGCAGCACTCTCTACATAGTCAAGTCCATCAAAACCATAAAAAACATCTTTTGAAATATTATCACCTGGATTAAGAATGGAAGGACCTAGTAAAGTTCCTCTCGAAACAAACTTAGAAGTGATTAATGCAGTAGGACCATTAGAAATACCATACTGTGTTTCTAAAGGTTCGTTAGAATCAGGCCAATTTCTTTGTATTTGAACAAGATTGTTTCCTGTTCCTAGTTCTAATTTTCCGATATTGTTTCCTAAGACTGGGGAAACAAAGCTATCGCTACTTGTAAGAAGTGATCCATCAAATGTTAAAACACTATTGCTAATAGAACCGATTATACTAATATTACCTGTTCCAATTAAATCATTTGTATTGAGGTTTAAATCGCCGGTTAATGCACCACCGGCTGTTGTAACAATATCAATACCACCTAATGTAGTACCGTCGCCTATGAAAATGCGTTTTGTATCTGTTACGTAGATAAGTTCGCCAGAGGCCGGTGTGATAGTTAGTCTTTCCTGATCGGTACCTCGTCTTAGTCTTAAGGGCATAGATGCGCTCCTGAAATGTAGATTCTGCTTCTTTTATTTATCAGGATTCGCGAACTGCTGGATTAAGAGATCCACTTCTTCTTAAACTCTTCAAGCTCTCTAGGGCTCATATCGTAGTGTTTAGCTAGGTTTTCTTCGCTTCTATAGTCCTCTAACAAATCTAACCATTTGCTGCGGCTAATTAAACGGCGCAATAGGGGTACTTCCAACCCACTAACTTTAACACAATTAACTTGATAATCTTCAAATGCTTCACATGCTGCGGGGAATAGGGGCTTAACAAGATTGTATAGAGCATTAGCATATTCGCGAATTTCCCACTGTGCATGGGGATCCATACGCAAGCGAGCCATATGTAGGAAGTTTTTAAGATTAGCCTTCCAATAGCACTCTGTATAACCGCCAACAGGAAGAATTGCTCTAGCAGTTTCGCGGGCTAGATTATAGTGATTGATATAATGCTCGTAAGTTTGATAATTGTGTTCCCAAGTACGCAACATGCTTTCGATAGTGAATTCTTTCTCTTCGTCACTAAGTTCGCCGTCGCGGCCCTGCTTATTATTAGTACTCTGTTCTTTTAACTGATCCTTGGGCGGAATATAAAACTCGTCAGTGATCACAGAATAGCGAGCAGAATATTCGTTCAAACTCGCTGTTCTGTGTCTTACTAATTGACGCATAACAAATATAGGAAGTTTAATATGGAATTTAACTTCACACATCTCGAAAGGAGTAGTGTGCTCGTGGCGCATGAGATAGCGAATTAAGCCTCGATCAGTGTTTACGCTTTTAGTGCCTTTGCCGTAGCTTACACGAGCTGCCTGAACAATAGCATCGTCGCTGCCCATATAATCTACTAATCCAACAAAACCGTGATCTAATACAGGAACATAGTTTGTATCGTTAACAAAGTCAATTTCGTTGCGTAAAGTCATTTTTTCCTCTTCATAAACTTGTTAGTTGTTTTAGTAATATCTTTTTTAAGTTTATCAATATCCATTCGAAAATCAACATGTTGTATCTGTTTTTCGTAATTTTGAAAAAGCTCGTTTAAAGTTTCGGTAAATTTCTCACCATTACCTTCTTTATGTTCTTTTTTAAGAACTACATTCCAAACATTTCCATCATTAAATGTTATAACAACACTATGTAAATAGAAGATTGGGATGGCAGAAAGATTCACATCACCTAATATTTCAGGCCACTGATCAACTACATCCTGATTAAGTGGTTTCTGCATTCTTTTTGACACTTGTTTTCTTCTTGGGCGGATCTAATTCGTCTGCCATTTTTCTTAAACGAGCTGCTTCTTTATAGAGCTTATCGGCTTGTGAGCGATAAACACTAGCACTTGGTGGCTCATTAAATGTTGTTTCGGCATTTTCAGTTAAGGTGTTAACAGGTTCGACTACTGTTTGTTCCTGAAGATTGATTTCTTCTACTTTAACTTCATCACCTCTCTTAACATGAGGCATTTCAGCTTTTATAGAAAGATCGTCTAATGCAACACCCTTTTGTTCAGCAATCATTAAATTAAGCTCATCTAATGATATTTGAGTTGAAGGTGTTGGGGTCATCCAAACTTTATCAGTAGCAACTTTAACTAACTTACCGGTTTCGTGAAGTTGCTGTAACATATTTGTTCCGTCGGGGAAGTGTCTTGTACTAAGAGCATCTCCGAGTTCATTAGCTTGTTGGCCGTCTTGACTTTCGACGACCTGCATTAATGCATTGTGGTACTGATCTACTAATGTAGCAGTACCTACTACTAATGCACTAGAAGCATCACCGGGCAAAGTCCTATAAATTACACAGACCTTTGCGTCATTATGCTTCATCTTTCCTACGTGCTTAAACATTATGCTGATGGCTGTCCTTGAGCAGCCTGATTAGCCTGACTTTGCTTTGCAGCTAAATCTAAAAACTTTTCCAGTTTGTTATAGACAGAGCCAACGGCAATCATTTCCTTTGGCTTAAAAGCACCTCTCTCGCTTGCAACATCAATGATAGACTTGAGAGCAGCGAGATCATTTAAAGTTAGATCAACTACATCTTCTTGTGCAGGTGCCTGAGCAGGTGCAGAAGTTGGTGTAGCATTATTAGTTTCTTCGGACATATTTTACTCCTTCAATGTCAACATTATATAATCAATTATATTAATATGCACTCTTAATTTTGGCCAAATGCGGACAACTCAGAAGGAACATTGTAGACTCATAAGGATCTTCAAAAGCAATAGCATCATAAGCCGCTATTCTATTATCATCTAATTTTGTTAGAGATCCAATCCAATAGCGACCTTTAAGATTATCTTCAACCCACGAAATAATATCATGTCGATATATACCATTTACAGTAGCAGCGATAGGTTGCATATGGGGTAGCAGGCACTCCTGGCGCCTGCTACCGATTACATTGAGTGGGTTAACTTTGAACTCCTTCATGTCACTTCTCATCATAGTGGCTGTATACACCAAACGGCGGAGTAATGTTAGCAGGACCGTGAATGATAAAGATAGTGTCGCAGTAATCCTCATCACCCCAGCTACCCCACGGATAACCGTCAGTGAACATAATGAACTTCTTAGGAACAATCTGCTCCTCCTTCATAAAAGTCCAGTTCACGTCAAAGTCGGTACCGCCGCCGCCCTTGGTGTCGTAGGTTTCAAAGTCTCCAATATTGTCCTGTGTAATATCGATAGGATCGTAAACTTCCGTATCAAACGTCCACAGCTTCAACTTGAAGTCCTTGAACGAATCCATAATGCCCTTGATCTCGCTCAAGAAGTCCTTGGCCTGCTTGTCGCTGATCGAACCAGACATATCGATACAAACACAAATATCAATGGTCTGATCAAAGTTCATACCAGGAAGGATAGCACCGGTGTGCCAACCCTTACGAGAAGGACGCATCCAAGTGTAATCATTCTTAATGGTGCTCTGAATCTGCTGCTTGAGCAGTTCACGCCAGTTAATCTTGGGCTCAGTGAGCTCTGCGATCATACGACGCACACCAGCAGGAATATTACCAGCACCGGCACTCTGCGCCGCGCTAATCATAGCCTCTTTAATCTCGTCACGAATCTTCTTCAGCTCTTCCTTGCTATATTGAACACGCTTGGATTTGCCTTCACTGTCCTTGCCATCGCCGTCACCGTCCTTGTCCGGATCCATATGCTGATCCAGCAGTTCGCCAAGCGCCTTAAGATCCTCTTCGTCATACTTCTCGTAGATGTCGTCGTAGATCTCTTCAGCACTCTTACCACGATACTTGTTATCCTGGAAGATCTTAATCTGCGAAACCTTCTCACCAATCTTATCGTCAACAAGGATCTGGTTGATAGCGTAGTCGCAGGCGATGTTCCAAATCTGCGGATTACGATCACCGCGGCGGAACATATGCTCAAAGACATTGTGTAGAGTCTCGTGAGCAAACACAAACTCAGTCTGCTTTGGATTCAGCTGATCAATAAACTCTGGTGAGTAATAAAAGTGACGGCCATCTGTAGCACAAGTCTTAACGAAGTGATCGCCTTCGCAATTCACCATACGAAGTCGCGTAGCCAAATTACCAAAGAACGCATGACGCAGTAGCAAACCAACACGAGCAGTAATGAGCTTCTCCTCAATCTTGCGGTGATCAACTTTGGACTTAGCAACTTCTGTAGACATACGACATCTCCTTGTTATACGAGTATAATAGCATCATATTAGAACTTGTCAATAGGAAGTTCCATAACTGATTTGGATCCTGCTTCAATTCTATGCCAAAGCAGATTAGCTTCTGGGAGAACTTTGTTCATAAAATAATCTGCTACAGGCATGTCTTCGAACTCATTTTCTTCTTTTTTGGCTCTAATAATATCGAGCCAAGCAAAGCCCATATAAACAAGTCCAAAGAGCTTCATGTAGTCATATGAGGCACTTCCAGCATTGTTTGGATCCTTAAGACCATTTTGGACGAGCCAATTTGTAGCCTTCTTCAAATCATTTAATGCTCTATCAACTGAATATGCCCACTTGTTTACATTTTCAGTTTTAAGATCTCTTTCCAACTGCTCTTCAAACAACTTGAATTGGGTACGAACAGCACGACCCATATTTTTTGGAAGTTTACGAGCAACTAGATCCAAAGCCTGGATACCATTTGCGCCTTCATAGATTTGAGCGATACGAGCATCGCGAACAATCTGTTCCATGCCCCATTCGTGAATGTATCCATGTCCTCCAAAAACCTGTTGTGCCTTAACAGCATTTTCAAATCCATAATCTGTTAGGACACCTTTAAGAATTGGAGTCATTAATCCAAGAATGTCTTGTGCCTCTTCCGAAGGATCGTCGCATAACACGCCTGCCTTAATAACAAGAAGCCTTGACGGTATTATATTAGACTTAATATCCAATAGCATACGGCGAACATCAGGGTGGTTAATGATAGCGACAGAACCACCTGCGGGATCCGTGAGCTTTGGACCTTGAATACGTTCTTTAGCATATGTGACAGCATTTTGATAAGCCAACTCCGATTGTGATAGACCTTGAACAGCAACACCGAGACGTGCTTCATTCATCATAATGAACATTGCCTGGAGACCCTTACAACGCTCACCTATAAGAAAACCTGTAGCACCATCGTAATTCATAACACAAGTTGGAGATCCGTGAATGCCCATCTTATGCTCGATAGAACCACAAGATACTTTATTGCGACTAAAATCAGCAAGCACCTTAGGAACAGCAAACATACTGATTCCCTTAACACCTTCCGGATCTCCCTCAACGCGAGCAAGAACAAGATGAATAATATTGTCTGCTAAATCATGTTCGCCACAAGAGATAAAGATTTTCTGTCCTGTAATCTCATAGGAGCCGTTATGCTTGTCTACAGCTTTTGTTTTGAGTAGACCGAGATCTGTTCCACAATGTGGTTCGGTGAGATTCATAGTCCCTGTCCACTCACCGCGAGCCATTGGCGGAATAAAATGTTGTTTATGTGGATCGGATGCTACGGATAGTAGGGCTTGGATGGCGCCTCGAGTAAGGCCAGGACAAAGAGAGAAAGCCATATTAGCCGAGGATACAAACTCGTTGACCGCACTCGCAAGTGTATACGGTAGACCCTGTCCACCATACTGTTCAGGCACTGATAGACCAAGCCAGCCTCCCTCCTTAAACTTCTCCCAAGGTTTGTGGAACTCTTCTGGAACGTGAACAGCGTTTATTTCTGCCTGTGTTTCTGTAGCAGCATGATAATGGTGATGACATCCAGAATCTCCTGCCTGATTGGTAGGAGCAATAACTTCTTCACACAACTTTGCTGCTTCTTGTAAAACGGGCTCAGCAAGATCGGTATCAATCTTAAGAACTTTATTCATTAAGAAAATATATTCGTCAACTGGTGCTTTATATGTAGGCATAGAAATCTCCTATAGGCAATATTATATAGCATCAGAGGAGACCTTTCGGCCTCCCCTGACACCGCCAACATCACTGGTTCGCAGCGATAACATACTTGCCGAAGCGATCATGGAACTCGTCGAAGTTCTTCATCTTGCTCGGATCGATAGGCAAGTCATAGTTGGTAAGCGCAATCTTAGCGCCCATAACTACAAGCTCAGTCTCGAAGTTATCCATCATAAAGCGGAAGAAGTTATCAGCATACTCATCAAACTTCTTGTCCTTCTTCTGGACAACGTCCTTGAGCTCGTAGCAGAGCGACACAGTCAGCGAATACATAGCGGAGATCTCCTTAACCTTGAGCTCCTTAACCTTACCGTGGAGAATGTCCGTCGGGTTAGGCATACGACCGGCAACCTTGCGGTGCGCCATAAACTTAACTGCGGTACCTTCACCAACAGCACCCGACACAAGATCAGCAATAGTGCTATCGGCAATCTCGTCATCCAGCAGCTCGCTAACAAACTGCCAAGAACGCGGCGTAGCAAACGAACGGCTTGCGGTCTTAGGATCAAAGTCGTAAAGATCCTGCTTGGCAAAGCTCAGGTAACCAACAACGTCCTTGTGGATCTTGTTGTCAACAGCCCAGCTCAACCAGTCGTCAAAGTCAACACGGAGTTCAAGGTGAACAAAGCGATTGCTCAGCGGAGCAGGCATACGATACGTAACGCCCTTATCAGCCTCGCGGTTACCAGCAGCAACAACCAGCACATTGTCCGGCAGCTTGTAGGTACCAACTCGACGATTAAGAATGAGCTGATAAGCCGCAGCCTGAACAGCCGGCGGAGCAGAGTTCATCTCGTCCAAGAACAGGACAATATGCTCATACTGCGAAGCAGTAGCCTCGTCCGGAAGCTCAACCGGAGGTGCCCAAGACATAGTATTGTCATTGGAGTTGTAATAGGGAATACCCTTAATATCAGTGGGCTCCCAAAGCGACAAACGGACGTCAATAACCTTAGCATCCATCTCAGCACCAAGCTGGTGGATAGCATCGGACTTACCAATGCCCGGGGGACCCCAGATAAAAATTGGACGACGCTTGCGGAAAGCATGACGAAGAGCGCTCTTAGCGCCGTTAATGGAAACTGTGCGAACACCTAGATCTGACATACTGTTGGCTCCTTGTAATGTCTATAATGCATAATAGCACCTATAGATCTTACGTCAACACCTGATTCAATATAAACGAGCCAAAATTAATTTTCTAGTTCTCTTTGTCTTGCGAGTGCCTTTGCGATTCCATATTTTCGGACGTCGCCTGAGAAGAGCATGAGTTCTGCTGCCTTCTTCTCCTTGAACACATAAATTTCTTTTTTATTGTAGTAATTTGGACAGTCCAAAAACTTGTCCAGAAAGAGAACAACTTGAGTAGTCATTTGGAAATCTTTTGGAAATGGAATTCTGTATGATTTTAATCCAACTTTGGAAACAAGAAATTCAAACCCTTCGTCTGTTAACGTAAGGCTGCTATCCAATTTTTCGCGGGGATTGCGAAACCACTTCTTTATATACTGACGTACAGAATCGTCGTCTGATGGAAGTCCAACTTGTTGAAGAAACACTTTTGTATAAAGTTCTTTTAATCCTGACATTCTACGGTCTCGCCCTGTGTGAGCTTAACAACCGTAAAGTCCTCACACTTGAACATGGTATTTAACTTTTTAGCCAAATTGTGAGCGTGTCCTGGATTTGAAAATGAGGTCTTCTTGTATTTTGGACCTGGGTAATTTGATACGAGTGAGCTGCTTTTAAGATTAAAGGGCTGATTCTTGAAGAATACAGCCCAAATTGCCTCTGCATCTAGAATTTGTTCTACTTTGTATGTCTTTTTATTAGTGTACTCTAGTATCACTGTTGGTTTTGGACGACTCATATCATATTTCCTAATATGATATTTATCGCTTTTCTCCAAAGCCTCCGCCGTCCATAACTACACTTATAACTTCGGTTTCTGCTTTAGATTCTTTTTGTTGATCTTTATCTAATAGTTTTAGAGAAATAATACTAAGGTGATGACATACATTTTCTGCCTCAATGACAGGTATTTTAATTTCTTTCTGTCCGCTTTTTATACCTAAGCGAACTTTCTTAATAAATTCTTCTAATACTGCTATATTAATTCTATCTGTTGACATTACTTAATACCTGTCTTAATTCTAATTCAGTCTTAAAAGGACCCTTGTGATCATATCGTTGGATAGTAATTAATTTAGGACAGAAGCTTCTTACCCAACCTTTATCGAAACGAATAGCATAATACCCAGCACAATAAACACTCTTGCTGGCATCGCTCTTGGTGAAAAGAGGTAGTTTACGTTTAATATCATACATTGGGTTATGCGGGACACAATTTGTTGGATATCCGTAAATCTCATTTGACTGATTTTTTGGTTCTGTAGTTGTTGTAACGAAAAAGTTTTTTCCAAATTGCTTTTCCAAAGTTTTAACGTCTTTGAAAATCGCCTTTTGTTTATTTGAAACAAGTATAAACTTATTCGACTCGTCTCGCTGTAAAGTTCCAACACGGTTTACTCCATTTTCTATAATCCAAAATTTACCATCAATAACTGGTTTGGCATGAATGTCAGACATTTTATGACTCCGGATATTTTGCATTTAATGGTTCGGCGTACTGTTGAGCTTGCTCAGACACCTTAACAAGATCAAACAGCCCACAAAACTTCAACAGTCGCATACCTACTTGCTCAACATTTTTTGGACAACTATTTTGTCTAATAGTGTCATAGATAAGTTCTTTGATTTCAAGTGGTTGAGCCTTAAGATCAATAAGTTGCTTATTGCGTTCATAATCATCAAGTACGCGATGTTCTGTACCTTCGTGATCAACCCAACGCTGTAGCATAAGATTGTTCCACGCAAAACCTTTGTTTCCACGATCCTCGTAAGCCTCAAGAAGTTTGTTTTTACGCACCTTAGGATAGGCTGAAAATACATTGTCAGTCGGATCACCACGCATACACTTTTCAAAAAGAATCCATCCTGGATCAACAGGGCCTTTAGGTTGTTTTGTCTTATTGTCGATGACTGGTTTTCCTTTGAGAGTAAAAGTTCCCTCGTGAGTAATGATATGCTCATTGATTCCATGATATTGCTTAACATTTGGTGCAATAAGCTGAGCAAAATCAGAATCGGTGCTAATAATAATGTGATTGTCCATAGGGTGAGCTTCAATCCACCCAGCAATAAGATCATCAGCTTCGAGCTGTGGATTTTGTAGTACAGTACAATTTGTCTTTTCGATAATAAATTCTTTAAACTTGTCAAAAGTTTCCCAAAAGAGTTTGTCCTCTTCTGCCTCCTTTTCAGTTAGAGCGGCGCGAGCCTCTGTGCGATTTCGTTTATAAGGAGTATAAAAGTCCTTACGCCAACTACGACCCTCCAAACAAAAGACCACATGACTGCCTTTAAAGTCTTGCCATGCTTTCTTAATACTTGCCAATGTAACATGTAGTGCCATTCCTATCTTAATATCAGCATCACCCCGTACAACATGACGGGCACGAAAGAATGTATTAGCAGTATCTACAATAATGTAGTTCATGTTATGCGGACTACCTTGTTCATTTGATCCTCTGCTAGGACATTCTGACATAAGTTCTTGAACCATTTATCTACCATCTCCTCATCAGTCTCCCCAGTATAACCTGCTTTTCGCAATTCGTCAATGAAGAAACTATTCCAATCCAATTCAAAGTATCCATTATTTGGATCTTGTGGATTAAAGTGAGTATCGAGAACCTGAATATAAGGTTCTTTGTTTTTTGTAGCACGTTCCTTTTCGCTTAACTTAGGTTGGCGCGGCTTACGTTCTTTCTTAGGTTTTGGCTCAACAACTTTTGGTTCTTCCTTTTTAGGAGACTCTCCTGATATCCAATTCCATAATCCCATTATGTACCCCACTCATTCTTATAAAGCGGAACCTGTATACGTGGACTGAATCTATATCCAATATCACGAGCATAGTCCGCAACTTGTCTTTCATTCATTTCATAAACAGAATTAACACCACCTACAGGCATTAGATAAACAGGAATATCAATACCTGCGTCATTGTATTGCTTTACAGCAACTTGGGCATCTAATGCATCTTGTTCGTTAGCAATAACAAACTTAAAATAACTACGCTGTCTTGGTAGTGTTAGATATTCTTTTACTACTTCTGGCTTAATTGCTTCTTCCATGCTATGTCCGCTACAAGGAAGTTTAGCACTGATAGAGAATGTAACTTCTAAGTTAAACCCCTCAGCAAGTCTACGCAGGTAGTTTTTAAGATCTTCTTCTAGGGGTTGAGTGCCATTTGTTTCAAAAGTAAGATACTTTAGTTTCATCTCACGATTATAAATTTCAGTAATTAGATCTGGATAAGCCTTTTGCCAACCTAATAAAGGTTCGCCACCTGTAATAATTAGATGTTTCTCTCCAAAGATTTTATCTGGTAGAAGTACTTGAAATCTATCTACAATATCTTTAATTTCCATAAATGGGGATAGATGTTTGAATCGGGGATCCCAAGAAGCATAACTATCACAGCCTGTACTTACTAAAGGAAGGTCTCTATAGTCTGCGTATTTGAGTGCCTCTTTAGCAATATCGTCTCGTTCAGTTGAAACTTGTCCTCGTGGCATACCAAAGCCACCACAAGTAAAGTTACAGCCGAATGTTCGTAAAAAGATAGAGGGAACACCAACATACTGTCCTTCCCCCTGTAAACTATAAAAGATTTCTGAGATTTTAAGTTTCATAGATATAATATAACTATTTTTGAGTTAAATGTCAATATTAATTCTTCTCACCGCTAAATTGCGGCGGGAAATTACTAAAGTCTTTGATTCTATAATGAACATCATTTATATGCCTGTCTAATCCTGTGATATCTTGATTAAATTTTACGGCAATATCATTAATTGTTCTAAATTGGACATTAATATCTTCTAGAGCCTTTTTTCCTTGATACATATCAACAGTAACAAGTACACAAAGCATTACATTGGTTAGAATAAAAAGAAAGTATACAAACCTATCAATCATTTACACCACCACTCCTCCCACGGGAATACAATCCATTCGTCGTTCTCAACTTTATTAATTGCTTTAGAACAGTAATTGATGTCTGCGGCACTTGCTTCATTGTTGATCATAACAGCAACACGAACAGTATCGTCCCAAATTTTATACCAACGAGGATCGATTGGAAGGCAACTAGCAGGCCAATCATTTTTAATCCAGTTAATTGTAGCACCTGTATCATTAATATCATCTACAATAAGGATCTTTTTGAAATTATAAGCATCTTCTGCCATCCAAGCATTAGATTCTGGGCCATCACCATCACCGTCTCGCAGGCGAACATCAAGACTATATGTTTTGATCCCCAGCATCTTGCCAAGCATAGTAGCAGGAATGTTTCCACCACTATGTAGGCCTACAATGTAATCGGGTTTCCAATCATCTCTAAAAAGTTGAACAGCAAGATTGTTTATATGCTTTTCTACATCGTGCCAAGATAGATATGTCTTAGGAGTCATTGTTTTTCCTTGCCTCGTAATCATCTTTGACTAGATCATAAACTGCCCTAAAGTTTTCAAAGGCTTTGTCTAGTGCTGGATACATAATACACATTTCTTTGATTTTAATCAAGTCAGGCATTGTGTCTTCAAATTCTTTTAGATTTTTAAACCACGAGCTGTATGTGTCCCAAGTGGAAGCATCCATTGTTATATTGTGATTTGGGTCTAAAGTAATTTTGTTTGATATATCTATGGTATTAATTACACCTGTTGATGTAGTATAGTACATAGTATTCTGTGGTGGATCGCCATAAGCATGAAGCATATCTACACCTACAATAGCCGTTTTTGAAGTATCTAAAGTATAATTTACAATATTACTTTTTGTTGACATCTTCATCTCCGATCATTGATTCCATTAATTTATAATGATCGTAAGCCTTCTTAAGAGCCGCATACTTTTCCATCTTTTCAAAATTTGGTGTAAGAATTAATAATCTTTCTTTTAATGTATCAACTAATTCAATTAACGCATTTAATTCTAATTTGCCTTTGTCTGTAGATATTGTTGGGTTTGTTCCTGCTATATGTATAGTTCCTACGTTAGGATATGTGCTATAGCCTGTACTAATTGTTGTTGTTTGATTTGGATTATATACCCCCATACTTGGGGAAACATATGTTCCGCCACCGCCGCCCGTTGCTACTCCAACTGTTCCTACAGTATGAGTTGTTGGAATAGTATATGGCAAAGTGGAAGGAGTGGTTTGACCCACTCCTGCGTATGTTCCACCTGTTACTGATGTTGTTGAACTTGTTGATGTACTACTTGAATTATTACCTGTAAAAAAATTACCTAACCATGACATTCTATTTCATCCTCGCTACTATATTAAAAAATTCTTGTTTTAAATGTGGATCTTCTCTGAACTTACCACGCATAATTGACGTAGTCATGTCGCTCTCATGTTCGCGAACACCACGCTGTGTCATACACAAATGCTCTGCCTGAACAAGAATAGCAACACCCTCTGCTTCTGTTACACGCTCAATCTCATCAGCAATCTGAACAGTCATTTCTTCCTGAATCTGCGGACGACTAGCAATCCAGTCTGTGATGCGATTGAACTTACTTAGTCCGATAACATTCTTACCAGGAAATACTCCGATATAAGCTCTACCCTGAATAGCCTGAAAGTGATGAGCACAAGTAGAACGAATAGTGATAGGACCGGTTACATAAAGTTCGTCATAGGAATTAGCATTTGGAAATGCTGTAACCTTGGGCTTCGGTTCATAACGTCCAGCAAAGATTTCGTTCATGAACATCTTAGCAACGCGATGAGCCGTATCATTTGTGTTGTGATCGTTTTCTGTGTCAATAACAAGGCTCTGTAAAACAGCCTTCATATTTTCTTCGACCTCTGCCAACAACATATCATGTTCCTCAGGGAGGATGTGTTCAGAAATATTGTCATTACAAAAGAAACGAACGCCCTTTTCTTTTAGGCGGTTAGCGATAGTTGTTGAACAATTACAAGTCATTATTTTCTTTCTCCGATGTTAAGGCAGTGGATTGCCGTAATTTAATAGTATACTATTTAGGTTTGAGAGTCAATAATTGCTTTATAAAGAGCAGCACCGTTAAAGAATTTTTCTCCTACTGTTTCTGCAACTTCTCTGCACTCGACTAGAGTATTAACATCATAAGATAACATGATATTATCGATACGTTCCATAAGTTCTTCTTTATGAAGCAAATATGAATCCCAGTTTTCAGTCCATTCGCTAGGATATAAGTTAGCATCTTTCCATATTTCACTGTAGCTAAGTCTATCAGGCATCAAAGGATAAGCACCCATTAATGCACCTTCATAAACTGAAATGCCTAATGTTTCTTGCAAGTTAGCACTAAACACAATTTTACTTTCGGCTAAATGCTTATGGTATTGTTGTTTAGTTAACTTTTCTTTTTGTGCCATTATCCACTCATATTGGGGCATACTGGCAGCAAGGTCTTCGAATATCTCGGGCTGCTTTTCCGGAGCAATACGATGGGGGAATATAATCTTTAGTTCCTTAGGAACAGTCATATAGATGGCCATCATCTCATACAAATATTCCATTGGCCATCCAACAATCATAGTTCCAGGATAATATTCCTTCCACTTCTCTATGTCATCTTCATCAAACAACCCGTTGATAAACATTTTAAGATGGAACTCAGTAGCAAAAAAGTTATGATCGAAACAATGAAACATTGATGCTTCGGCATTACGAACCCATGGAGTGTCGCCAATGAGTCTACCTAGAAAGTCCTGTGGATCATAACTTCCAGCATGCCACATACCACCAATCTTAATCTTAACGCCTAGAAGTTCTGCCATATACTTTAATTGTATAACAGTAGGATTCCAAGCATCAGTGTATAAGAAGTAGTCTCCGTCTTTAACTTTACCGGCAGCAAACAGATCTGCAATTCTTTCCATTTGCTGACTTTTATATGAGTTTGTACCGGCAAAATTTAAAAAGGCACCTGGAGTTAGTGCCTGGGGAACATTGCCGCCACTTATGACAGTAGTTTCAATTCCTGCTTCTCTTAGTTGTATTGGCAAGTATTGTTTCCACTGTCTAGTATAGCGAGTGTCGACTGGTTCTAAATCAACCAGATACAGCATAACGATCTTCTCTCCAGTTATTAGTTACTCTCTGACCACGACGATAGCGATCAAACTGTCCATATGGGGTCTTATAATTCCATAGATCTTTTTCATTATAGACGTAACCAAACTCTTTGCAAAATGCAAGATAAGCATCAAGCTCATCAAAAATTTTATTAATATCAGGATACCGACTTGTGGACATTAGTTCCTCCCTTAGTTCCACTTCTTAAGACAACCATTCTCGCCGTCCTCACTTACTTCAATCCAAACTTTACGACCGCCATACTTCTGTATAATTTCCTTATACAAATCATCAGCAATCATTTCGCAACTCTTATAATCAAGTTGTAATTGTGCATTATATAGATTCTCTAACCAACGCTTAAACTGGATAAACTCGACATCCCTGTCATCATGAAACACTTCAAGCCAAACTTTAAAGTGAAAGATATGACGATGTGGATGTCCTAAGAAACTAACATCGTCCCATCCACCTGTAGCAAGATTGGGATCTTCTAATGCTGCTGGATATCTATGAATACCTTCTCTACGAAAGGTAACCCAAATCATATTAGTTTCAAGCGCCATTGTAATGCTCCACTATCACAATATTATCTTCAATAACTGTAGTAACAGTTTCAACAGGTGCATCGTCTGCTATAATGACAGGCTTGTCTTTACCGTATTGTGACCAATTTGTGAACTTTGACCTGTCCATTAAGTCATGTAGCTGATGAACCCAAACACCTGGATTGGTTGCTTTAAAATCTTTATCGTCTATCTTAACACAAGTATTATAATTAAGTAAGGTAGCGTAGGGCAACTTTACAGATACTTGAGTAATAAACTGATCATGTTCATTCCAATAAGCGAGACTATCCATAATATCTTCATAATATTTGTAATCAAAGTCCAAAGTTACCCAAAAGTCTCTTTTGAGTAATTCTAAAATGATAGCCTCCCAATACATAAGATTAGTATTATTGAAACTGTGATTAGCACCTAGATAGATATGATCAATATCCATGCTTTCAGCAAGTTTAGCAATTTTATCTGGATTATGTAAGCCTACGACAAAAAGTGTTTTCTTTCCGTAAGCAGGGGTATGTTCAATTTCCGTGCCAACAAAAAAGTTGACATCGTCTTTAACACCATTGTCGTAGGCTCTCTTCATATTAATGTACCTTTAGTTTAGATTTAATTCGTTCCATTTCTTCTCGGAGATGAAGTTTTTCTCTCTTCATCCTATGGACCTCATTATCGTCGATGTAATGATTATATGCTTCAACAATCATATTGTCAAGAGCATCATGCTTTGCTTTTATCACTTTAAAATGTGATTCAAGTTTATCTTCTGTAATCATTCTACTGACTCCTCTAACTTTTCAAGGTTACTCTCATCGAGACCACTATCGTCTCGATGATGCTCTTGGACCGTTTCTTCGTCAAATAATCTATTATAGAAAGTTAACGAATTTACGATCCGCTTTCCGGTAGCACCTCTTGTTCCGATAATGCTATCCCAGAACTTACTAAAATCTTCAATAATCTTTTCTGCTTTTTCGCGATCATCTGTTTCGAAGATTCTATCTACAACATCTCTAAAATATATTCTGTCAAAGCCTTCAGTAAACAGCATGTTTGGAATTGTGTTAGCATCGTACTGTCTATTTGCTTCTTGTACTGAGTTAATATGCATCCAAACATTATGACCCATTTGTATAGCATATGAGAAACTATCCCAAGAAGTTCTACCTTCTTTGCCAATTTTATTTAGGTCGCCAGGAGCATATACACAAACATCTTTAACTAAAGACTTAATACTAATTGGAGAATCATCAAAATTCTTAAAAATCTTATCCTGTAATACAGCGTCTCTAAAAGAACGTGTATCTGTAGAATACTTTTTATTATCAACTGAAGGAACCATTCGATACGTCCACTTCTTATGATGAGGTGTCTCTGTTTGTATATATACCTGTCCGTTAGCAGTTGCTAAAAATGGACTAGCACAATCAAAGCTGATAGTAAAATTCTCATTATGATATTTTCTAACAGTTCGTTGTATATCTGTCAAAAGACATGCCCACTCAAGTTTGCTTGTTCCTAAGAAGTGCATCCAATCTTGATAACCTTTTTCTATGAGCCCATCAAAACGAAGAGCCACAAGACGACGTAGAATGAGATGAACATCGCACATATTTTGCCCACCCATAGACCATCCATTAAAATGCTCTCCGGGATATACTTTAGGATCTGCGTACTTCTTTTGTCTATCGTACCAATCGTCTGCTTCAGTATGGTTTTCGCCCTGTAAAACATTTAAAAACTTACAACTCCCATTTCTGTTTCTAATAAAGTAATCGTTATTAATAAAAGTTGCGTTAACTGCTTCTTGATATGAACTAATTCCTGTTTTTTCTCTACCATTTGGGCTTCTCGCCACCCAGGCTGGAATATCTAAGATCATTCCATAGTCCATAAGTCCGTCCATCCAAGCAAGTACTTGTTCACGCTTTTTCTTCGCCTTTGGACAGTTAGGATCTTTCCAATCACCCTCCCACACACCTTTACCAATCTGGAAACCTCCGCTATCGCCTACTACAATGCTATTACCATTGCGTGGACGATTGCGGAACATATCTTCCTTTTCACTAAATTTGTTTAAGTCTAATTCAGCATGACCTGCAGAATACAAACACCACTTGTAATAAAAGTAGCCTGCTTCTGGATCTAAGAAGTTAAGTCCTTCAATACCATTCGTAAATCCTGCTGGAATACGAGCAGGATCGACATAAGGACCGAATCTTTGTTTGCCTACAAATGTTGAATAGAAAGAACTTACTGCTGGCAAAAATACAGCGTAGTCCTTTTGTGCCTTAGTTAAATTTTCATTCATTTATTTTTCATCCATAACTCATGTATTAATAGTATTATAAGGGCAAACATTATTATAAGCAAAGGTTCTATAAAGAAAAAGAAAAACCAGATATCATTCATAGAATCATCCAAAAAGCAAGTCCTGTAAGAGATAAGAATAGAAATACAGAAAATGTCCAACTGGTTGCTAATGCTATCATACTAAAAATAGTAATATAAATTATAGCAACTATGATGTTTCTAAATGTTTCGTCGCTCATAATACATCCATTGTAAACAATGCTCTTATGTAGGTATTAGGATCAAATTCAACTCTTTTTCTAGCAAAAACAACAAATCCAATATCTCCTGGAGCCATTGCTTCTCTCATAGACTTACCAGTAGTGTAAACATCGTCTACTACAAGGCGATAAGGATTATTAGGAGTTGCGTATTTTTCTAGGGCTTTTTGTAATTTTACTCCACCTCGCGGAATGCCATATACTCTACCAAACTGACAACTGTCGCTAATCATCTTAGCAAGGCATTCCCAATCTTGATCTGTTAAGGCATCGCACTCTATTTTCCAGTCTAATTCATTACCGGCATGCGATGTAAATTTACCTAACTGAAATAAGCTCATTATTACTCCTTACTTTGTCTGTGCCGGAATGTAATAATTATAAACAGAAACTCCACTATCGACAGTGATCAAAGCAACACCGTCGTCACTAAACTTAACAGTCTTATCGCCAGCAAGCCCTAAAATGCTTTGGAACTGAGCAATAGGATAAGTCCAGTTCTGCTTCAACTTACCTGTAATACCTGGCTGGAACACAAAACTACCTTCGTGAGTTGATGCATCACCGAAATAAAACTTTAGATCAGCACCTTCTGTCTTAACAAGGAACACAGACTCTTCTGTGTGTGCTGCGGCCTGTAACTTCATACGAGCAATACTTGTAACTGTTGGCTCAAAATCAACTTGCCAAGAAGCACCCTTAAACTTAACAGTCTTCAGCTTCTCATTAACAAGTGCTTGACCCATTAACTTATATTCGTTCTTAAAATCGCCTGTAGCGTTTTCAAAATGGATTGCAACTGGCTGGTCTTCTCCGTTACGCTTATCCCAAACAACTTCAATCTTAGCACCTTCCTTATATTCTGGATTGTTAAGATGTAAGTTTAGTTTATTAAGATTAGGCATACCAAATGTGCCTGTAACTTCCTTAACTGGATTCTTTGTTTCTGCCTGAACAATTACGGTACGATTTTCAGCCATACCGTCAATAGTTGTACTGCCTTTGTCACTTGTAACCTTTACAAGATCAATAACGCCTAATGAGTGTGTATGTTCTACTAAGTCTTTCAAGAAATCAATCATTTTAGTCTCCATATGTGTGTATTATATTTAGAAAATAGTGAGATGTCAATGCTATTTTTTTCTATATTGATCATGTATTGTTTCTCTTATTACTGGTTCTGCTGTTTGCCATTCTGAAATGTTTCCCTGTTTTTCGAGCCTTTGGGTGAAAGACATGTCTCCTTTTTGTCTTTCTCTTCTATATCTTCCCTGTAAAATTTCTTCGTGTGTTGTATGTGAGAAAGCATGATCTATAATAAGTGAATAATCGCCTGCTTTGTTAATTTGAAACGAAACATTAGCTCTATAATTCTTAGCAAGGTTACTACCAAAAATCTCGAGTTCAACGTCTGGGTCACAATTAAAGGTAAATGTGCATCTAGGAAAATATTTGTAAAGTGCGTAACAAAATGCAACGTATTCGTTTGCTATAGTATCAGCAAATGATCCGTTGAAATGATTAAAATCGACATTAAAATCTTGCTCTAGATAATCTATTTCATTTTTTGGTTTAACAAAATCAAAAGTGTAAACACTTTTAATGCTATCATCTTGTTGTGCATTGAATGTTGTAGATCCTCTATGATCTTTTAATATTTCTAACCAAACGTGTGTAAGTTTTAGTCTGATAAATCTATGTAGAATGGTATTCTTATAACCTTTAGTGTACCATTGGTTTAGAAAAGTATCGTCGTAACTATAAACAGGAGTTTCTCCCATTATATCATATGCTTTGTAATTTATTTCAATGTCGCTTCCCTTTGCAATACCTGTAGTGTATCCAATACTAATAGCACCGATCCACTTCCTAGTATTGTAAAGAAGTTGTAGACCATGGAACCAATCAATAGCTTCTTCTGTTGGATACCCTATCATGTAGTTAACGTGATTGTACATATTAACTTTCTTACAATCACGGAGGTTGTTCTCAATTTCTTCAACAGATATTTTCTTTCTCATATCATGAAGAACTTTTTGACTGCCACTTTCAACACCGAAACTTAGAGCAGTACAGCCACTAGCAGCAATCTTACCTATAAAGTTTAAGTCCATTCGCCCGTCGCAACGAGCATAACTGTGCCAGCGCATTTCTATTTTTCGCTCACGTATTAAGTCTATTAATTTTTCAAATCTTTTAATATCACCATTAGCTAAACTATCAGTAAACCAAAATCTTCTAACCTTGTATTGATTTACATAATATTCAATCTCATCTGCAACTTTAACTGGATCTTGACTTCTAAATTTCCAGAAATAAGTTTCAGAACAGAACCCACACTGTGCAATACAGCCTCTAGAAGTTTCTAAAGGAATACCGTGTTCTTTATAATTTTTAATATCATAATCGGAAAAGTCTGCATAAGGAAGTGTCTCTAAAGTAATTCTACTTTTTACACTTCCTAAAGTTTCGTTTACTGCAAACTCAGTAGGAAGATTTTCTAAAAATTCTATTAATATCTCTTCGGATTCTCCAATAAACAAATAATTGAATAAGTTATGGCCTTTACCTCCTTCTTGAAACCAAAGAGGCATAGATAATACTTCTGGACCACCTGCAATTAAACAAATGCTAGGATCTCTTTCTTTAATTTTCTGTGCTATATAAAATGCAGGAAAGACATTTGTATTATACAATGTCATGCCAACAACGCGAACATTTGAATTTATAACGTCGTCAATGATAGCATCTAAGATATGTTTTATATCTGGAAAGATGTGCTTTGTAAAGTTATCTTCAAATGCCCATAAAAAATATCTTGATGATATCCAATAATCTTGATCGTGCTCTGCTAATAAGTGATGGTATGATTCTATGTTTGCATCATAAACTTTAACACTGTAACCAAACTTTCTCATTACTCCAGTAAGTTTAGCAATTCCATAGGGAGGAAATAAATTAGTCCACGCTGGTGGAAGAATCATAGCTACTCTATATTTGTCAGTAGGTTGCCATTCTATATTAGGATTTTTAAAGACTACATTTCTATCAGTATGTAGATCTTTATCTTCTTCTAGCATATGCTCGATGAGAACCTCGTCACGATTTCCTGCTAGTTCTTTTTCGGCTTGAGCTTCTAAATCTCGAAGCTCTTCCATTACTTTACGTGCTATTTCTTTTTTATTTTCCATATCAGTTTCCAAAATCAAATAATTTGTTGAATGTATTCTTTTCTTCAGTACTATTTAAATCCCAATCTAGAACACCAATTAGGTTATCTAACTTATTATCAATAATAGTTGATTCCATCTCAGCATCGTCAAAAGGTAAGTCTTTAAACCATTGGGGTAATCTTAACTCATCAACTGGATAAGCAACTGAAGTAAAGCCCATTGGATTATGTTTTAGTTTACAAACAATAACTTTTGATCCATCACTAATTGGAAGAGAATAATTGTCATTGTAAAGTTTCTTGAGAGTATTCCAGTTAATACTTGCACGAACATGACCTGGCATGTTTGCTTTACCAAGTTTCTGTTCTTTACGCATATATTCGGTAATATTGTTTGCTCTTTTAGGAGAACCTTTCTCCCAGCCAGGTCTACTCTTAAAGTCAATTCTAAATTGTGTTATCATATCAAGAATTTCATCTTCCTCGGCATTATTTAGAACGCGGTCAAGGATCTTAGATAAAAACTCCTGCATAAACTCCGGAGTATCTGATCTCTTAAGATCAAGACCCATAGCTTTAATCTTGCCAGGCTTGCCTTCTACATCAAGGCGTTTACCTTCTTGATCATAGTACAGAACAGCGTAACGCTTCTTTGTAATGAATAGGCCCTTACTGCCTACAATCTCACGACCAGCTTTAATAACTTCGCCGCGACTCTTAGGGCAGTGGAAGGCTTGTAGCATGAACGTAGAGAACGTACTGTTAACTTCGTCTGATATTTGATCATACAAACTAACGACTGTATCCTTCGTCCAGGGAATGTTCCCAGCTTCTATGTCCTTTTTAAGCACATTATATGCAGAGAAGTAGACAGAGTCAGTATCACCATAAATGATACTTTTGCCTACGTGGTCATATTCGCCCGCTACAATTTCATTAACCTTACTTGCCATATGTTTGGCAACCTGTCTACCAACAAGTGTAGTTGACTGCCCAATACGCTTATCAAAGAATCTACAGCCGGGATTAAGAATAGCACCATATAGTGAGTTTAGGTTAATCTTCTTAACTAGCTGACGCTTATCCCAAAACGCATATTCGATCTTGTTATCTACCTTAAATGCTTCCTTGGCCTTTGCCTGTAGTTCTTTACGTTCAGCATACCAACGCTTGAGCAGACCGGGAATAACTCCTTCATACTCGTGTGTAAAGATTGTGCCATTGGAGGTAAGCATCCAAGGATTGTGGCTATCAAAGATTAGTTTATAGATTTCAGCACCGCTCATTACAGTTGATTCACCATTCTCCCAATCAACAATAATTTCTTCTGCCTTGTTCTTCTCCATAACCCAGTCATATTCAAACGTAGAGAATCTACCTTCCCATGCTGTCGCAAAGGTCTTTTTATGTAGACGCATCTGCGTTTCAATATATTCGTCAGTTTTAACTGGGCGCAATTGACCAACAATTGTTTCTGGAGCCATGTTTAATGCTCTAATAGCAGATGGATAAAGTGAGTTAATATCCATACTGCCGATCCAATCATGTATACCTTTTTTTGGATAAGCAACATAGGCACCTGCGGCTTGTGTGTTTTCGTCGTCATCTCTCTTTGGACGATTAGGAACAATTAGTCCACGATGATGTGCTTCGTTAATAATTGCTTGTTCAGTAACAGCAACAGCGCCCATTGTAGTCTGTAGCAAAACAGTATTAGCATGAGCAAGTTCGTTGCTAAGATCAATGAATCTTAGCTTGTCATCTAGTTTATTGAGTAGTGCTACGTCTTGCCTGTTATATTCGATAAACTTGCGAAAATCATTATTATAAAGTTGATCAAGTGTTCCTTCATAGACGGTCTTACGCTCTCCGATTTCCATTTCACCGATAGCATCGAGTCTGTAAGTATGACGTTCCTCGTAAGTATATTTGCGATACAATTCAAGACTATCAAGATGGACACGTCCGACAAGATCATATGTAACCATCATTCGTCCGAATTTTTCAAATTCACGTTTCTTTGGAAACTGATCCCATAAGCAGAACCTTCTTGTATCTTCCTTGCTTAAAACACGAGCAACTCTATTAACAGTATAAGGAATATCGTATCCTTCTGAGTTCCATCCGCTTAAGATATCAGCATCATCGATTAGGTCTAAGAATGTTTCAAGCATGTCTGCTTCGCGTTCAAAGATAAAGCAATCGTCAAACTCAGTACACATTTCCTGTGCCTTCTCAACTGTAAGTCCTTTTGGAGGTACAGCAAGTGTTACGAGTCTGTTAAGCCATTTAAGATGAACGGAAATAGCAGTAATACCCATGAAAGGGTCTGAAGGATCAGCAAATCCTCGCTCGGGATCGAAATCTGTTTCAATATCGAAGAAAGCAATATGTAAGTTAGGAGCATCAATGCCTAAATAATTTTCTTCCAAACAGCGAAAGATAGGATTAATATCGCTCTCATATAATCTCTTTCCACTATGTATCTTTAGTTCCTTGTGAAAATCCTTTTGATTACGAGCAGATACGCGGCCTAGTTTTTCACCGTATACACTTTCATACTTACCTTTGGGATCTGGATAATAGAACACATAACGAGCAGGATATTCTTTGTAAGTTCTCTTACCTTGCTCACGTTCTACAATTTTAATAATGTCGTTAGATCTATCAAATATACCGTCTACGTAACTCATGCTGATTCTCCTCTAATGTCAGCAACATCTTCAGATATAGCATCTTGTACACGACAACAATTTTGATGATTACAATTATCAGGATTTACACAATCGTCACAGATTATAAACTCTTCCATCTTTTCTCCCGCGGCTTCTGGCCCGCATACCATCTACATGTTGCTTAAGGCAACGACTCTTAATAAAATAAACCAGCAATAAAAATAATATTAACGCCAGCATTAATAGTTATAATAGTTTTTTCTCGCCAAAGAAAGCCTATGATTACCCAAAGTGTGTTAGAGAATATATAACCATAAGCATACCACGGATAAAAATTACGAGAAGCCATATAGGCTGAAATCAGAACGCACAATGTTCCTATCCAGGCCAACCATTGATAGGGCTTCTCGTTTGTGGTCAATGATCGCGGCCAGTTGTGACTAGAATGTTTTCTAGTTCTTCCATCTCGCTTTGAGCCTCACCCCAGTTACGTTTATAAGCAACATTAACTGCCTTTGAAAGCAGTGATGGCTTAATATCCAATTCCTCAGCAATTGACTTAATAGTATCACGAAGTCCACCCTTAAGATCATCAACTTCCTGTAGAACAGCAACACCTTGATCAATAACGCTCAAGAGTTTGGCCTTTTCCTCAGGTCCATAAACACGACTCATTTAATTCTCCTTTGTTTTAATACTTCAAGCATGTTATTCCACGCAAACTCATGTGATATATTAATAATATCACTATCACTGATTTCTTCAATATCTAATATGTTTTTCATTATAGCATTTCTTCATCTAGATTCCAAGTAAGACTTGATCCGGAATCTACTAATTCTACTCTATTTTCAAAGTCATACTTGATATTAACTACCTTGTCACCTAGCATGTAATCAGCAGGACTTGCTCCCCATGCTTCTGTCCAATCAACAAGTTTACGAGCACCACTGGGCTTTAAGATATACGCATGAGCGCCTTCGTGCCACATACCTGTAGCAGCGGGTTTACTTACTCTAAATCCGTCTAACTTAATAACATCACAATCTTTCAGTGACCATGGTGGTGCCTTTTTAAACACAATGTCGCTTTCAAAGATACCAATTGGTTGTTTTAGTTCTAGGCATTTCTTCCAAAGAGCATAGTGACTCATAAAGCAACCACGCACTCCTGCTCTCTGAAATTGATCAGCTCCTTTTTTATAGCGTTGATCTATTCTATAGGGAAAGCGATGACTACGACCGTCAAATCCTGGGAATAGTTCTATATTCCAATTGTGTTTATTAGCACTTTCTACTAGTGTAGGTAAGTGTTCTTCAGTTTTCTTATGACCTACTAGGTAGATGATAAAAGATAACATCCTATTTCTCGTCCTGTCCAACTCTTTATAATCTGTGGAAATGTTTCTATCATTTCCTTATCTGTCCAATCATCCTTTACGTGAACTTCGTATGGATTGTTTTCTATTTCTGCTTGGGGATAATGAATTATTGGTATGCTTATTATTAAATAAGGACAGATATTCATTATAGATTCTACAACAGCAATAGCATCATCTTTAGTAATATGTTCTAGAACATCACCAGCAAATGTTAAGTCTATAGGATTGAGACTAGTATAGTCAACCTTTCTTATATCAGAATTTATAACTTGGTTGTATTTTTTATCCAAATTAAACTTTACGATATAGGGGGACCAAACTTCTATACCTATCCAATAAGAATTTGATAACTTACTAGGATGTTTGGTGAAAAGTTTATGGTATGTTCCCTTGCCCACACCTAGATCTAAAATCCTATTAAGAGGATACTCTATTTCAGTGACCCAATTCTTGATCACGTTTTTTCCTTCTTTAGAAGAAAATGGCATAGTTTATCCTTAAAAATATGAGCAGATATTTATCAATAAATAGCATGATGATTAAGAAACAAATATTTGAACAAACTATAACAGGTCTTAAATTAGAGAACAAGTACAGAGTGTTTAATGATATCATGAGAGAGTGCGGCGACTTTCCCTATGCTCTTTGGTATGGTCCATACGCTATTAAAAAGATAGTAAATTGGTGTTCTAACGATTATCTTGGAATGGGACAGCATAAGGTAGTTCTTGATGCCATGCATACTGCTTTAGACGGTGCTGGAGCAGGAAGCGGTGGAACTAGAAATATAGCAGGTACTACTCATTATCATGTTGCTCTTGAGCATGAATTAGCAAGCCTTCACCAAAAAGAACGAGCCCTACTTTTTTCATCTGCCTATGTTGCCAACGAGTGGACACTTATTGCTCTAGCAAAGATTATTCCAGATATTGTATTTGTTTCGGATAGCAAAAATCACAATAGCCTAATAGAAGGCATTCGTCATAGTAGAGCACCTAAGGTAATCTACAATCACAATGACATGAACCATCTTGAGGACATATTAAAGGATATTAAAGGAACTCCTTGTATAGTGTTTGAGTCAGTGTACAGCATGGACGGATATGTCAGTAATTTACGAGAGATATGTGATTTAGCGGATAAGTACGGAGCAATCACATATTTGGATGAAGTCCACGCTGTTGGATTGTACGGAGAACACGGAGGAGGAAAGAGTGAGAAATATGGTCTTCAGAAACGCATTGACATTATTAACGGAACTCTGGGAAAGGCTTACGGAGTGGTTGGCGGTTATATCGTTTCTGATAATTGTGTCATTGACTGCATTCGCAGCCTGGCAAATGGCTTTATCTTTACAACTAGTCTAAGCCCAGTAATATGTGCTGGCGCTCTGGCATCAGTAAAGTACCTTAAAGAACACAATGATCTAAGAAACCGTCATCAGGAACGAGCAAAGACCTTGAAAACAAAGTTGCTTGATGCTAATATACCTTTATTAAAGAATGAAACTCACATTGTTCCAGTAATGGTAAATGATGCTAAAAAATGTAAAGCAATTAGTGATAGATTGTTAAACGATTATGATATCTATGTACAGCCTATCAATTATCCTACAGTTCCAGTTGGAATGGAGAGATTAAGAATTGCTCCAACTCCGTTACATACTGACGGAATGATTGATAATGTAGTTGATGCTCTTAAGGAAATAATGAAATGATTACACTTACAGAATCTGCAAAATCTCAAATCAAGGAATTATGTGAATCAAATAATAAGTGGGGTATTAAATTAGCAGTCAAAGGAGGCGGCTGTGCTGGGTTTACTTATGACTGGAGTTTTCTCGAATCTGAAGAACAATTAGAAAAAGGCGACGAAATAATTGTTGTTGAAGATAAGCAATTTATTGTAGATGGAATGAGTTTAATGTATGTTCTTGGAACTACATTAGATTATAAGAAAGAAATATTTGGAAGTAGTTTTACTTTTTCAAATCCAAATGCTACATCAAGTTGTGGATGTGGCACAAGTTTTGCTTTATAAAATTTTAATAGTATCGTAGGCACGAGGTAAACCCACAAAGCGACAAAGCCAATCACTTTGGTCATCTGCGTTCATATCAATCCACTCTCTCTTATGATCCATAATACCTTGAGCAGTTTTAGTCCAATCAGTGTTAAGCACTATGTCTTCTATCTTAGTCTTCCACTCATATATTTCATCTAGATTGTTTTTATCAATCTCAATGTGGAATAATTCTGTAACATCACCATCAGGCCACTGATATTCCATAGCGATATCAATACCCCACTTTGGCCTAATCTTTAGAAGTTTATTAAGTTGTGGGCGCTTTTGAGCAGCAATCTCTATTTGATCTCTTGCCTCACCTTGATAGTCCCAACGAGTTAGAATCATAGCATGATCAAAGTAAGCACCTGCTCGTGGTTCTACAGGACCTAATATCCAATCTGCTTGGCAGGCAGTGTGATGTAGGTGTCTACCAATATGAACACCGTTGGTACGATAGTAGGCCTGCTCAACAGCGTTAAGTTCAAAGCCTTCTTTATCAAAGTATTTCATATCAAGAGAAAAGAGACTTTCGTTAGATATAGGATGTCTTAGTTGTGGATCTTTGTGGAATTGACTTTTAGCCAATGTAAACATTAACTTACCTTGATAACAGCAAAGTTAATAACAAGTGTATCAGTTAAAGCACCTGATCCGTTATTTGTAAGAGTAATATCAAAAAGATTTGTATTGACTGCGCTAACACAAATAGCATAAGAATCAATAGTAGCGCCGCTTTTAATATTAACAATAACGGTATCATATTGAGATACGAAAGTATTGTTTACTCTAAAAGTAACTGCGGTTCCTTTTGCTAATGAAGCATTTGATGTTGTAATTTGTCCTGTGCGACCATTACAAGTAACTGGAGTTGCCTTTGATGTTTGTTGTGTAACAGTAGCATTGCCTGTAGCAATATCATATTTAAAATAACCCATTGATGCTGTAATACCAGAAGCATTATCAACAACAGCAACTTTGGCCAAAGTTGTAGTATTCTGTGGAGTTGCCCACAACTCTATAGTTCCACCTTGATTTGTTAATGTCTGATTACCAAGTGCTTTGAATACTATACGATTGTTGCCAGTTCCTGGAATTGAGGTACCATTGTGAGCAGTTCCAGAAATACGCATAATCTCCTCACCGTTGAGAACTGCGGTTGGACTTGCTGCGGTTCCGTTATATCTACGAGCAACGAAAGCACTAAAAGCATTCTGTGAATCGTTATATAATCTTGACGGAACACCAGGAGTTCCTGCTATACCAGTGATATGAAGCATAACGCCTGGATTAACGGGAGGTTGAAACACACCATCTAAGCCGCCAACAATTTCAATAGCACCAGCAACTTCGTCGGCGTCAGGAACAAGCATTCTAACCTGACCATCATTGCTGACACGGAATATAGGTTCACGCTCATAAATGCTGCCATCAGGGGCAAAAACATTTACTTCACCTATTAAGTTTACCGCACCAGTACCGTTGGAGTAAATGTTAATATCCTGATTATCTTGTAGAGAACTTAGCGAAGCAGAACCATCTTCTGGAGTAGAAGCAACAAAATCACCAAATGTAAATTCAAAATCACTAGAAACAAGAGTTAGGGGATTACCACCTGGAGTTTCTCCATCGCTGATTCTCAGTGTACCAGTTGCTTCGTTGTAAAAGATAGTGCCATAATCGCCTACCCAAGTTGAAGCATCCGCTCCTGGAATTCTACCTGCTCTTAGTTTTCTTAGTGATGGCATATTAGTTTAATCCAGCAATCTTCTTAATTCTTTCTAACTCACCAGCACCTTGATCATCAAAGTCGCTGGGAACATCTACAGCCTTCTTCTTTAACTCTAGGTCTTGCTGTAGTGGAAAAGTCATAACTTGCTGGCCGTCGCATTCCTTTTTAGCGGAATCGTGATCTGATTGTTCAGCACCTTTTTGATTCTTTAGTTCAATCGGCTTTAGACGCTTTGTAGTTGTGTCTGCGGGCATATTACCGTCTTTGCCCTTTACCATACTAAAAATGGCATTAATTAGTTCTTCTGCTCTCATAATAGCATCCTCGTTAGTGTATTTATCAGTCGTCTGGGTAGATAACAGTACCTGCTGGAAACTCTGCAGGACCTGAACTATCGCCGACCTTTCTTGCTACTTTATAATCTTGAACATATTGTGCCCAAGCAATTTTAGCAGCGGCTCTATCTGCTTTTGTATCACTAGCTGACGCACTTGTGGCATGAGCAATACCATTTGGATCACGTGGATCGTTTGGTCTGTTTGGATTATATGGTGCTTGTACAGTTAAGTTTGCCATTATTTCTTAATCTTTACACAGTTGTCAACGGTCTTACCGCCTTTTTGTTTTGTGCCCATACGCTTGTATCCCTTCCAACAAGCCTTGCCATCTACACCTTTTTGCTTACCTTCACTAACTTCTTCATAGGCCATATAGTCGTGAACAGAATTAAGATAATCAGCAGCTCTGCTGATCTTCGATGCTACCCAACCTTCTAGGTTATCACCGTCTTCGATCATTTTCATAAGAGCAACAGCATTTTTAGCAGCATTATAAAGTTGCCCCTTTGCCATTGATGCTTCGTGATCTTCTTCCTTAAGGCCTTTCTTCTTATCATAATCTGCCTTAGCTTTTGCTGCCATAGCAGAAAGATCAGCCTTTGAAGGCTCACCCGGTTGACGATACGATTTTGCCCATCCACCGTCTCCTCTACGACTCGCTTGTGATGTTTTATTTTGTGCCCAATCGTGCTTGGCGCCCTTGTTAAGTCCTCTTGGACCTTCGTTTATATCTTCATCATACTTGTCGTATTTGTCTCTTAATTTATCTAGCTTCTCATCACTGGCACCATCGCGCCCTGCCTTAGCAAGAGCCTTCATACCGTCTTTACCGTACTTCATAACACCTTTACCAGCACGGCTCATTCTCTTCTCTTCTTCAGAAATTAGATCTTCCATCTTCATAGTGTTTTCCTTTTTTGCGGCACTTTGACTTAGCCACCCTTCAATAATATGATTTAATGCTGCTTCTATACGCGGTAGGAGTGCTTCTTGCTTATCTCTAGGAGTATTAAGCCAAGTTGAAATTATTGTTATAATATCTTTTGGAACACCACGAGCAGCCGCGTCCTTTACATAAATCTCATCGTTTCTTGGTGTAGCCACACCGTCTCTATAAATGCTTAAATTGGGACCACCTTCTACAATGTAAAAGACATGGTCCCAATAGAAATGAAGTCGTAATCCGCGAAACGAAAATGCTGCTCCGTTACGCTTTACATACCCCTCAAAAAGATCGCCTATTCTCATAGCAACTCCAAAATAAGTTGCTAATATTTATCGTTAGTGCGATAGATGAAGGTACCAGTTGACGCGATCAGTTAACTGATTAGCATTGCTGCGAGCGGTCTTCTTTGAGCTGGTTCTGAGCTTGTGACGCTTCATTATATAGCGACGCTGGGCATGTTTATTCCAGCCGTTCTTATACTCACTTTCGTCAAGGAGCTCTAGAGCTTTTCTTTTGAGATCTCCGCGAGGTGGAATAACTTGGACAGCTTGAGCGTAGTCTGGCCATAAGGCATCAAACTCAGCCCAGTTTGTTTCAATTGTGGACTGATCTAAATCAACTTCGTATGTCATGTAAGTTACTCCTCTTGGAACTGTTGCTCTATACTGAGCTCTTGATCACGCAATTTAGCAATGGCATTCATTAGATTTTCCATATCGCCTAGGTTGCGTAACATCTTAAAAGCCAAATTCTCTGCTGAAAATTCACCCTCAGCATCTAAACCACTCTGACGCATCTTCTTAATGTGGTCTTTAAGTGATTCTAACTTAGCCTTATCTCCCTCTTCAACTGCCTTTTCAATTTCGTTATGTAAATCGTGATACTTGTGTTCAACACTCATATCGTTAATATCTGGTTTAACCGGCTTTGGTTCTTTAATCCACTTATTGTTTAATACACTATACATACCAGAACTAATATGCTTTTCATCTGCGTCCTGTACATATACTTCTACATCAAAACCTTTTACTTTAACATTATGTTGTTCGTTCCATAGACCTTTTTTACTATCATATAATTCTTTAAACACATCACTATCAGGAACTCTAACAACAAGATGTAAGTCAACATCGCTATGCTTGGTGTAATTGTAACTGGCATTGCTACCAGTCATAATGACATCTGTGAGATTGAGTTGTTTAATGCCTATGAACTTTACAAAGTCCATAGCAATCTGTAAGAGCTTATAGCGGATAATTGGCTTCATTTCGTTGTTTGACCAGAAAGCAGGATTTAGCTCATCGTGGAATACAACGGCATCATCAACGGATTGTTCTATAAACTCTCTTAATAACATCTTTATCTCTTTATTGCTGGACCACCAAAGATACTGGTGCCCTTCATATTGAGAGCATTATCTGTGGGTTTCTGCTTTTTTGGAAGTGGTGGCTTTGGAGCCTTAGTGCCGCTCTTACCTGGGCTACCTGTATATGATTTATTACCGCGAGCCTTACCTATAGCAAGGTGTGGACTTACAACAGTTCCAATACTTCCTGCGGAAGTAGCACCTGCTGTAGCTGCTTCTAAGAGTTCTGATATCTTCATTGCCCAGTCCTTTTTATTATTAGTATTTATGACTGGATGTAGCAGGAATTATAGAGTTTTAAGTACTTCCATGCGCTGCTTTTTAAGATGCTCTAAGGCAGCAAGGGTTCTATTCAATTTATGATCTTTATGCTTGATAGCAATACCGCCAGCAGCATCCCAAGAACTAATGTTTGGACCAAAGTCATCTATAAGAACATTGGGCGTGCCGTCTGCTTGTGTAGCATATGCTGCCTTGTTTTCTGTGATAATAACTTGATCTGGTGGAAATCCTTGTAGGTGTTTCTTAACCCATGCTCTTTTCTGTGGTTCGCAATTTGGATCACCAGCAAGCGGACTTGAACAGATTTTATAATGTCCATAGTTCTTTTTAATGTATCCAAGTAGTTTACCAGCATTTGGAAGCACTGGTAAATCAATCCAGAATGTAGGATGATTCTTTACAAGGTGAAGTTTGGCTTCTTTATTTGCCATGTCCTTGTAGTGATCCTTACCATCCATCTTTGCCCACTCACCAAAGAAGTCAGCAAGCACACCGTCCATATCTACGAAAATCTCAGGAACGCCTTTTCCAATCTTACCTTGATCAAGTTCAAATAGATTCATTCAACTACCTCGCAGAACATATCAAACTTTGTTTCCTGCATGGTCTTACTGCCCCAAAGTTTTCTATCATTGCCACAAAGGAAGCAGCGTGGATTACCACAATCCATAGCAGCCTTTTTATGTAAACGGTGGGGTTGCTCAAGTACAGTTTTCAAACCGCAAGTTTTAGCGATTTGGATTTGACGCCCAATGTGTCTTGCTTTTTGGAGGAAACGATCCTGTCGCTTATCTTTTGAAGCCATTTATTTGCCTTTCTTTTTGCCTCTACGCATATTCAATTGCCAACGAGCCAATTGACCTTTGCGTCCTTTTGCTTTTGATGCCTTTTCTAACTGTGCTATTGTAGCACCTTTAGGTATGCCGTGTCTAGCACTATCTCCTGGTCTACCAGGGCCTTTTCCGTCCGCAAAGTTTTCATCAAAGTTGCCTTTGGAACGGATCTGTTCAATGTCCATTTTCTCTGCTACGTCGTCTATACGCATGGCAATTTCAAAATCAAGTAGTGTTAGGCCTTTAACATCTGATGTTGTGGTTTTAACAGTAACTTCAGCAACATCCTGAGTTACTTCACAGAAGTGATCCATTTCTTCGCTAATCTTGTTTATGATTTTTGTAAACTGATCAGCATGTCTGTGATCCTTAGCAGTATATTCTGCCTGTAGTATTCTGTGATCCAACATTTCCCAATCTGGAAGATATTTGGATTTTAGATCACTAAGTTGTTCTTTACTTGGTTTGAATTCTTCAACATCCTTTGATCTGAATTGACCTTCATTGGTCTTTTCAATTTTTGCTAACTTCTCATAATAGAATAGGTCTTCTGCTAAATGGTCAAGTGCTATCTCTTTTGCCACACTCAGCTTCTTAGTGTGTTCCATTTCAACCTTAATGCCCTTTTTAAGTTGCTGTTCAACAGCAAGAAGACTGGTCTTATACTTCTCAGCAAGTTCTCCAACAGTTAGAGTCTTTTTATTGAGTAGTTTACTATCGTCGCCTAAAAATACTTCTTGATTTGGACCAACACTAAATTGTGGATGAGCAGTATTAATTAAGTAAACAATACCCCTTGGTGTCTCTTGTTTAACGATAGCAACACCTAGGCCAAATTTTGATTTAAGAACAAATGCAGTATCCACAGGAAGTGCTTCGATCTCTGCTTTATTTTTCTTGATACCTTTACTAATAAAACGAGAAACTGTTTTTAGATCTAGGTCTCTATCTCTTAATCTGTCAACAAAATGTTTAGCAACCTTAAGAGGACCATCTTTCAAGAACGGAGCACTTACTACGCCTGGACCTGTAACATCTTCAAGTAATTCTCTTAGTTTCATTTCTTTCTTCCACGAAATCCTCTTGGCATCTCTAAGGGCGGCACTTCTTTCTTAAACCAAAGTTTGAACCACTCATCACTACCAACGTCAATATTCTTTTCTTTTTCGATTTTAAGTTTTGCTTGCGCCGCCATATGTGGCTCGTTCTTAATAGGTTGTTCTTTACCGATACCAGCTAATGCTCTAAGTTCGTCTAGGTTCATTTCTTAACAGCTTTCTTTGCTGGGGCTTTCTTAGGAGCATCAGCATATGGCAGCAAATACTTAGCAACAAGATCAAAGAACGGAACACCGGCAACTTTTGTATCAGCAGCAACTCCGGCAGCTTTAGCAAAAGCGTCTCTATTTCCTGCTACTACTGCGGCTCTTAGATCAGTAGCAGAACTTAATCTTGGCGAAGGAGTTGGCACTATATTTGAGAACTTATAGAATCCATGTGGCTTACCTTCAACACCATTATATTGAGCAATTAGTTTGAATACATATTCTTCGTCAGTAACAACATTAAGAGTAACATCGCCGTGTTCCTCAAACACTCTTGAGCAAAGTGTTAGCCATGATTGTTCAGCGACAATATGTGAAGCAACTTCTGGCCATATTGTTTTCATAACTTCTACTTTAACATCAAAGGGTAGTGGATCCTTTGGACCAACTGTACTCTTATTTGTGCCTACATACCATATTGGTGATTTCGCAGCGGTCTCCCAAGCAGCCTTGTGTCCCTTATGACCAGGGTTCCATCTTCCAAAGCAAATACCAACTTCTTGGGTTGCTTCAAATAATTCACTTAACAACATTATTGGGATTCCTTTTTGCTGCGATTGCTTGCTTAAAATCTGGAGTAGTGATCTTTAGTGGGGCTTCTTTATCACGATGAAGTATGATGCCTTCAATGTCTTTGCCGAGTTTTTCTTTACCAGCTATGCTTGGATGTCTAAAGATATAATCTGCCAAATTGTCCTTAACACTTTGAATTAGAGCTTTTAGTTGCGACTTTTCTTCTGCGTCTGCTTTAGTTCTTGATGTAAGTTTAGCAATGAACTGATCATTTACTAATGTAAGTAGGGGGTCTATTTCGCCTGTAATATCTATTTCGCCTGCTGCTAATCTATCATCAACGAACTTAATTCCATTCTCTTCTTTGATATTGATAAGCATATCTTTGACTTGCTCACTCTTTGGATAGCGTTCGCCTGTGGAAGCAACTTCCGCATAGAATGGAACAATAGTCATTACCTTGCCCAATTGATTTCTATCATAAGAAACTGTAACAAACTTTAGGCCATTCTCAGTTTCTTCTGCCATTGGATTATAAAGTATCTCGCAATGGACTTTAATGTCATTAGGTAACTTTTTCATAAAGTCGCTATTGATGATTAAGTTATAAATGTCGTCGTATTTTTCAGCACGTTCTAATTTCTCACCTTCAAAGCCTCTGCTTTTAGCATGTGATGTAAACGAACCTGCTGTGAAGATTGGTCCGCTTCTTGAACTTTCGAAGAATGGACGACCACTTGCGTCTTTACCAAAGCGAGCACCTAAGCCGTCAACTTTAAGAGTCATCTTAACATTGCTTAGTTTACCCTTGTATTCGTTCTTAATTTTTTTAATAAGTTCAATAAACTCAAGGTCTTTCATTTTTTGAAGATGACTAATGCCGCTTCTTTGACTACTAACAACATCACCGTCTTCGTCTAATTCGCCACCTTGTTTATAGTTGGCGTAGAAGGTATTCTTCATTTGCTCGATGCTGGCATCTGGTTTCATACCTAATACTTTAAGCATAGTATTAAGAGCAACTTCTTTCTCAGCCTTGTCTGATTCTGGATCGCCCTTATAAAGTTCTTGAGCAGTCTGTCCATAAAGTGTATTAACGAATCCATCGACAAGAAGTTTCTTACGACCAGCATCGAGATATTTGTTTGCTAATTGAAGTCCGCCTATAAATGATCCAAGAAGTTTTTCTTCGCCACCTACAGGAGGTTTACCAAATATAAGTTCGAACATACCTTCTGCTGAATTAATGTATGTTGAATCCTTTGCTGGTATTTCTTTGAATACAGGAAGACCATCAACAACCTTTTGTTGACCATTGTCGTCTAGAACAGGTTCATACTTCTGTCTCATACCACCAGTAACAGCAAAGGCAACGTCTGTACTTCTAACTGGTTTGAGTTTTGTCTTCATTTGAACAAGACGATCTCTAAGAGTATTTGTGGTAAATGCTCTTAATAGATATTTGTGGAATACACCTTTAACACCTGCTTCAAGATCTTCCCAAGCACTTGAATGACTAAACTTTGACCAAGTAGTTGGACCGAGTTCGTCAAAGGGAACAAGTTCTAAGTCAATTTGAACTTTGATAGCAGGATCAGTAAATTCCCAAAGTGAAATAAATTGATCACCGCCTGGGTTTGGCTTAAAGCCTAATAGTTTAGCAGGACCAATCTGTTTGCCAGTTATGGAATTAAGAAATAATTCTACCTGCTCTCTTTTCTTTTCATCAACCATAGTATCAATGTCGCCAACACTAGGTTTATGTTTTACAAACTTCTCATCTGGTATAGAAGGATTAAGAAAGTGAAATGCTGATCCGCTTAAGAATTCTTTCTTCTGTAATAGTTGAGGTGCCCAAAGAGGGGCTTTGAATTTTGCTGTGAATGACTTATTGATAGCCTGTAGCAGTTCGTCAATAACAGGAACAATCTTAGCACGAGGTATCTTTACAAGATTTATTCGTTCAGCAGAGTGTGGTCCAATTTGAACATTACCACCTTCAACAATAACGGGCGTTGGGTTATAAAAGAATTCTCTTAATAGCATAATTACTCTTCACAGTTCCAGCGACTTAGTGCCTTAGCCTTTGGTGTTGGACGACCCTTTTCGTCCTTCATTGGTCCTTTATTACCACGCATACGAGCACAGAAACTCTTGCGTCTCTTAGCGGCCTTGGAACCTTTCTTTAACTTGCTAGGTTTAGTAGTAACAGCAGTTTGTAGTTTACTGCCTGGATTCTCTCTGCGATAGGCTTTGACAGCCTTTGAGCTCATACCGTCTGTTTTATCTCTTCTATTGGCTTTCTGCCAATCTTCTTTCATACTGCCGATCATTTGCTTGGCTGCATCAACGGCTTGTGGGATATTTGCTCTAGACGATACCTTTATAAGTCCCATATACTTGTAGGCAGGAGCAAATGGGTCATTTGTATCTACAACTTTCTTGTAAAGTTGGTATGGTTCGTCTGGTCCCCAAGCAACTACATAAGGGCCTTCTACAGGCTCAAACTGATGTAGTTGATGCTTGCTCTGCATGAAATCTTCTCCAGCAGCTTCCATGAGTTCGCGAATCTTCATGATTGTATCCTTCTTTAGGATATTTATCCGATTTAGGCTTCTTGGACTGTAAAGTATTGCCCCTTGTAGCGACCGCGATAGGGGATATTTACATCTCCTCTAACTAAGAAGATTTCAATTTTAGTGCCGTCAGGGCGGACGGTCAAGCGGAGTTTATCCTTCTGTAGGACTTCGGCAAGGACTTTCTTACCAGTTTCGGGGTGGATTAGTTCGCACTTCTTAGTCACAATGATTCTCCAATTTCTTATAATTTATGATCTTAATAGGAGAATGTCAATAGTTAAGAAGTATTCTATTGATTGCGCCGGCTGTATAATTGACTACAGCTCTTATCCACACGAAATTTCCTGTGAAATTATTCGTGAAGTTTTCGTCTGTATTAGAAGCACCGTATTCGTATACATTGAACCAATCCTCTTCTTGAGGATCGGTTGCTAATGTAGCCTGTATTATAACACTTCCAGTAAAGTCAGTTACATGAATTTGAACGGTGTGTAAGCCGTTTCCTAATCCGTAGAATCCTGCTCCCTTAACTTTTTCACCTGTTATAGTTTCAAGCTCTAAGTCTGAAGCATGTGATTGAGATGTTATTAATACTGTGCTATTTGCTGGCATATTTTATTTATCTGATCTTGGTTTCTTCAATACAACCTTAACTCTATATGCCTGTGCGTAGCGGGGGATTTCCATACCTTCAATATCTTGTAGTGCTTCAAATCCTGTAGTTCTGCTCTTTCTATCTTCATAAAGAGCAGTAAATCCGTTCTCATTAACTGAAGTAATGATACCTTTCTTTACTGCGGTAATAGGAGCATCACCGAAGCCTCTAACAGGTACCTTTGCTGATATTGTAATACCATTACGAAGGAGTTTACGTTCTGCGAGTATTTTAGCCAGGTCTACAAAGTTATTTGACATTTCGTTTCCTTTTTGCCTCTTCAAGTAGTTCTTCCCAATTATTAGCTTTACTAGCTTCCCAATTAGGACACATTAGTCGTAGGTTATCATTCTTCTTAATACATTCACATTGTTCCAACTTACAAGTACCGTAAGTTTCGTGAATGTAATCAGACAGTGACTCCATTTGCTACCTCATCGTAAGTAACAATCTTTACAACTTCTTTGATAATAGGTTGAATCATCATTTGAGCCATAAGGAGGTGCTTACTATCTTTTACAAAGAAATAGTTTCCCCAAAAATGTCTATGCTTGTAATTAAGACTATCAAGAGAATGTTCTGAAATATGAAAATTATCTCTATTTCTCTTAACGAGTTTTACAAAGTTTTTTCTAACTTCTGGACCTACTTTGTTTATATCGCCTTGTAAAACTACCTTATATCGACACCCGTGTGTAAGAGTCTTCTTAACAACTGTACGAGTATTATTTTCCATAAAAGCAAGTGCTTCGTCGCTCGGCGGCTCCCAAAGTTCAGTAATAGCACCTGGCGCAAGTAGTTCTAGAGTATCTACAACAGAACGATCCTTAAAGAAGAGACTAAGACTGTAATTCTCGTGTCTCTTACGCATTTCGCCTTTCTCAAACTTATCAAAAAACTTAATAAGTTCGATTACTTTATTCGGATGATGTTTTGCTGCTCGATTTGCCCTACCATAGTCGGAAATATCTCCTGCTTTGATACGGGGGATATCTCTCTTAGTAAAGTAAGTAGCAGCAACAGCCCAATCTGTGTTAAAAACCGCCTTATACGGAAAAGAGCGGTAAAAGAGTCTGTCCGATGTCTTGATCTTCATTTGTACCTCTGTAATTTAGTTTAACATCTTTATTTTCTGCGTCAACCTCTACTACGCCGCCCTTCTTAAGAATACCGAACAGCATTTCGCGGCTCATTGGCTTCTTAACTTCTTGGTCAATGATTCGTGCAAGCGGACGAGCACCCATCTTTGGATTAAAGCCCTTCTTAATAAGAACAGCCATTCCGTTTGCTGTAACTTCAACTTTGACCTTCTTCTCACTAACAAGAGCATTAAGATCCTTAATAAACTTGTTAACAATATGCTCCATGCTCTCCTTGCCCAACTTGTTAAACTTGATAACACCATCAAGTCTGTTGCGGAACTCTGGAGCAAAGAAGTTTAGCATCGCTTCTTCGCCGTCGTTGTATCGCTCTTCCATAGAAAAGCCAATAGTCTGACGTTCAGCATCCTTAGCACCAAGATTAGAAGTCATAATCAAGATAACATTGCGACAATCAGCAACCTTACCGTTTGATCCAGTAACCTGACCATTGTCCATTAGCTGGAGTAGGATGTTGCTAACATCTGGATGAGCCTTTTCAATCTCGTCAAGTAGTAGAACACAATGCGGATGTTCCTGTACCTTTGTAATCAGTTGTCCTGCGTTCTCTTCGTAGCCAACATAGCCGGGTGGCGAGCCGATCAACTTAGCGACAGAATGCTTTTCTTGATACTCGCTCATATCAAAGCGGATCAAGTTTACAGCAAGATTATCTGCCAGTTGCTTTGCTGTCTCGGTCTTACCGCATCCAGTTGGACCAACAAACAAGAAACTACCAATTGGCTTAGTAGGATCTTTAAGACCAGCACGAGCAATAAAGATCTTGTCAAGAACATCGTCAATGGCCTTGTCCTGACCATAAACCTTATGCTTCATGTTAGCCTCAAGATTACTAAGTCCTTCGCTTTCTGTTTCAGCAACAGCCTCAACAGGAAGTTTAACCATCTTACTCAATTCAAACTCAATGCTCTTCTTTGTAACGATACGTTCCTTAGAAGCATCAAGTTTAAATCTAGAACAAGCAAGATCGATAAGATCAATAGCCTTATCTGGCAACTTCTTGTCTGTAAGATACTTAACACTTAATCTTACTGAATCTTCAATAGCAGCATCTGTAATTTCTGCCTTGTGAAACTTTTCGTAATACTTCTTAATACCTTTAAGAATATCAATGGCAACTTCTGCTGTTGGCTCGTCAACAGTAACACGCTGGAATCGACGCATAAGAGCACGATCCTTCTCAAAGTGCTTGCGATATTCTTCCCAAGTAGTAGAAGCAATAACCTTGATAGCACCTTTACTAAGAGCAGGCTTTAACATATTAGCCATATCGTTTGGATTATTACTGCTTGAGCCAGCACCGCTCATCATGTGAGCTTCGTCGATAAAGATAATTGCCTTACCTTTCTTTTCGATAGCCTTAAGAACTGCCTTGAGTCTTTCTTCAAACTCACCGCGATACTTAGACCCAGCAAGCATGGCACCGATGTCTAAGTTATAAAGAGTATGATCCTTGATAAATTCTGGAACTTCTCCGTTAACAATCTCAAAAGCAAGCCCTTCTGCAATGGCAGTCTTACCAACACCTGGATCACCAACAAGGATCACGTTAGCCTTATTGCGACGTCCTAGAGCAAGAATGATACTTTCAATCTCAACTTCACGTCCGATAACAGGATCAATTTTATTCTTTTGAACCTGCTGATTCATATTAGCAGTAAATTGTGCTAGTAATTTATCTATGCCACCTGCTCCCACATGTTCCTCATCTACATGGATAGTCTCTTCATCAACATAGTCACTAAACTTCTCTTTAGTAAAGCCAGCCTTGTTAAGATAATAAACGCTGTAACTCTTCTTCTCACTAAGAATACTTAAGAAAAGATCATTAAGTTCAATACGCTGACGTCCATTAAAAAGAACTTGTGTAAATGCACGATTTAAACAACGCTCAACAGTTTGTGTTTTTTGTGGCTTAATTTTTCTTCCTTCGACAACAAGTTCCTGCATATTTGATTTAATAAAATGCTCGAGATTAATTCGAACATAATTTAAATCTCCGGGATAACTTTCTAAGAAAGATATAAACTTTTCATCTTTAACAATAGCAAGTACAAGATGCTCTAATGTTAAGTATTCGTGTTGATAAGAAGTAGCAATTTCAACAGCCTTATCATAAACAACCTGTAGTTCTTCACTTGGTTCTAGAATCATCTTTTACCCTTTCGCATCTTTTTGATAGCCATGTCTAATTTAGTTTTGCCCACTCTGTCAGTATAGCATACTCCATGAAGATGATCAAATTCGTGTTGAAAGCATTTTGCCATATAGCCTTCAACTTTAATTTCATTCCACTTTTGATCTATATCTTGATAAGCAGCAATAATCCACTTAGGTCTTTCAACATTTAGCCAAAGACCTGGGAAACTTAAACAACCTTCTTTGTCTAGTGTCCTCTCTTCACTAACTTTAATAATTGTAGGATTAATAAACAATGTAGGTTTAATAAATCCTTCGACAAAATCATTGCCCATGACAAACATAGTGTAAGGAACATTTACTTGATTGGCAGCAAGTCCTATACCTCGATGATGACGCATAGTGTCAATCATTGATTGCTCAAGAAGTTTTGTATCTTGATCGAATTCATATTTTGCTACAGGCATGTGTAGCAGGGGAAAGGGTTCGTATTGAAGTTCTAGCATAGTTATAATATAAAATAGTTATTGGTTTAAATCAACAATTATCCTTTCTTATTACGAATATATTCAGCTAATGATTTAACCATTTCAACGGCTGTTGGGTCTTTCACAACAGGAGTATCAACGATTACTTGAACGATAAGGTCTCCTTTTATATTATTAAATTTAATACTAGGAAATCCTAGGCCTTTACATGCATATTTCTGACCGTTCTGTGTACCTGGTTTAATTTGAAATTCAACATCATGACCGTCTATATTTTTAATATTTCTTTTACAACCTAACATAGCATCAAAAATATCTATATTAATTTTTGTCATTAGGTGCATGTCGTCGCGATAAAAGTCGCGATCTCTTTCCACGTCAATATTAATAATAAGATCACCACGAGGTATCTCTATAATAGAATCATCTCCCATACCTCCCATCTTCATTTGTTGACCAGGTGCTATACCAGGAGGGATAGTTATCTCTGCGGTTTGTTGTTTACCACTAGGCAAAGGATAATTAATAGTCATTGTTTTACCCATGTAACTATCTTTAAGACTTATCTTTACCCTGATCTGTAAATCACTATTCTTAGGTCTCGGCCTTGCTCCTTGGAAGCCGAATCCAAAGTGCGTAAAAATGTCTTCAAAAGGATGTCCAAAAGGATCACCGCCTTGAAAAGGGTGTCCACTACGGAATTCCTGCCAGGTGCCTCTAGTAAATCCTCGTTGGCCGCCTCCGTGATCATAAAATGCTTTCTTATCGGGATCGCTAAGTGTTTCGTATGCTTCTGTTATTTGCTGAAACTGCTTTTGATCACCGCCGCGATCGGGATGATGTTTCATTGCAAGTTTGCGATATGCTGCTTTAATTTCTTCTGGTGACGCAGATTTACCTACGCCTAACGTATCGTAATGACTCATGATAATACTTAGTTCCTAAAACTTGTGGAGATATTTATTTTAGGAGGTTGAAAACCATAACAGTGTTTTCGTTCTCAAAAACAAAATGATCTCCATACTTAGTGATATTGTAATTACCGAAGTACTTTGTCAACCACATTGTTTCACTCATTGAGCTTTCGTCAACACGAATGTTTCCTGCTAGGTTGTTTAGAATATTAGTTCTTGTACCATATTCTAACATCTGCATTTTAATAGGATTAGCAAATGGTCTTTTAAAAGTAATAGTATTACCTTCAGCAGTTAGATAATCAAAACGACTTCTACGGAAGAAATGACGCATTTCGCTTTCAAAGATTTCTCCCATCTGTGCTTGATAATCTTCTGACGAACTTGGGATGTTACCGATCTCATGTAATGGCTTACTGCGGAAATCTTTATAATAACGAAACTTCCAATCCTCTTGTCCTGTAAGTTCGCTAAGGCCGTACATCATTTCGCTAATCTGGCGACCAACCTTACGACTACGCTCAATTTCAACAAATACTTTATAACGACCGTTCTCGTCTTCGCCTTGGCTTACATCGGCATCGAGGACAAAGTTATATCCTTTTTCAATAAAGTCTGCAAAGTCAAGGGCTGCTTGATGACCTGTTACTTCGAAAGCAAGAACAACGACGTTCTCATCTTCGCCCATTTTGCTTTTGTATGAATCGACTTCGAAAACATTCTTAACAAGATCTTTAAGATCTTCTGGCTTAAGACCCTCACATAGTTGCATTCATATCTCCAGCTACTGGTTGTTCGTTTGCAGGGGTTTCTACAGATTCTTCACCCATATTCTGTTCAGTATCAATATTAGCATATAGGCTTTCTAAGTCTACACTATTATCTTTTTTACCTCTAACAGACCCTTTAAAAATCTCATACATTAATTGTTTAGGCATTTTAATGTGAACAATCCAAATTGGATGTTCGTCGATAATACCTTTTTTACTTTTAGGACGAAAGTCACTAGGTTCTTCAATTTTACGTGGTTTTCTAAAAACACTTTTTTCGTAGGAAACTTTACAGTTGTAATCTAGCAATCTTTTACCACCGCTAGGGTCAGGCATCTTATCCATAGGCCACATAAAAGCACACTCTACCCAATGACGCCCTACTTTAGGGCCTTCTACTAACTCACCGTCCTCCCAGTTCTTAAAAACATAAAGGTTTAGCTCGTCAATAACACGCTCAAAATCCTTCAGAACTCTGAGGCTAGTATTGCTGTCATAGATAGTAGAAATATTGCGTATAACGTCTTTTTGATCGGTCATTTTATAGGCCCTGTTCGTATTAGTTATTTATCGCTTCAAAACTTAATATATCCTGTTATGATTTTACCTTAGGACTTAAATAATTGTGTAGGACGCATGTCCTAATATATGGATATGCTATCCTTCAATAAAATTGTAAGGAGTTTTGCGTTTGTCCAGACAAAGAGCACAAAGAAAAGCACAACAGAACCACAATCACAGAAATCATAATAATGTAATTGATTTACAAGAATATATCCCAGAAAAGAAACGATCTG